>Ga0255765_1000882_pt1 | contig 39357 bp, 43 predicted proteins | sample 041ome_8_FD_179965 | JGI IMG/M metagenome (GOLD analysis project Ga0255765, IMG submission 179965) | Coastal salt marsh microbial communities from the Groves Creek Marsh, Skidaway Island, Georgia - 041407BS metaG (version 2) | ecosystem: Environmental > Aquatic > Marine > Intertidal zone > Salt...
ATCTATGTTAAAACCATTATAAAGATTTTTGGTAAAAACACCCCCCCTTCAGCGGAATTTCTAAACGATTCATGGAATATTTTTATGGAAAACAAGGGGCGTAAAATGCTGCCCATCGTGGGTCGCTATTTGACGGAACGCAAAATCCATAAAGCCCGCTGGGAACAACCGCTTTTCTCGCCCAGCCTTCCCATGGCGATGATCAACGGGGTGTGGGATCCCATATCTGGGGAGGCTACTGCCGATCGTTTTGAAGAAAAAGTAAGTGGTAGTTATGTCGTCAGACTCCCTTTGGGACACTATCCCCACATCGAGAACCCCAAAGCAGTACTCGATGCTTTTTACGCTTTCCACGCCCGCTTATAAGCTCAAATTGCTGTTTTATTTGTGGCAACGGATATTTCTTCCAACTTGTCCTTGAGGTATACGGTCAATTTAATAATTTTATAGTGACCCTTTGGCATCAATTAAAACACCCTTATGGATAAATCTCCTACTACGATCGACAACTACTTAGAACATCATTACATTCACAAAAGCAATTGGTTACGTGCTGCAGTTTTGGGAGCCAATGACGGCATCCTTTCTACAGCGAGTATCGCCATTGGAATGGCAACTGCCACCGATATGCGCGAGCAAATCCTTTTGGCAACACTGGCAGGATTGGTCGCTGGGGCACTGTCCATGGCCGCCGGAGAATATGTCTCTGTGAGTTCCCAAACCGATGTGGAAAAAGCCGATATCGAAAGAGAAAAAAAAGAGTTGGAAGAAGACCCCGAATTTGAATTAAGCCTGCTCGCCAAAATTTATGAGGATCGCGGATTGAAAAAAGAAACAGCCCTCTTGGTTGCCAAAGAACTCACCGAAAAAGATGCCTTGGCGGCACATGTACGCGATGAATTGGGCATCAACGAACTCAATCAAGCCAATCCCATACAAGCGGCTTTGGCTTCGGGAGCTTCATTCACCGTGGGCGGTCTTTTGCCTTTTGCCGTCACCCTATTTTTTCCATTAAAAAACATAGAGTATAGCTTGTATGGATGTACTCTTTTTTTCTTAATTTTTTTGGGTGCCTTAGCGGCAAAAACAGGGGGGTCGTCCATCGCAAAAGCAGTCCTTCGAATTACTTTTTGGGGAACCATCGCCATGGGAATTACCGCTTATGTAGGGTACCTTTTTGGAGTGCATGTATAATTAACCCAATCTTATAAATCATGAACGAAGCCCATTTTCACCTCATCATCAATCATTTTCCCATCATTATTCTTGTCGTTGGAATGTTTATTCTTTTGAGTGGTTTTTTAATTAAATCTCCTCTACTCAAACGCGTGGCCTATTGCCTCTTTATACTCGGTGCACTTTTTACGATCCCTGCCTTTGCCTCGGGCGAAGCCGCATAAGAAGTGGTAGAACACATGAATGGCGTCAGCGAACACCGGATTCATGAACATGAAGAAGTTGCTGAAACTTTTTCTCTACTCATTTATCTTTTAGGTGGATTTTCATTAATTGCCTTGTGGGCGCAATGGAAGCAAAAATCCTTTTCTAAGATAATTTCGTGGGGCGTTGCCCTTTTTGCTCTAGTTGTTTTGTTTTATGCACAGCAAACAGGCACTTCCGGAGGAGAAATACAACACCCCGAAATTCGAAAAGACTTTCAAAACACATCCCCGTTGGAGGGTACAACAAACCACAATACCCCTCATGAGGATGAGGACGATGATGATGATTAAGTCGTTTTTTTAAGAAAGGAAATCTTTAATCCAAAACACTCAAGACTCCCAAGCGGTAGGAATCCATCCCAAAACCGATGATAAGTCCTTTCGCCACTGGAGTGATGTATGAAGTATGTCTAAAATCTTCCCGCGCAAAGGTGTTTGAAATGTGAATTTCAATCACATTGCTATCAATTGCCTTAATGGCATCTCCAATGGCTACAGAAGTGTGGGTATATGCCCCTGCATTGAGTAAAATCGCATCGGAAGTAAAACCCACTTCATGCAAACGATCGATCAATGCCCCTTCAATATTGGACTGAAAATAGTCAAAACTTACCTGCGGAAATTTTTCTTTTAAACCTTCAAAATAGGCTTCAAAAGTTTGATTGCCATAAACCGTGGGTTCGCGCGTGCCCAAAAGATTTAAATTCGGACCATTGATGATACTGATTTTCATTTTAAGTATTTTAGCAAAAGTATAGAATTTAGGGTTATCCCCCTACACACTCATAAAGTGAATTGGAAGCAAGCCATCAACGATTTTAAAATGTACCTCAAAATAGAACGGGGCTTGTCTCGGCATTCCATCGACAGCTATAGTTTGGACATCCATGCCTTTTGGTATTTTCTTGATCGTCATGACATGGAAATCAGCCCTGTGGACTGTGACTCCGATGCCGTTCAACAATTCATTTATGAAGAAGCTAAAATTCAATCTGCGCAAACCCAAGCCCGTCGAATCTCAGGGCTGCGAAGTTTTTTTAATTATTTAATTTTTGAAAATTATCGAACCACCAATCCTACAGACTTGATCGAAGCTCCCAAATTGGGACGGAAATTACCCGACACCCTCTCGGTCAAAGAAATTGAAACACTGTTGGAGGAGATTGACTTGGGGCATCCCCAAGGACATCGCAACAGAGCCATCATTGAAACCCTTTACGGCAGTGGTTTACGAGTGAGCGAGTTAACAGACTTGACCCTTTCGAATTTGTTTTTTAAAGAGAACTTGATTCGGGTTACTGGCAAAGGAAACAAACAACGCTTGGTTCCGATGGGAAGTTATGCCAAAAAATTTTTAAACTATTATTTGGACTATTATCGTGCCCACCAAACCGTGGATCCGAAATTTGCCGATATCGTTTTTCTCAACCGCAATGGCAGGCAGTTATCCCGAACGATGATCTTTACCATTGTCAAAGATTTGGCGAAAAAAGCACAACTGGGAAAAAACATCAGTCCACACACTTTTCGTCATTCTTTTGCTACGCACATGCTGGAAAACGGTGCAGACCTTAGAGCCATCCAAACCCTACTTGGACATGAAAGTATTACCACTACCGAAGTTTATACGCATCTTGACACCAAGCACTTGCGCTCCGTGATGGAACGTTTTCACCCCAGAAACGATTAGGCCTCAACCACCAAGCTGAAACCCTCTCCGTGAATGTTCAAAATTTGAACCCGTGCATCCAAGGACAAGTATTTACGCAACTTCGCAATATAGACATCCATACTTCGGGAAGTGAAGTAATTGTCGTCCCTCCAAATTTTATTCAATGCCAAATCACGCGGCAATAAATCATTGATATGAATGACCAAAAGGCGAAGTAATTGATTTTCCTTGGGCGATAGTTTGACCTTTTCCTGATCTTTAAATTGAAGAAAACGCAGTTTGGAATTGAATTTAAAATCTCCAAAATCAAATTCATAGGTATCAGTATCCGCAACAGGAGCCTTGCTTTTTCGGTTTAATATGACTTTGATTTTTGCTAATAGAACGTCCGAATCAAAGGGCTTGGTCAAATAGTCATCCCCTCCGATTTTAAATCCTTTCAACATGTCTTCTTTTAAGGTTTTGGCGGTCAGGAAAATAATGGGAATCAAGTCGTCTTTTTCACGAATCTCTTTGGCAAGCGTAAACCCGTCTTTATAGGGCATCATTACATCCAGTATACAAAGATCAAAATCTTCTTTTTTGAACTTCTCAAAACCTTCAATACCATTTTTTGCGAGGGTAATATCATAGTCGTTTAAGAATAAGTAATCCTTCAAAATACTACCAAAATTGGGGTCGTCTTCTACGATAAGAATTTTTTTGTTTGAATTTTTCATGCGTTTATATATGAGGCGTTAGTTAGTTTATGAATGATACTTTTCTTTTTGGGGTAGCGTGATGGTGAACTGTGTTCCTTTTCCTTTTTTACTTTCAATACTGATGGTTCCTTTGTGCAAATCGACAATTTTCTTTACATAGGCCAATCCCAAGCCATGCCCTTTTACATTGTGAATATTTCCGGAGGTTTCGCGGTAAAATTTTTCAAAAATTTTGTGTTGCGTAGACGGACTCATCCCAATGCCATTGTCTTCAATACGCAAGATCAAGTTTTGGTTTTCATTTTCAGTATATATTTTTACTTTAGGAGCCGTTTCGCAATATTTAATGGCGTTGTCTAAAAGATTCACAACAACATTGGTAAAGTGACTTTCGTTCCCCCAAAACAAAGTGTTTTTGGCTTTAAAATAGGTTTTTATGCTTCCTTGGTTATCATCGAGAATCAACCGAATGTGCGCAATGGATTCGTGAATGATATCGCTGAGGTCAACCACCTCTTTTTGGATGGGTTCATTGCTGCGCTCCAACTGGGAAATCCGCAATACATTTTCTACTTGCGACAACATTCTGGAATTTTCTTCACGAATCATTCCCAAATATTGAAGAATACGATCCGGAGCCCCCAAGGTTTTGGGATTTGAAATAGCATCTAAAGCCAAATTGATCGTTGCAATGGGCGTCTTAAACTCGTGAGACATATTGTTGATAAAATCCGTTTTAATTTCTGAAATTTTCTTTTGACGTATAATCTGATAGAGTGCACTCATGGAAACCAAAACAATAAAAACCGTTAAAAACATCGTGAGTCCTCCAATACCCAAGATAGAAGAAAAAACAAATTCATCTTTTTGAGGGAAAGACACCACCAATTCATAAGGACTGTTTCCATCTTCATTCAACAAAATTGGTGTACTGTAGCGATAGCCTTTTTGCTCTTCCTCATAATTGTTTGATTTGATTTTGGTGGACAAACCTTCGTTATAGATCACAAACTCATAAGGCGTTTGTATGTCCTTTTCATTAAATTCTCGAGTCAGCAATTGGTCCAATTCGTCAATATTGATGCGCTTGTGGATGGGGAGATTCATGGAATAATTCATAAATCGATCACGCAACGCCTGATTGTAAACATTGATGCGATCTACGGTTTTTATTCGTTCAATAGAACTCGGTAAATTATTGGTTCGGTCAAAGACATTTTCTTTTTTAATAATCATGGTGTTGCGAACACTCTTATAATCCTTCACCTCCGAAGGTATTTCGCCCAACTTTGGATCCAAATATGGAGAAATATTATAAGCCTCCTCCAAGATACTATAGGTATAATAGGAAATCAGGTTGTTGGGCTTGTCTTCATCCAAAAATAAAAAAATGTCTTCATATTTGGATTCACTGGGATTTCCCTTGTTGTCGATTATTTTTTCATAGGCTGAAATATAATCGGATAATTCCCGCTCTTGTACTTCTTTGGAAACCACCTGTAAGGACTGTTGAACGGCTAATGAAAATTCTTTTTCTTTATTCTTCCAGGCTGAATAAATCCAATATCCTTGTACTGCAATAATCCCCAAAATGGAGATTATCATAAAGGTTACTAACGATATGAAAATATTTTTTTTCATTAAGAATAAATCTAATCAAAATTACAATGGATTTTATGAATCCACTTCATTTCTGCAAATTTGATGGTTTTCTTCGGATAAAAATCCTAATGCTTTGTTAATCCTCTGTCCTCGAAAATTCTTTTAATTTAATATAAATCTGTTTTAATTGAGGGCTTAGATCACAGGAATTGGGATTGTTTACAACAAAATCTGCCAAAGGTATTTTTTGCTCATCCTCCCATTGGTGGGACATTCGAGCGAGCACGTCGGAACGACTTCCTCCATCGCGTTTCAAAACCCGTTCGATTCGATCCTCCTTGGGCGCACAAACCAAGATCACTTGATCGCAGGAGACATGCCCTCCGGTTTCAAATAAAATTGCGACTTCTTTTATAATAAAAGGGGCTTGGGAATGAGCATCCACAAAATTTTTAAAATCAAGGGCAACCGCCGGATGCACTAGGGCGTTTAATTTCTTTAAGGCTTCTGCATCTTTAAAAACCAAAGCCGCCATTGCTTTTCGATCCAAAATTCCATCGCTGTAAAAATGTGCGCCAAAACAAGCTTTCACTTCGGCTTGTAAGCTTGTGTGCAGCAGGTGTTTGGCACGATCATCTGCCCGGTAACAAGGAATACCGAGGTTTTCAAAATACTTTAAAACCGTGGATTTTCCACTTCCAATACCTCCTGTAAGTCCTATAATCTTCATTTGCGAATTAAATAATCTACCGTTTTGGGGGAAATACTAATCGTTTTGATATAATCTGGATAACGAATCACTTTTAAAGGTAAGGATTTTACATCGGTTGTTTTCAATTGGGAATAATCCACTGCAATTTCAATATCCGTGGGTTGGAGTTGGGGAATCATCTGAAGAGGTAAAATCACCCTAACTTCAGCTTGTGCAGGAAAAAGTTTCAGTTTAATGTCGTTGGGTAGATTTATAATATTGATCAAAACTTCCAATTTTTTCTCAGAATAGGGCAATACATTCACCGCTACATTGACCGTACTGGGATTAGCGGACAACCGAGCATCTATATCCAATGGAAGTACGGCTGAAATAGGTGCTGCTTGGTTGTTTAAAACAAGCGGCTGGGTATTGACTTGATAAATCGTATCTAAAATATTGGTGGAACCCACTAAAATGATACTATCGGGTGCAATCGACCACCTATCTTCCGGAAGATAGCCCGCTCGATAGCGGATCTTGGACTGCACACGAACAGCTACTTTTTTTTGCGCCAATCGACTGTAGTCCAACCTCCATTCAGAGGTGTCAAAACCCAAAAGTTGCGTGGTGGAAAAAAGTTGTTGTTGTATCGCAAACAGCTGACTGCTCGAATTGATTAATAATTCATCCCTCTCATAAATGGCATTTCTCATAGACAATTCCAAGGTTTCATAAAACAAACGATACAACAACAATTCGAATCCACTCGCACGAATCGTGAGCGCAATTTGATGGGGTTCTTCCAAAAGCACTACATCCTTGGGAAGCTCCTTACAGTGTACGACAAAGGTTTGCTGTACTTGATAGGTTTTTGAAAATTTGGTACTCATCCAAAAGAGTAACGAAATCAATACAAACAACAAAAAAAAGCGAAAACGTTCTTTCCCCGGTAAACGCTTCGCTAGTTTATTGTAAAGATTTTTTTGAGCAGCCATCAGATTAGGGCTAAGAAAGCCTATCTATTTGCTTATGGCATCGATAACCTCTTGACTTACCCCCACATTGGAAAAACCGCCATCGTGAAATAAATTTTGAAGGGTCACTTTACGAGTATAATCAGAAAATAAAGAAACCGTATAATCTGCACATTCTTTGGCCGTAGCATTACCCAAAGGAGACATTTTTTCGGCATAGGCCAAAAAGCCATCCAAACCGGCAACTCCTTTTCCGGCCGTGGTCAAAGTGGGAGATTGAGAAATGGTATTCACCCGAACTTTTTTGTCTTTCCCAAAGAAATATCCAAAACTGCGCGCTATTGATTCCAAATAGGCTTTGTTGTCTGCCATATCGTTATAGTTGGGAAAAGTACGCTGAGCAGCCACATAAGAAAGGGCTACGATACTTCCCCAAGGATTCATTGCATCTTTTTTATACAAACATTGCATCAATTTATGAAAAGACACAGCCGACACATCCCAGCCTTTGGTCATCCAATCGTGGTTCAAGTCGGTGTAGTGTTTTCCTTTACGCACATTGATTGACATCCCGATGGAATGCAGTACAAAATCCAATTTTCCTCCCAGGATTTCTTGTGCTTGATTGATTAAATGCTCCAAATCTTCCATATTGGTAGCATCTGCAGCAATCACCGTTGCTCCGGTTTTTTCGGCCAGTTGATTGATCGTTCCCATACGCATGGCTACGGGAGCATTGGTAAGTACGAATTGTCCTCCAGCATCTGCTACAGATTCGGCAGTTTTCCAAGCAATGGATTGATCGTCTAACGCTCCAAAAATGATTCCTTTTTTTCCTTCGAGTATTTTGTGTGCCATGATTTATTTTTTAGGGTGTAAATATACACTTAATTCAATAATTGTTTGGCATGAGCAATGGCGGTGTCGGTCAACTGATTGCCCGAAAGCATGGCAGCAATTTCTTCTACACGATCTGTTCCCTCCAATATTTTTAAATCGCTCTGAACAATGCCGAGTTCTTCTTTCTTGAAGACTTTATAGTGATGATTACCTCTGGCAGCAACCTGGGGCAAGTGTGTAATGGTGAGCACCTGCATTTGTTTGCTGATGCCAACCATGATTTGAGCGATTTGATCCGAAACCTTACCGGAAACACCGGTATCGATCTCATCAAAAATAATGGTGGGCAACTTTTTATACTGACATAAAATAGTTTTGAATGCCAACATGATTCGAGACATCTCTCCACCCGAAGCTATCTTTTTCAGGGGTTTAAAAGTTCCTCCTTTATTGGCTTTAAAAAGAAAAGCAACCTGGTCCATACCATTGGAAAGAAAGTTTTCTCCGGGAGTGATCTCAATTTTAAACGCGGCATCCCCCATGCCCATCTTTTGGATGAGACGCTGTAATTCTGATTCCAAGACCGCTGTGGTGGAACTTCTTTTTTCAGAAAGCTGCCCCCCCAATTGCTTCAAGCTTTTGTATACCGCTTGTTTTTCTTTATCAATCGCAGCCATCTTTTCCGCCATATCCAAACGCGATTGAATGGTGGTATTTAAGCGTTCTCTGATTTCTATCAAAGCAGCGACACTCTGCACTTTGTGTTTTTGTTGCAACCGATGCAATTGATCCCACTGCGTTTCTAATTCCTGTAATTCCTCCGGATGTGCTTCCAAACCCTCCAACGCACGCATACAATCCTCCAAAAGATCCTCTACTTCGATCAATACACTTTTGGATCGATCGGCCAAACCATCGTAAGTACTCGCCTTTTGAGCAATAGATTGTAAAAGTCCACGCAATTGAATGAGTTGCTCCCGAAGCCCTAGAGATTCGTTGTCCATTAACTGAACAACCGCCCCAAATTGGGATTGTAAAAAATCCACATTCGCCAGTGCCTCCAGCCGTTCCTCCAAAGGTTTTTCCATCCCTTCTTTAAGCTGCGCAGCTTCCAATTCTTGCCACAAAAATTCGTTTAACTCAAAATTTTGATCCGCTTTGGATTGTTCGTCGCTTAGTTGTTGTAAATGGCGATCTAATTTTAAATATTCCTTTAACTGCGTTTGATAACTCACTAAATCATTTTCATTTTTAGCCAAAGCATCCAAAAGCATGATGGGATAACTGTCTTGCAACAATATTTGGGTATCGTTTTGCGAATGAATATCAACCAAATGAGCACTGAGTTGCTCCAAACTTTGCAATAAAACTGGGGTGTCATTCACAAAGGCACGAGATTTGCCCTGAGGTAAGAGTTCTCTTCGGATGATTGTTTCCGATTGATAATCCAAATCGAGCTCATCAAATACTTCCTTCAAGGTGTAATCGGTCAAATCAAAAACCGCTTCAACGACACATTTTTTGTCCGGTTGAAACAGGGCAGAAAGATCGGCGCGTTTCCCCAAAACCAAACTTAAACCTCCCAAAAGAATCGATTTTCCGGCTCCGGTTTCTCCTGTAATACAGGTCATTCCGGAAGAAAAATGAACTTCCAAGGCATCGATTAAAGCAAAATTGTAAATTTTTAATTCTTTAAGCAATCCGATCTTATTTAATTGTGCTGTTCTGCGCCCCTAAGATAGAAATATTAAACTTTGATTTGCTTCCATCGACCGCCAAAAAAGGGGGCTATTTTTTTTAGGGTATTTACCGTTTCTTGAAAATCTACTTTGGGACCGTCGGAAAAGATATTGACGATTTCCTCCACCTTGGAATCAAAAAAGAGTTGAATCAAAAAGGCATTTGGACGTCTTTGATAGAGGGATTCCAAATTCTGAATGGCTTTCATCATTTGGTTTTTGCCCTCCAAGGGCGTATTGACCATTTTGTCCAATCCCAATCGATGATAGATATAGTTGGTTTGACGAATTTCGCGGAATGTATTGGACAACATGGTATCGATCAACAAAAACCGATTCCGACTCCCTTCGGCTTCCCAACCTTTAATTCCTGATTGCTGGGCTAAATTGGCAATACTGCGGGCTTGTTGAAAATAAGCCGTTCCACCATTGGGAGCAAAACTGTCGGCATCCATCCCCAAGATGATATAAATATAATAACTGACCAAAGAAACCAAATTGGATTCAAAGGCTGAGGCATTGAAAAAAAACGGTTGGTATTCTTGATAACTAAAAACAATGTCCTTGTCCAAATAATTAATGATTGGGCTGTCGTAATTGGACTCAAAAACCGGACGCTGCGACTGGATTTGAAGGGTGGCTTCAAATTGATCTCTATTGTAATTGGTTAAAGTAAAAACAAAACTGCAAGTGATTTTTTCTTGATTCAGCAGCTCCAAGTTGGTCCATGTGGTTGTATTGATAAATTCATTCAAGGATTGTTCCAGGGTTTTGAAAATCTGCTGATTGGTTTGATTGACCAAATCAGAATTAACAATCACTTGAGCGTTTAACTCTTGGGCTTGTAAACCAGCAGTAAACAGGAAAAAACAGAACGTGAGTAATTTAGGCATGAGGGGCTAAAATTTGGTTAAAAATATCCTCGGCAACCTCAGCTTTAGATTTGAGGGCAAAGGAAGTTGCTTTTAAATCTTTATCAATATAAGTAATTTTATTGGTGTCTGTGGAAAAACCTGCGCCTTCATCGGCTAGGGTGTTTAAAACAATTCCGTCTAAATTTTTTCGTTTTAATTTGTCTTGCGCATGTACCATCCCGTTTTCGGTTTCCAGTGCAAAGCCGATCAATTGTTGGTTTTTTTTATGTTTCCCCATATACGCCAAAATATCAATGGTGGGTTCTAAATCAATGACTAAAGCTTGTTCTTTTTTCTTGATTTTTTGATTTTGAACATTTTGAGGGCGATAATCGGCGACAGCTGCAGCGGCAATGGCATAATCCACGTTTGGATAAAGTTGTTTTACCTGTTCAAACATTTCTGCTGCTGTGGTCACATCAAAACGTTCTATGTTAGGGTTTTGGGTTTTTAAAACATTGGGACCACAGACCAAATACACCTTTGCACCCTTATTTGCTGCGGTTTCTGCCAAGGCAAACCCCATCTTTCCGGAAGAGTGATTCCCTATAAAACGAACGGGATCGATGGCTTCATAGGTGGGTCCCGCAGTGATCAAAACCGTTGTTCCGGCAAGTGGCAATTCCGGACTAAAGTATTCCATCAAATGTGTCAGTATTTCCTCCGGCTCCAGCATACGGCCTTTCCCCGATAGACCACTGGCTAGAAAACCGGTTCCTACGGGTAAAACATGATGGCCAAAGCGACTGAGAGCTTCCAGATTCTTTTGCGTAGCTGGATGGGCATACATGTCCAAATCCATTGCAGGAGCAATGAAGACGGGACATTTGGCTGACAAATAAACGGCTAATAACAAGTTGTTACAACGTGCATGAGCCATGCTGGAAATCGTGTTTGCAGTGGCTGGCGCAATTAAAAAAACATCTGCCCAAAGTGCCATTGCCACATGATCGTTCCAGTTGGGATTGTCGGTGTCTGTGGTGGTAAAAGTAGATAAAACCTCATTTTTGGAGAGGGTGGCCAAGGTCAATGGGGTCACAAATTCTTTGGCATCAGGAGTCATCACAACCCGGACTTCTGCCCCGTTTTGGATGAATTGACGAACCAATAAGGGAATTTTATAAGCGGCAATTCCTCCTGAAATACCCAGTAAAATTTTTTTTCCGCTTAAGGCATTCATTAGGAATCTGTAGGTGCGTCTGTATTTCTGTGGTAAATTCTTTTTTGAACCCACTCTTCCACGGCGATGGCGTGGGGCTTAGGCAATCTTTCATAGAATCGAGAAACTTCAATCTGTTCCTTGTTTTCAAAAATTTCCTCCAAACTGTCGTTATGTGTAGCAAATTCGTCCAACTTTTCGTGCAATTCTTTTTTAATATCTAAATTGATCTGAATCGAACGTTTGGCAATAATAGAAAGTGCTTCATAGATATTCCCAACCTCTTTTTCCATTTCGTTACGATCATAGGTAACCGAAGAAATGGCAGCTTTAGATTCTCTGTACTTGGTCATATTGGTTTTATTTAGTATTCGTTAATGATGTCGTTGTTGTATTTTGTTTTTCTAACTCTTTTTCTACAACACGCATTTTGTTATCCAAATCCGAAAGGAAGATGGTCTCGGGGAAATAACGTAAAATAGTGGTGTATTGTTGCTTCAAATCTTCCATTCTTTCCTTTTTCTTGGCTTCGATACTGTTGTAAGCGATTTCAAAAGAGGCGTTAAACTTGACAAAAAGTGCTTCTTCTCGAAATTTAGTCCCCGGAAAAGAAGAAGTGAAATTATCTAAAGACTTGATGGCCGCTTGATAATCGCGTATGGTGAAATATTGTTTTGCAATTTCAAAATCCTTCTGTTCTAGTTTCACTTGCAATTCTTCTATCAATTGATTGGCTTCGTCTATATATTCGGAAGTTGGAAAATTATTGATAAAAATTTGCAGTTTTTCAATGGCCGTGACCGTTTCCTCCTGATCGAGACTATAGCTGGGAGAAAGATAATAATGACTTTTTGCCGCCTTAAAATAAGCTTCTACGATCCGTTCGCTTTTGGGGTAGGATTTGACAAAACTTTCATATTGATAGGCGGCTAATAAATAACTTTTGGTTTGGAAATAACTGTCCGCAAAAAAGAAAATAACACGCTCCGCTTGGGGTTTTCCGCGATATTTGGGAACAATTTGTTCCAACAACCGATTGGCTTTGCGATATTCACCATTTTTATAATACTCTTCGGACATACGATACTTCTCGTTAGTATCGTCGCTATTGAGCAATTTTTGATAATCGCTACAACTGGCGTAGAAAACTAGAAGCCAAAGACTTGAAATGCTAAGAAGCCTGTTAAAATTCATCCTGCAAAATTACTAAAAAGCTGTGAGAAAACACGGTAATTCTACCAAAGACATTGTTAAAGTTCAAAGTCTCCAGAAAACCCTCGCTAAACCGTGAATTCTGCAGCTCGAATGGCGGATTCCATTCTGCCCATCAAATCATCAGAAGCCACGACTAATGGGAGGCGTACTGTTTTTTGACACAAGCCTAACAAAGACAACATTCCCTTCACCCCCACTGGATTGCCTTCTTCAAAAAGCAGACTGATGGTATCCAAAAGTTTGTAGTGAATGGCATAGGCTTCTGCTACATTGCCTTCTTTTACCAATTGCATAAGGTTGGCCAATGGCACGGGAAAGGCATTACCCAAAACCGAAATAGTCCCCACTGCACCCGCCAAAAGCATCGGCAAGGTCAGGCTGTCTTCTCCCGAAATCACTTGTATGTGTTTGGGACAACTTTTAATCATACTTTCTGCCAATTGGATGTCGCCACTGGCTTCTTTGATCGCAATAATGTTATCAGAATCATTGACCAAACGCAACAGGGTCTCAATGTCTAAACTACAACCGGTTCGAGAAGGAACATTATACAAAATAATGGGCAGCGGACTGGCCGCTGCTATGTGCATAAAATGCTGATACAATCCCTCTTGCGAAGGCTTGTTATAATAGGGCATCACGGACATGATGGCCTGAAAAGGGCTTAAATCTGTGCTTTGAATTTCTGCGATCACTGCCGCGGTATTGTTTCCTCCAATCCCAATTACCAGAGGAAGTTTGGAGGTATTTGCCTCCAAAACAGCCGAAATAACCATTCGTTTTTCGGTGGGAGTGAGTGTGGGGACCTCCGCAGTAGTTCCCATAAGCACCAAATAATCAGCACAGCCCGTAGCAATGTTTTCTACCAAGCCCGGAATTGCATCATAATCGACCATACCTTCTGTTGTAAAAGGAGTTATCATGGCCACGCCTAATCCACTTAAATTCATTTTTTATGTTGTTATAATAATTTTAATATATCGCACTGCTTCATCTACAAAAAGATTTTTTTCTTGGGAGGGCAAATGAAATATAAGATCGTTTAATCGTAAATCTGTTTTTGCAAAACCCAATCTCAATTTCCCCTTGCTTTCAGCACTAATAAAAGAAAGCAGCGGATTTTTAGAATCAAAAAAATTGAGAATTAAATCCCAATTTGAATGGGTGAAATGATGGGTGCTGTCCGGTAGTTTCCCCAACCAGCCCAAATCTTTCGTGTTCAAATGCAGTATTTCAAAAGAAGCCGTTTGCTGTATTGCTTCCGTAACGCCGACCATAATGATGGATATGTTTTTAAATGGAATTTGTAAGGAAGTAGCTAAGTCTTTTATTAACACTTCATCCAGTGGCATTAGGCCATCCCATAAAATCCCAAGTGAACCGATCACTTTGGGTGTCTCTCTGATTTCGTCTTCCAAAAGTTTTAAACTTTTTTTTAATCGAAAATTCAGCAATTGTTTCTTGAGACTAAACATCATTATATTCCTTACAAAATTAAAATTTCACGTAGTAGCGACACAAAATATAAACATAACGCATTTTTTTTAAGCAAAATGTTATGGATGTAACTTTTTTGGGTAATTATTCCTTCAAAAGCGCAAGAAAAGCTGTTTCATCAAGGATTTGGATTCCCAATTTTTCTGCCTTTTGTTTTTTAGAGGGACCCATTCCCTCCCCTGCTACAATCAAGTCTGTTTTTGAAGATACTCCGCTAACAATTTGACCTCCCAAGGTTTCGATTTTTTCTTTTATACCCTCTCTTGAAAAATGTTCAAAAACACCGCTCACCACCACTTTTTTATTTTCCAAAATTTGAGGCACTGTAGCTTCGGCTTGAACTGCGTTTTCCAATTGTAAGCCTTGCGCTTTAAGTTCTTGAATCAATTCTTGATTGGCTGCCAATAAAAACCAATCCATAACACTTTTAGCGATGCGATCTCCAATATCTTCGGTTTGAATCAGCGTTTCAAAATCAGCCTGCGCTAGAGCCGCTATGGAGCCGAATTGTTTGGCCAATCTTTTGGCAACGGTTTCACCCACAAAACGAATTCCTAAACCAAACAATACTTTTGCAAAAGGTTTCTCTTTGGATTGCTTCACGCCTTCAATGAGGTTGGTTACGGATTTTTCTGCCATGCGCTCCAAGGGAAGCAACTGTTCTGGTCGAAGCGCATACAAGTCAGCTACCGAGCGAATCAGTCCGGCATGATAGAGCAATGCAACGGTTTCTCCTCCCAAACCCTCAATATCCATCGCTTTTCGACCGATAAAATGTTGAATCCTCCCAATGATCTGCGTGGGGCATCCACTGCTGTTCGAGCAATAATGTTGAGCTTCTCCCTCCAGCCGTTCCAACGGACTGGAACAATCGGGACAGTGATCGACAAAGGTCACTCGATCTTCCAAGCGTCCTCTTCTCTCGGGATCTACACCAGTGATTTTGGGAATGATTTCTCCCCCTTTTTCAACATATACCCAATCCTTGATCCGCAGGTCGAGTTTTTCAATTTGATCGGCATTATGGAGTGAAGCTCTTTTTACTGTTGTTCCTGAAATTTCTACCGCTTCCAATTGTGCCACGGGTGTGATGGCACCCGTTCGACCCACTTGATACTGCACCCCCAACAATTGGGTGACAATATTTTCCGCCTTAAATTTATAAGCTATCGCCCACCGTGGGGCTTTTGCAGTAAATCCCAAAAGTTCTTGCTGCTGTAAATCATTGACTTTGATGACAATACCGTCGATTTCATAGGGTAAATTTTTACGGGCTGTTTCCCAATGCGCAATAAACTCAAAAACCTCCTCCACCGTTCCCAATAAACGAGCAGAATCCGGAACTTTAAATCCCCACTGTCGCGCTTTTCCAAGTGCGTCAAATTGACTTTGCACGCCTAAATTTTCTCCGGCCAAACTGTATAAAAAACAGCGCAGTGGACGTTGCGCCACCAAACTGCTGTCTTGTAACTTCAAACTCCCAGAAGCCGTATTTCTTGGATTGCGATACAAAGGTTCTCCAGCGGCTTCACGGGCTTCATTCATTTGATGAAAACCGTCCCAAGGCAGGATGATTTCTCCCCGTATTTCAAAAAAATCTGGATAATCGCCCTGTAAACGCAAGGGGATGGTTCCTATGGTTTTGATATTGGTCGTAACATCATCACCCTCAATTCCATCTCCACGGGTGAGGGCTTGTACCAATTTGCCGTTTTCATAGGTCAAATTGATGGAGGCTCCGTCAAATTTCAATTCACAACTGAAGCTGATTTGATCGTGCTCCAAAATCTTCACCAAGCGTTCTTGCCATTGCAACACCTCTTCTTTGGAATAGGTATTGGACAAAGAATACATGGGATAGCGGTGTTTTTTGGTTTCAAAATTTTTGGTCACTCCTCCCCCCACTCGTTGGGTGGGAGAGTTTGCGTCGTAGTATTCGGGATATTGCGATTCCAAAGTTTGAAGCCGTTGTAATAAAACATCAAAATCATAATCACTAATAGTGGGTTCGTCCAATATATAGTAATTGTAATTGTGTTGGTGCAAACTATTTCGCAACGCTTGAATTTCGGATAAAATATTTTCCATCAAACCGTTTTAATTAAACGCATCATTCTTGTTTTTCCAAAAATATCGTTTCTCTCATAAATATGGTAATTCTTGTAGGATAATATTAAGGAGCGCATGGCCTCCAGAAATTTAGGGTTTATTTCAAAAAATAGTTCTCCCTCTGTTTTCAGGTGCTGTTGCGCAAAATCGAGAATTTTTCGATAAAACAACAAAGGATTATCGGCGGGGACAAAAAGCGCGCGATGTGGTTCATAATCCATGACGTTTGGCTGCATTTCTTGCTTTTCCTCGGGTGAAATATAAGGTGGATTGGAAACGATCCGATCCAAAGGAAATTCCCAATCCGAGAGGGTTAAAAAGTCGCAGCTGTGAAAATTTATTGCGGCTGAATGACGGTCTGCATTGGTGACTGCAATTTCAATTGCAGCTGTGTCGATATCGAGCGCGTGAATTTCAGCATTGGGAAAATAAACGCCCAAAGAAACTGCGATACAGCCACTTCCTGTTCCCACTTCCAATAATGTCATCTTGGAGGTTTGCAACTGCGTTTCCCTGATCCATTCCACCAACTCCTCGGTTTCCGGGCGAGGAATCAAAACAGCTGGATTCACCTTAAATTCCAAATTACAAAAATGTGCACTACCGGTAATATATTGCAACGGTTCTGATGCAAGCAATCGTTTTGCCGCATCCATCAACTGATCCAATTCTGTTTTGGTCAATATTTTCCTCGGCTGTAGACCAATAATGGTGGCTTCCCATTTAAAAAAAGCTTGGATTAAAACCTTAAAATAATAATCAATGGCGGGAGTGTCATAAGTGTTTTTGAGGGTACTCCTAAAATAATCTCTACTTTCGATCAGATTCATAACAATGCCTTTGTCATCCATACGGAACAAGATGTATGTCCTGTTTTACCGAGGGCATTAGGGATGTATTCAAAACCCAATTTTTGATATAGCTTTTGAGCAGCTTTCATATTGGGTAGGGTTTCTAGATAACACAATTCGAAGCCCGCTACTTTGGCAAAATCCAAACACTTTACGATCATTTGATAGCCCATTCCCAATCCACGAGCCTGGGGTGAAAAATACATTTTTTGTAATTCGCAGATGCTTGGAGATTCCGCTTTGAGCGGCGCAATCCCTGCTCCTCCCAAAATTTTGTTATTATCGGTAATGACATAATAACGAGAACGTTCCCCTTGATAGGCTTCAAACATAGTATTGAGCTCAGGGTCTTCATAGGCGGTTCCCGTTTTAGGAACTCCCATTTCTATCAATACCGACTTCAACACTACCGCTAAATCGGCATTGTCTTCTTGTTTGATTTCTCGTATCTCCATTTTCTAAGAATTGTCATACTTTTATCCCACTTTCTCGGAGGAGAGAGTAGCTATCATTTAGAATTACAAAGTACGCACATTGGGACAAATTCAGCGGTCAGAACGAGATACTTTTTATATGCGGCGTTGCCTTTTTTTGGCTAAAAAAGCAATGGGATACACCGCTCCCAATCCTATGGTGGGTTGTGTGATTGTTTATAATGACAAAATTATTGGAGAGGGATGGCATCAAAAAGCAGGAAGCGCACATGCCGAAATCAATGCCATTGCGGCGGTCAAGGATAAGTCGTTATTACGAAAAAGTACTTTGTATGTCAATTTGGAACCTTGCTCTCATTTTGGAAAAACACCTCCTTGTGCAGATGCCTTAATTCAGCATGAAATACCCCGTGTGGTGATTGCGACACTCGACCCCAATAGCAAAGTGGCCGGCAAGGGGGTCGCAAGTTTACGCGCTCACGGTTGTGAGGTTCAAACCGGAGTGCTCAATAAAAAAGCTCTGTTTTTAAATCGTCGCTTTTTTTGTTTTCATCAAAACAAACGTCCTTACGTATTATTGAAATGGGCGCAAACCAAAGATGGATTTATTTCGCCGCTTGCGGCAACCAAAAAAGACAAGTCCGTCTTTTGGATAAGCAATCTTTATGCCCAGCAAAAAGCCCATCAATGGCGAAGTGAACAGGCGGCTATCTTGGTTGGGGTTCAAACCGTTGTTGATGACAATCCGCAACTGAATTTACGGCATTGGAGTGGTCCCGCTCCACTTCGTTGTGTGATTGATCCCAACAATCGAATCCCCAACGATTCAAAATTGCTGACCGATACAGCAGCGGTTTTGATTTTCAATGCGACGAAAAGTCAAACCCTTGGAAATAAAACTTGGGTGTGTCTTGCTGATTTTTCGATTCCTCAACTCCTCAACTATTTATACAAAAAAGAGATACAATCCGTACTTGTAGAGGGAGGGCAAAAAACACTGCAACACTTCATTGACCAACAACTTTGGGACGAAGCGCGGGTATTTGAAAGTAATACGTTATTAAAAATAGGAGTAAAAGCGCCACAACTTTTACAACCTGCCGTGAAAACCATTCATGTAGACAGCGATCGATTGTCCTTTTTTAATCCAACTGCGCAAACACTGATCGAAGTTCCTCCGGACAGCGCATAGGCCGCCCACTCGTTTTGGATAAAAACGCTAAAAGCGTTTCACCCGAGCAATTTAAAACTCCTTGGTCATTAAAAATTTCGTACTTAAATTTCAGCGTTGCCTTGGGGGGTTCCAATAGTTGAACATGCACCTGAAAGTTTTCTCCAAAATACAGTGGCGTTTTGAAATGCAACTGCACCTTGACAACAGGCATCAAAATTCCACTTTTTTCCATTGCAGCATAGGACAAACCGAGTTTTTCTAGCCACGAAATACGGGCTAATTCAAAAAATTTTAAATAATTGCTGTGGTGAACAAAACCCATTTGATCTGTTTCACAGTATCTTACCGCTATGGGGTTGGTTTTAAACTTCAATGGATATCTAATAAGATTGTTTTGTGAGAAAAATAGTATTGATTTTAATCAACTTTTAAACGTCCAGAATATCCAAATAAAAAAGTTAAAATTCAAGTCGAAAACGGTTTTTTTTTTCTTTTTTTTATCCAATATTTGTCCAGTTAGTTTTTATACTATAAAACATCTAGCTATAATATTAATTTACAAAAAACCACCAAAATAAAAATGAGTGATACTGCTGCTTTGGTTTGGAAAAATTGTCTTCATTTTATTCAAGACAATATACAACCCCAAGCCTATAAAACCTGGTTTGAACCTATTGTTCCTGTCAAATTAAGTGAGCAGATTCTCAGCATACAAGTACCCAGTAAGTTTTTTTATGAATGGTTGGAGGAGCACTATGTAAAACTGCTGAAAACGGCATTGACCAAAGAGTTGGGAAAAGATGCCCGTTTGGTGTATATCATTCGCATGGAAAACACTTTTGGCAATAAAACCCCTTTTACAGAAAGTATTCCGAGTAAAAACCGTAATAGCTTCAACACCCAAGAAGTGGACGCTCCTTTAAATTCTTATGTCGGAGAGCTCAAAAATCCGTTTGTTATCCCAGGGATTAAAAACTTGCAAATTGAGTCGCAGCTCAATCCCAATTACAACTTTGATAGTTTCTTGGAAGGGGATTCCAACCGACTGGCGCGATCAGCGGCCTTGGCGGTTGCCAATAAACCCGGTGGCACCTCCTTCAATCCATTGTTGATTTTTGGTGGCGTAGGACTCGGAAAAACGCACCTCGCCCATGCCATAGGCGTAGAAATCAAAGAAAAATATCCCGATAAAACCGTCCTCTACATTGCGGCTGAAAAATTCACCCAGCAATATATTGAGTCCGTCAAGAAAAATACGCGTAATGATTTTATTCATTTCTATCAACTTTTAGACGTTCTCATCATAGACGATGTCCAATTTCTTTCGGGAAAAACCGGAACACAGGATGTTTTCTTCCACATTTTCAACCATCTTCATCAAAACGGTAAACAAGTCATCATTACTTCCGACAAAGCGCCCGTGGACATGCAAGACATGGAGCAACGCTTGCTTTCCCGTTTCAAATGGGGATTGTCGGCGGAAATTCAGCTGCCCAATTTTGAGACGCGTATTTCCATCTTAAAAAATAAACTTTACCGCGATGGTGTCACTATTGAGGATCCCATCATTGAATATGTTGCCAAAAACATCAAAACCAATGTCCGTGAGTTGGAAGGAGCCATCATTTCGTTGATTGCGCAGTCTTCTTTCAACAAGATGGACATTACCTTGGATTTGGCACAGGAGGTGGTTCAGAAATTTGTTAAAAACACCAAACGCGAAGTCTCCATCGACTACATTCAAAAAGTGGTGTCAGAATATTTCCAAATGGATGTGGAAACCCTGCAATCCAAAACGCGCAAACGCCATATTGTTCAAGCGCGACAATTGGCCATGTATTTTGCCAAAAAATTCACCAAAGCTTCTTTAGCGAGCATTGGAAATCAAATTGGAAAAAGAGACCATGCAACCGTACTACATGCCTGTAAAACCGTTGATAATTTGGGCTATACAGACAAGCAATTCCGCAAGTATGTGGAAGATTTAAGTCAGAAACTAACCTTATAATTTTTTTACGGTGAATCCGACAGCTGTACTTATGGTCTGTTTGGGCAATATCTGTCGTTCCCCCTTGGCGGAGGGTATTTTAAAACATCAACTCCCTATTATTCGTGTGGATTCTGCCGGTACAGCGGGGTACCATATCGGAGCCGCTCCCGATTCGAGAAGTATTGCCGTAGCCCGAATAAACGGTATTGATATCAGCACCTTGAAAGCCCGTAAATTCCATATCGAAGATTTTGATAACTTTACACATATCTTTGTTATGGATCGAAATAATTATCAAGACGTGCTTGCCATGGCCAGGAATGAAAACGACCGTGCAAAGGTTGCGTTGATTGATCCTCAGCAACGCGAGGTTCCTGATCCGTATTACGGAGGAAAGGAAGATTTTGAATATGTTTTTGATATGCTGAATGCCGCTTGTAAAAATATCGTTCTCACAATGAATGCCAACTGATGGAAAATCCTTTGATTAATGACGCTTACGGAACATTGTTTTTAATTCCTACGCCCATTGGGGATTCTGCCCCTTTGGAAGTGCTTCCGTTGGCCGCCAAAAAAAACATGGAGGTTCTGACGCATTTTATTGTCGAAAATGAAAAAGTGGCACGCCGATTTATTAAAAAAATTACTCCCAATAAAAATCAAGATACTCTGATTTTATATCCCTTAAATAAATATACCACTCAAGAAGAAACGGCTACTTATTTGGAGGCCTGTTTACAAGGGGAGTCCATGGGAGTGCTGTCCGATGTGGGCTGCCCTGGGGTGGCCGATCCAGGTTCTATTGTAGTGCGTATGGCGCATCAACACGGGATACGGGTAAAACCGCTTACGGGACCTTCCTCCATCCTCTTGGCTTTGATGAGTTCCGGAATGAATGGGCAAAGCTTTGCTTTTAACGGCTATTTACCCATCGATAAATCCCAACGTCAACGCGCCATAAAACGCTACGAAAAAAAAGCACAAAAAGACGATCAAACGCAAATTTTTATAGAAACTCCCTACCGCAACGATGCCTTGGTCCAGGATTTTATAAAGGTTTTAGAACCGTCAACACTCCTCTGCATTGCCTGTGATTTATCCATGGTTACGGAAATGACCAAAACCCTACCCGTTGCACTGTGGAAAAAAAATATACCCGAACTTCAAAAAAGACCCTGTATCTTTTTAATACATCCGCCCCACTAGCGGTAAACTTTGATCTGATTGAGCCAGTCGGTATATCGCTTTTTGTTGCGATTATGCCCAATTAACGTTTTTGCAAAAAGATGGTATCCGGGTTGATCCGGATTTGCCACAAAATACAAATAACTGTGCTTTTCGGGGTTTAAAACGGCTTTGATGGAAGATAGATCCGGCATGGTGATGGGGCCCGGAGGCAGCCCTTTTGCTTGATAGGTGTTATAGGGAGATTCCAATTTTAAGTCTTTGTACAAGACTCTTTTAATGACTCCTTCAAAATCGTTACGTTCCAACTTGATGGCATAAATTACGGTGGGATCGGCCTGAAGTTTAATTTTTTTACGCAATCGGTTGAGATATACACCGGCGATTCTGGGGCGTTCGGAGGCTTTTACGGATTCTTTTTGAACAATGGAAGCTAAAGTAATCACTTCTTCGGGCGTGAGTCCAAGGGCTTGAGCAGCTGCTTTGCGAGCTTCTGTCCAAAAGGCTTTATAGGCAATGAGCATACGTTCTCGAAAAGCTATCGGTGAAATGTCCCAAAAACAATCGTAGGTATTGGGCAGATACATCGCCAAAGCCGTCTCCTTTGTAAATCCATTTTGTTGTAGAAAATCGGGATCACGAAATGCTTGCAAGAGCGATAAGCTGTCCGCTGCTATTTGCGTTGAAAGGCGCCCAGCCAGATTTTCCAAACGCTCTTGATTGTTGAAAGTAACCGAAACGGTCAAACGACGAGAGCGTAAAATATTGATGATTTCATTATTTCCCAAACCCTTCGGTATCTTGTACTTCCCGGGTCTTGGCGTATACCCTTTTTTATTCGCTGCAACTTGAAAATTACGGACCGATTTCAGTAAGGGTTCCAGTTGTATCGACAAACTGTCCAAAGTATCGTCTGTATCGATAAAAACATAGGAAACTTCATTTTCAAATCGGGTGTTTTTCCAAAAGAAAATTTGATAGAAATGGAGCATAAAATAAACCCCAATTCCTAACCCCATTAATACAATAATCGTGACGATTCGCTTTCTATACATTTATAATATTTTTTGGTAGGTGTATTCATCGTGAAAACTACCCTCATAAAAATTCCAATCTTTTTTTAAGCCCACCACTTTAAATCCTTCGTTTTCAAAAATCCGAATACTTTCAGCATTTTCAACGCTGATGTGTGCATAGAGTTGATGCAAATCGAGATGTTGTTTGGCATGAACACTCAGCAATTGAAGCCCAACAGTACCATAACCTTTATTTCGAAACGCTTCAAAAATCACCAAACCTACGGCTGCTCTACGATGCATGGGCTCAAAATCAAACAAATCTACAAAACCCAATGCGATTCCTGCTGCGGTGGACAACACCAAACGCTGTTGCCGCGCCTCAAAAATATCTTGATCTTGGGCGGCTAAATAGTTCAACAACAATTGTTTGGAATAGGGCGCATTGCGGTTGGAATATTTCCACAATCGTATGTCATTTTCTACGGTAAACAAAGTGTCGATGTCTTCCGGTTCTAGGGCGCGTAAAATTAGATTTTCTAATTTCATAAAAGCACGATACTACCGGAAAACACATATTGCGTGGGTCCCGACAAATAAATGTCTGTATAGCCCGATGCCTTTTTTTTGAAATCGATGCTTAACAAGCCTCCCAAAGCCTGAATGGCGATTTTGTTATGCGTTGTATAGCCCAAAAAGTGCATGGCTAAGGCTCCGGCCACTGCGCCTGTTCCACAGGCTAATGTTTCATTTTCAACCCCGCGTTCATAGGTGCGAATTTTAAAACGATCCGAAGCGATTTGCTCCATAAAATTTACGTTTATCCCCTCTTGTTTAAAAGGTGGTGAATAGCGTATGGATGATCCTTCACGATACATGTCGAGACGGTCGATTTCTGTTTTGACCAAGACATAATGGGGAGAACCCGTGTTTGTAACAACCGCCTCCCCCATGCGATCCAATCCTGCAACATCTTGCATGGCCAAACGCACTTGTCCATCTGTTCGATACGAAGCGTGATGCAAACCGTCCACCGCCATAAATTGAGTGTGCTGGTCCACCATCCTCAATTTGTGTGCAAAGGCTACGGCACAACGTCCTCCATTGCCACACATACTGCTGGGCTGTCCATCCGCATTGTAATAAACCATATTAAAATCTGAGTCCGCATTCAAACGGATGAGGATCAAGCCGTCGGCTCCAATTCCCATATGCCTATCGCAGAGCAATTGAATTTGCGCCGCTGTAATATTTTGGTAGTCTCCAGCGCGATCATCGAGCATCACAAAATCATTGCCCGCTCCGTGAAATTTTTCAAAAGTAAGTCTCATCGCCTGCAAATGTAATCAATTTTGCTACGATTAATGTCTTGTTAAAATTTCGCTTATATTTATAAATGCATTTTGAAATCTATAATTTTGTCAAAAAAATAAAACATCATGAAATCAATACTTAAAACTTTTAGTGTAGCACTATTAAGTGCGATTTTAACGCTGTTTTTATATACACGATACAGCCTAACCCCAGAAACCACAATAACTTCTAGTGATCAGAAAGTTTCCATTCTACCCACTACCTACACTTATGCGTCCAAAAAAGTAGCCGCCGAATTAACCGATTTTACCAAGGCGGCGGAAAAGACCGTCCACGCAGTGGTTCACGTTAAAAACACCAGTATAAAAACGGAAGAACTCCCCTCTTTCTATCGCTATTTTTACGGTTTAGAAGGAGAAAGCAGCAAACGGATCGGCTCAGGTTCTGGGGTGATCGTATCTCCGGATGGTTATATCATTACCAACAATCACGTGATTGAGGACAACACCGAAATCGAAGTCACCACCAACAATAACAAAAGTTATATCGCCAAATTGGTCGGAACCGACCCCACCACCGACATCGCCGTTTTAAAAATTGATGCCAAAGAAGCCCTTCCCTATGTCTTTTTTGGAGATTCTGATGCTGCCAAAGTGGGCGAATGGGTCTTGGCAGTGGGTAATCCTTTTAACCTAAATTCCACCGTAACCGCCGGAATTATCAGTGCAAAATCCCGCGATATAGACCCCAATGATGAAGAAAGAGATTCTTATATCCAAACTGACGCAGCTGTCAATCAAGGAAATAGCGGGGGTGCTTTGGTGAACACTCAAGGCGAATTGATTGGAATCAATACCGCCATTACTTCCATTTCTGGAGGTTTTGTAGGCTATTCTTTTGCCGTCCCCAGCAATGTAGCGCGTAAAGTTTTTGAAGATATTTTAGAATTTGGAGAAACCCAAAAAGGACTATTAGGGGTCAGTGGGGTGGCACTCAATTCACAGTTGGCAGAACAATTTCAAGTGGAAGACACCCAAGGATTTTACATCCGCGATATGGAAGCTGGTTTGGGGGCAGAACTTGCCGGACTCAGAGCCGGAGACATCATCAAAAAAGTGGATGAAATAGAAGTCAAAACCTTTGCCGATCTTTCTGGCTATTTGGCCAGCAAAAGACCCGGTGAATCCGTAAACGTAACCTTCAAGAGGGGAAATAGCGAAAAAACCGCAACGGTTCGTTTGGAAAAAATCAGTCGTGCCTACTTTTACTATATGGAGTTGCGGGATTTAAAACCCGAACAAATGAAAGCTTTTGATACCGATCACGGTGTCTTTATCTCGGGGATGAACAATCGTTGGTTGCTCAACTCGGGAATAGACGAAGGTGATTTGATCGTAGAAATCAACCGAACTCCAGTAAAAAATATTGACGATCTCAAAACCTATTCCAAAGACGCGCTCAGTAGTATTACCTTTCTGAACAAAGAAGGAGATCGCATTTTGGTACCCATCCGATAAAAAATAATAATTTAACAACCTAAAGAGTCATGCCTTCGGTATGACTTTTTTTATTTTTGTAAAAAGAACAGCCGCTATGCGCATCGATATCATTACATTATTCCCTGAACTTTTGTCCAGTCCGTTTGAAGCTTCCATCCTCAAACGCGCCATCAGTTCCGGGAAGGCTGCCGTTCATTTTCACGACTTACGAGCCTACAGTACGCACAAACAAAAGCAAGTGGACGACTATCCCTTTGGAGGAGGCGCAGGCATGGTGATGATGGTGGAGCCCATAGACCGCTGCATCAGCCAACTCAAAGCAGAAAGAGCCTATGATGCTGTGATTTATTTAACGCCCGATGGGGAAACCTTAAATCAAAAAATTGCTAATCATTATTCCACTTTGGAGCATATCATCCTGCTGTGCGGTCATTACAAAGGGGTAGATCAACGGGTTCGCGATCATTTGATCACCCACGAACTCTCCATCGGTGATTTTGTGCTTTCTGGGGGAGAACTCGCCGCAGCGGTTTTTTGCGACAGCATCATCCGATTGATACCGGGGGTTTTGGGAGATGAGTCTTCGGCCTTGACCGATAGTTTTCAAGATGGTCTGTTGGCACCGCCCATCTATACCCGCCCTGCCGAATACAAGGACTGGACGGTTCCCGACATCCTGCTTTCGGGCAACACCCCCAGAGTAGAACAATGGCGAGAAGAAAAAGCCTTGGAACGTACCCAAAAACTGCGCCCCGATTTATTACAATAATGCAACTACTTCTTTCCCCTTTTACAAAGAAACCCTCTGTAGCTTCCTTCCTACTTCTGTTTTCTTTTGCCGCTTGTGTAAAAAATTCTTTGATTGAAAAAGAGGAGGAACCATTGATCTGTACCGAACAATTTGTCAGCATAACGATTCAAATCAAAGGCGAACCTCCTTTGGATCATTACACCCTGCGCACAGCAACCCAAGACACCCTTCGTTTTGAATTTAATTATGAAAACTATTACCCTGTGGTGAATGACCATTTGGTAAAAACCTTGGAACCTAACACTGAAGAAGAATTTGTTTTTGTGGGTATTCGAACTGAAAATAACATCCGAGAGCCCTATACCATTACTTCCGACGGTTGTCATGTCATTAAAATCAGTGGCGCAGAAAGCGTAAATTAATTCTTTTGCCCCCTATTGCCTACTTCAAAATAAAGTTTAATTTTGCAGCACGAATTGAATAACCTCTGACGAGAATCGTGAATGTTGTCTTTTCCAATTTATTAAACTACACTATGGAAGCGTTAATCAATTTTGTTCAAAACGAATTCATCGAAAAAAAAGAATTCCTCAACTTTTCTGCGGGAGACACCCTAACCGTTTACTACCAAATCCGTGAAGGAGAAAAAGTACGTACACAGTTTTTTAAAGGGGTGGTGATCCAAACCAAAGGTCAGGGACTTTCCAAAACCTTTACGATTAGAAAAATGTCCGGCACTGTTGGGGTTGAGCGTATCTTCCCAATCAATATGCCCGCACTAGAAAAAATCGAAGTCAACAAAAAAGGAAAAGTACGTCGTTCACGGATCTACTACTTTAGAAACTTAAGAGGTAAAAAAGCCCGTATCAAAGAAGCCCGTATGGACTAACCCATTGGCTTTTATTCCTAAACAAAACCGCCTTGTCCATCGCAAGGCGGTTTTTTTATGCTTAAAATACTCCTTTATTGGAAGACTCCCGCCAACCATTCTTCGTACTTTTTTCCCAAAATGGGCAGCGGCTTTTTTTTGCCATTGATTGCGTTCAACAATCCCGAAATCCACATAAAGAGTAAAACAAACATCCCTAGGAAGGAAACGATCCATCCCAAAATCGGGATGATATTGATGACACCTAAGGCAATTCCGGTGAGTCCCAATCCCAAGGCCTGAAGGATGTGATAGCGCCCCAAATCATCTTCCTTTTTGGACTGGTACAGGACGATGGCGATAATCAACCCGATCAACGTCAGGTAGGCAAGGATGGCAATACTTTTGCCTTTTTGTTCTGCTGTTGTGTTCATCTATTGGATATTTGTTTGTTTTTGACTTACAATACCCTCAAACTCGTCAATCATACTAATTTAGCAGGAAGATTTTTTGAAAAATCAGAAAAAGAAGGCATTCATTTATTTTCGAATAATTGTTTTGAATTTCTTTTTTTATATAGAACACCCCAAACTTTCCACTACCCGAGAAAGATGCTCATCAAAGACTATTGAGGGGGTGTTCATTTAAATCTAATTTAATTATTATTTTTTGATTCTTTTATTAGGTATAGGCTTTCTTATGTTCTACAAAAAAAGTGGTGGTGGGTGCAGTGATGTGCAACTCTGTGCCCGAAGCAATATAAAAATCGCTGTATAGATTGAATTGAGCAAAGCCAACAATCGGCAATAGAAACAGCAAAGTGTAGTTTTTTTTCATGATCTGTGATTTAGTTATTATTGAATGTTGTCTTTAGAACCCTGTGCTCTCCGGAAAAATTTATATTCATTCGCGTTGCAGTTGTTTCAACGGTATCGCCATTCTGATCTCGAGTCACCAAGTTCCCTTCGACCGAAATCTGACCATGGACAGACTGCAGTTGATGAAGTGTTTCTTCTTTCCAATCTCCAATTCGGTCTATGATAATTGACTGACATTGTGTTTGTGAAAAAAAGGAATCAAATTTTCCATGGGATGTATTTTCTCCCGATACATTGAGGGAAAGGCAATACGAGTTTTTGCTCGAATCCTCAAAATCAATCGCTTGATGCTTTCCTTTAACCACTTTTCCACTCCCGGAAACAGAAAAGTAACTCAAATTCAGTCCGGTGTCAGAAACTAAATCGTTGGCACTAACACTAAAAGTGTTTCTTTGATTTATGTTTTTAACGGTAGCATCAGAATAATGCAATGAAACTCCTCCTATTTTTTTCCCTTTTTCAAGCTTAAAACGATGAATTCCTTTAAGGGTTCCTTGAGTAATTTCCAAAACAATAACTTTTTCATCGCTATAATTTACTTTGGAATCGCTGTTCGTTACATTATTACAGCCTACCAAAAGGAGAAAGTTAAAAAATAAAGTGTTGGTGATTTTTTTCATTGTATTAATTTTTGAATTTGTAAATGATATTCTGCAGCGTAAATGCAGTTTAAACGGAAGCTTATTTTTTTTCCTGTCACCCAACTTTGCTCTTGAACGGGAAACAAGTTTTTGGGGAGTAGTAAACCCGTGAAGTGAATTTTCAGTCCTCCCTCGGGATAGGCATCACTTTTATAAAGGTTGTTGAATGTATTCCAATCAAAAGGGGTTTGAGCGAGATGTAAAATTGTAGAATCGGAAACTGCCCCCTGATATTTCACAAGGTAAGCTTTGGAACTCGTACTTTCTATGCAATATTTCTCCTGAGAAAAGATTTTTGTACTGCTTGGCAAAGGCTCAAAAAAGGCATTAAAAGAACGCTGAACATCTTGATTGTACTTTTTGGAATAGTATTTCAAATAACTATCCATCGCGATCGTGTCGATCCTATTCCCACCGTGTTCTTCGCTGTAAGAAACGATATAGTCTTGTTGCGGGCGAATTAATATCCATGCTGTCATTTCATCAAAATAACTTTCCCCAGAGAGCAATAATACCGTTCCTGTGAGGGAATCAAAATAAAAACCAAATCGACCTTCCCGACGATCGTCATCCACATCAAAGGTCTCATCCAAAAAGGAAAAATCATAATACTCTGAAAAGAAATACTGCCCCCGATCAGGATGCCAGTTTTGATTGCGATAGCTCAGAGGACTGGGAACTAAGTCTTCGTCTGATTTTATCCAACGTCCTTCTTTTTTGATGTATTTTGCCTCTAAAATGGGATCGTCTTGAAACCCCTCCTCTTCATAATCTATTTTGTAGATCAAAAAACGGTCTTGTTCAACCCAACCGTAATAATAAGTTCCCGCTCCGGCATAATAAGCATTGAATGCAAAAACAGTTTTTTTAGGAAGGCCCAATACTTCTTTTTGTTTTCCAGAAATTTGCTGAAAACCAGAAACCTCTGCGATAAAAAGTTTTTGTTGGTTGGGCATTTTTAGGGCAACTTTTTTTAGGGGTATTTCATATTCATCACTGGACGAAGCCGTTTCAATAAGTATATAATCCGCTGACTTTTGTGAACAAGCAAACTGCACTAAACACAAACTGAAGATCATATAAATCTTGAACCCTCTCATTTTTTTAGCGGTTGGATTTCACTTCTCCAAGAATATGGGGCAGCTTGCTTTTTCCAATTTTTTTAAGCGTCTTAATTATTAGTTCCAAGCAACCTCTTGAACCCGTAGATCCGTTTCTTTATCTCTCAGGGTGAGTTTTACCAAAATGTTGTTTTCAAAGGTGGGTACTACAATCAAATCTTGATAAAGACCATTTTCAAATGATTGGTCGTTATAGTCTCTCGCAGAGCTCCAAAATTCAGTGTAGGATTGAGGTAAATTGCGAGACATAAAAACTCCAGCCGAAACCTTAAAAGACGCTAGTTGAGTTATCCATGATAAAAAACTAAAGTATTTTGGTTCCTCGGGATAAAATCCGGGGGTTTGCAACTCATAACTATTGGTAAAAAACAAGCTGGCTTCTTCATCAGATACCGCTTTAGCTTGAAAGTGCGTCCAATTGAATTGGGCATCAAAGGCGATCAGTCCGGTTTCTCCACGATCGTTTTTATAGAGCCATTGCCCATCGGCGTTGGTAGATTCATATTCCATACGCAACCCCTCCTCTTTGTTGTCCGAAATGTTTGTTATGATATCTTCCTCGTAGGCAATAGAAATAACTAAATCCTCTGTTGTTTCAAACTCATCTGTAAGCGAAATGGAAGTGATCCGATCGTTATCGTTATAGCTGTAAGTTATTGTCTGATATTTTCCTTCAACTCCTGCGGCCAAATCAGGGAAAATTTCTTTAACAATACGACCTTCTTCAAATTGAAATCGGGTAATTTCAGTCGTACTGTTTCCTTCTTCATCGTAAAAGGTCAGTACCAATTCCTTTTCCTCGGTCGAAGTGCTTTCTTCCGTCGTATTGGAATTATCGTTACTACTGTCCTCCGTTTCGGTTTCCGTAGTTTCAGTTTCTTTGGGAGGCGTAGTGGTTTCTGTAGGAATGTCCAGTTCCGGTAATTTTTCCTCTATGGAGCATCCTAAAAGAGACACGGTGGCTAGTAAGAAAAAAGTAATTAATGTAAATGTTGCAGATTTTGATGCTTTCATGTTTTTAAAATTTGAGTTGACTTAATTTTAGTTCGGATTAACCCGTTTATAACTAGAGGTATTTACTGTAAAAGATTGATTTGTTTCAAGTCCAATTACGTTCATTTGCGTTGTCATTTGATTTTGTTTTTCTATGGCTTTCATTTCCATAACCAATCCATTTTGTAGGATATTATTGCTAAGGGCTGTAAAATCAAAAGCGAAAACAGCTCCCATTTTCCCCAATCCTTCCATCATTTGAGAATTGTCAAAGGGGACATCACTGGAAAACCATAAATTGAGTTTCATATTCTCGTCCTCAGCGATATACTCCTCAGAACGATAACCAAGAATATTCTTATACTTTCCTGTTTTCTTGAAATTGGTAGGAGTATCGTCATTTTCGGTTTCAACCGCTGGAATCTTTCCTCCCATCATATCCATCATTCCTCCAACAAAATCAAGGGGTATCGCTAGTAGCGTATTGTCTACTTCGTTAATGGTTATTATGGAATTATTTATATAATCGTAGATGTTTTTGAGTTGGGGAGCAGCATCAACGATATTCATCATGACATTATCCCCAAAAAAATATTCCAATTTGTTTTTTTCATTAGTTTGGCTGACCTCAATAATGAGATGATTATTAAATGTGTAGGAAGCTGCTACTTTAGCATTGGTCATCTTATTAGACATTTCCATCATCTTGGAAAGGTTCATGTCTTTTAAAAAATCAGGCAATCCATCTTGATGGTTATTGGTATTATCCTCTGATATTTTTGATGACTTTTCACGGGAGCCTTTCGTTGAGCTTTGCCCATATTTAAACAAGGAGTCCATAGAAGATTCCGTTTTCTTTTCTGCTTTTTTTTCAATTTTTTTAGAAACCGTTTCCTCTACCGTTTGGGCAACTTTTTCCTTTAATTTTTTGAAAAATTGTGCATTTGTTGCCATAGGCATAAAAAACAACAGGCTTAGCAATAGTAATAATTTTGTTTTCATGATGACGCATTGGTTTAATTTATAATTAATTAAGATGATGGTCGTTTTTTTGGTCATTATGTATCATTGTTTAATAAATTCTACTCTACGATTTTTGGCCTTACTTTCAGGGCTGGAGCCAAGATCAATCAGTTCACTTTCGCCTTTTCCTTGCGTAGTCAATTGCTGCGCATTAACAGAAAATTCGTCTACCAAAGCATTTTTTACACTTTCCGCTCTGCGTTGCGACAGGCTCAAATTAGATTCTTCACTGCCATCGGCATCAGTATGTCCCACTATGGTTACTTTCACGTCGGGATGTTGTTTCAGAATGTTAGCAATGTTTTTGAGGGTTCCATAGGATGCCGCCTTAATTTCAGCGGAGTTAACGTTGAACGTAATTCCATAGGTCACTAAACGCCCTTCGGTTATCAATTTGCTGCGAACGTCAGGTTTTCCTACAGCATAACGCACATTGTTTATAAAATAATAAGTATTAGGTTCAGTAATCTTTGAAAGGAATCGAGCTGAATTTATTTGAACTCCTTTTTCAAATGCTCTGGGTATATCAAAAACTTTTTCTTCATTGAAATACACCCGCATACGCTGTTTTTGTCGCCAAATAGCAATGTGAATTACCTCGCCTCTTCCCAAATTGTTTTTTTTCAATAATTCATTTTCCTTTTCAGCCTTTGTATTAAGCATTCTATCCCCGGTATACTTTTGATATTTTAAGATCCCTCCATAAGAAATGCCTCCTGAAATAGTAAAAATAAAACCATTGTTTCCCGGAAAATCATTATTCAAGTCATATGAAGGGTTTTCTATATCTGAAAAAATGATGTTCAGATCCCTGCGAAAAGTATAATCGCTTACATCGAAATCATAGATAAGATCATACTCAAAAGTAAAATTGTCAGGGAATTCTGTAATAAAGTCTGGAACAAAAGCGCCATTGCCTTCCACCAACTTTGCCCATTTTCCATCAATACCCTCTAAGGTTACCACCTCAACCGAATTGGTGGAATTCCATTGGGCAGGCAAATCTCCCACTTCATCTTGGGAAAAATCTTCGAATGCAATGATTTCTTCTCCGGGTATAAAATCAAATTTTGAATAGGCTTTAAACATCTTTTCTTTTGGGGGAGGTGCTGAAGGTTGGTGTCCCGAATGTTTTTCGGAAACAGTTATTGATGGTTCTTCCTTTTTATTACCCTTTTTTCTTTTCTTAGCTTTTGATTTGGACTTGGTATTCAAAAGCGTGTCCATTGTTTGTTCTGTTTTCCGGGCTGCTTTTTCATCGATTTTTCGAATGACTGTTTCTTCTACAGTTTTTTCAACTTTTTCGGCCAATTTTTTCAAAAACTGAGCCTGAGACTGTTGAATACATAAAAAAGTAATAAAACATCCTAGCAAGATTAATTTGTTGATTTTCATGGCTTTTAAGTTTTGTTAGACAAATTTATTGTGTCATTTTTTTTTATTTTAGGGTTAAACAACCCTTTTGTGAGGGATTATTAATCCTTTTTATAATTATTGAATTTTTTAATTTTTTAAAATTCGCCGAAAAGCAAAATCAATACTTTCGCTAACTCACTTAATCGAATCTTTTCATTTTCAAAAACAAAGTACCTGAGAAATACAACGATTTAAAACACCCTTTTGGGTGAAATTTGGAAAATGAAGAAATCCTAGCGCGTTATAAAAAATTCGAAGTTAAAGCTTGCTCAATAGCGTCTGCACCGCTTTTAGTCGGGAATTGACATCGAGCTTAACAAAAATGGATTTTAAATGCGTTTTGATGGTGTTGGTAGAAACAAACAATTGATCTGCAATTTCCTGATTGGAGTCCCCTTTATAGAGTCCTAACATAACCTTTCGTTCTGTTTTGGTAAGTTCCGAAAAAAGTTGAGCAATGGTACTTTCATCAACATCCGGTTTTTCATGGGGGTGTTTGAGTTGGTGACAGCCTAAAATCAAAATGGCCTTTACCTCTTCTTCCTTAAAAGGTTTAACGATAAAACCGACTGGATGCGTACCCTTGAGTTCCTCCAACGTTTGTGCATCGGTATTGGCTGTGATATAGGCAAAAGGAAATGAGGTTCTGGAAGCCAAACTTTTGGCAATGTTGATGCCTGTGTATTTGTTGTCCAAATTGATATCGAGAAAGACAAAGCCAGATTCTATTTCTAACAAAAGCGCCTGAGCTTCGGCCTCGTTCATACAGCTAAAAACTTGTGTGTAACCCAACTTCTTGATATAGGAGGTTAAGTCAAGAGAAATAATCGGATTGTCTTCTACGATAATTATATTTGGGTTCATACCCAAATATAAAAAAAATTACATAGGAATTTTTAGAAAAATGGTAGTTCCGAATTTTTCGCTGATTTCTAATTCTGCATTGATTTTTTTAACAATGGCATCTATGATTTCATGTCCCAAGCCCGCTGTTTGCTGCAGTTTCTGTTTGGAAAACCCCTTTCCATTGTCGGAAACTTCCAAGAGGTAGTGCTGTGTTGTTTTTTTAAAGACCACCTCAATCGTATTTCCAGCTGCTTTTGTAAATGCATGTTTCAATGCGTTGGTTACCAATTCATTCAAAACAATTCCCATGGACAAACACAAATCAAATTCCAAAATATGATTTTCTACTTTGTTGGTGATTGACACCTCATAAGTGGCCGGAATATTGTCTTTTATGTACGAAATCAATTTTTCAAAATAGGGTGCCACGGCAACTTTTTCAAGCCCCTTTTGTTCGTACAATTGTTCGTGCAGGTAGGATATGGTTTGAATCCGCGACTGACTTTGAGCCAGTGCCAGTGACGCTTGTGGTTCGGATAACACGCGTTTTTGAATTCCTAAAAAACTAGAAATAATCTGTAAATTATTTTTAATGCGATGGTGTATTTCTCGCAACAAAAGCTCCAACTGATTTTTGATGGATAAAATTTCTTGTTGTTGTTGCTCCAATATTTTGTTTTTTTTGCGCGACCTTATAAATACAATGATTAGCGACATCAAAAGAACTGCTGTTATCAATAAAATCGATCCCAACAGAACAAGATTCTTTTTGGTTTTGGCATTGCTGCTATTTAAATTTACAATTTCTTGATCCTTAAGTTGATTTTCAAAGGAATTGGTTATTTCCAGTGCTTTTTTATCCATCAAATCCATATACATACTGTCCAAATAGACTCTTGAACGATTCACATGATAGATTCCCACATCGGCTTTTCCCTCTGAAAACAATTGCCAGCCCAAATTGACATAAGCACTTTCAAGTTTTCCGTATTTGTTATTAACTGGAAGCTTTTCAACAATGTCGATGTATTTTTCCAAGTAAACTCTCCCACTATCTATGGAAACCGATTGGACACCAAAAAAACCTGATTTGCGGTAGCAATAGGAAAGGTTGATCAGACAAAACAAATAATTTTCAATGCCTTTTTCTTCGGAATACCCATAGGCATTAATGGCGCGTTTAAAATACTTGATGGAAAGTGGATAATTCGTATCCTCATAATCCGCTCTTCGAATTTCAGCCATTCCCAAATTAATATTCAGCTCTGCCTTATAATAGTCATACCAGCAGTTTTCGTTGGGCAAAGTGGCTAGCTTTTTTTCTGCCTCATAAAGCTTTACAAAGGTACTGTCGATTTTATCTAAGTTGATATATTTAAGGGCTTCGTTAAGTAAACTCTGAAATTCCTTAAAAGGCGTGTTTGCAAGTTGTTTCCCTTTTTTTAAATATCGATCTGCATGGGTCCAATCGCTCAAAAGAAATAATGTTTTACTCATTAATGAATAGGTCTCAAAAAGACCGTCGGAATCATTAATTTCCAAAAATGTTTTTTGAGCTGCGGTAGCATAGGTCACGATGGAATCCAAAGGCTGTTCGAAAGAATGATAGAAGCCCAATGCCTTCCAATAATTCAAATAGGCTTTTGTTTTTGGGTCATCGATTAAAGGGAAGTGGGTGTATAAACTGTCAGCGACCTCCAAAATTTTGATGTCATCCGCCTGTATTTGAGTACAAATACGATGCTGTGCTTGCATCAAAAAATCAGTTTGTCCTTTTAACTTAAAAACGAAGACCGTTAAAAAAATGACTACAACAAAATTTTTCATGGTTCAAATTTGTGGTCTTTTAAGATAATAATTTTCATCCTTTTGAGTGAAAAGCGAATTAAAAAGATTGAAATTGTATATTTGCCTCCGGAAAATCAAATTTATAACTAATGTCAAAAATTAAAGTCGCAAATCCCGTCGTAGAAATGGACGGTGATGAAATGACAAGAATCATCTGGGAATTTATTAAATCCCAACTCATCCTTCCCTATTTAGATCTCGATATCGAATATTACGACCTCTCTGTTACTTCTAGAGATGCAACCGGAGATCAAATAACCATAGACGCTGCCAACGCAGTAAAAAAACATCATGTGGGCATCAAATGTGCCACCATTACACCCGATGAAGATCGTGTAAAAGAATTCAACCTCGCCAAAATGTGGCGTTCTCCCAACGGAACCATCAGAAACATTGTGGGAGGTACCGTGTTTAGAGAGCCTATCATCATGAAAAACATACCTCGTTATGTTCAAGGATGGACTAAACCCATTTGTATTGGACGACACGCTTTTGGGGATCAATACAAAGCCACCGACACGCGTATCCTTGGAAAAGGAAAACTCACCATGACATTCACCCCCGAGGACGGTGAAGCAACACAGTCTTGGGAAGTCTATAATTTTCAAGAAAGTGGTGTGGCCATGGGGATGTACAACATTGACAGTTCCATCTACGGCTTTGCGCGTTCTTGTATGAATCAAGCCTTAACCAAAGGATGGCCGTTGTATCTTTCCACCAAAAACACCATCTTAAAAGCCTATGATGGGCGTTTTAAAGATATTTTTCAGGAAGTATACGACAACGAGTTTAAAGCGCAGTTTGAAGCGCAGGGTTTGACCTATGAACACCGCCTTATTGATGATATGGTGGCCGCTGTGATGAAATGGAACGGAGGTTTTGTTTGGGCGTGTAAAAACTATGACGGTGACGTTCAATCCGATACTGTAGCACAAGGATTTGGTTCGTTGGGATTAATGACTTCTACCTTAGTAACTCCCGATGGAAAAACCATGGAAGCGGAGGCCGCACACGGAACCGTGACGCGTCACTACCGTCAACATCAGCAAGGAAAAGCAACTTCCACCAATCCAATTGCTTCCATTTTTGCATGGACTAGAGGATTGGCGCATCGAGGAAAATTGGACAACAATCAAGAACTTATTGATTTTTGTACGACCCTTGAAAACGTGTGTATCGAAACCGTGGAAAGCGGTAAGATGACCAAAGATCTTGCGATTCTAATTCACGGAGATCAACTCAACAGCTCACATTATTTGACCACGCAAGATTTTCTTGCTGCCCTCAAAGAAAATTTAGATTTAAAAAGAAACGCCTAAAAAACGTTTTCTCAATTCAAGTCCACCCTGCCTAAGTCATTAGGTGGGGTTTTTTTATGGATCCTTATTTTCCATCGATTTTAAAAAATTGCTTCGGAAAAAATTGGGATACAAGTATCGCCTTCCAACAACTTAATTTTTATATTCGTAAAAAAAGGATTTATGGGTTTTGAAAAAACCACCGAACAAGCGTCAAAGCACCAAAACCTAGAACAGAAAAGCGTTGGCGAACTGTTGCAGGGGATGCATCAAGAAGATCAACTGGCTGTTCAAGCTGTTGGTCGGGTTTTGCATCATATCGAGCCCCTAATAACTGCAGTCGTAAATCAGCAAAAAAAAGGAGGCCGCCTCTTCTATATCGGTGCAGGCACCAGCGGTCGACTGGGGGTTTTGGACGCATCGGAATGCCCTCCCACTTTTGGGACTTCCCCCGAGCAAGTTATCGGAATTATTGCCGGAGGAGATAAGGCTTTGCGTTCCTCCATAGAACATGCCGAAGACGATCCCCATCAAGCGTGGAATGACCTGATGACTTTTAATATTTCTACCAAAGACATCGTTGTTGGAATTGCCGCCTCCGGAACCACCCCCTATGTAGTAGCGGGTCTTCAAGACTGCCAACGCCACAGCATCCCCACGGGGGGAATCAGTTGTAACAAAAACAGCCCTTTGTCCGCGGTGAGTGACTTCCCCGTCGAAGTGGTTGTGGGACCCGAATTTGTAACCGGAAGTTCTCGAATGAAAGCAGGAACCGCCCAAAAACTCATCCTCAACATGATCACCACTGCCACCATGATTCAACTGGGTCATGTAAAAGGAAATAAGATGGTGGACATGCAACTTTCTAATAAAAAATTGGTTGGTCGCGCAGCAGCCATGCTGATGGACGAGCTCCAGATCGACTCAGAAAAAGCCCGGCTTTTATTGCAACAACACAAAAATGTCCGAGCGGCACTAGAAGCTCATAAAAATCATGAATAGTCTATTACTTCGAAAGGGATTAAAACGTATGAGTTATTTTTTAATCCTCTGTTTTGTTGGGCCTTTTGTGGTGCACCAAGCCTTTCAAAACAAGACCCATCCCCTGTACCTGCCTGTGCTCCTTGTGGGTATCGTCTTGCTTGCACTTGCGTTCTATTATGGATTTACCGGAATTCGAACCCTGATTGATGCGTTGTTGGGGAAGAAAAAGAAGGATTCGAGTTCATAATAACGCTTTTGAAATAAGCCTTGAATCCCTAAAAATTATAAAAATCCGCTGCCGAAAATAGGAAGGAACGGCTATTTAACTTTTCCTAAAAACAATTAAAAGAATCTTTTACAGAAGGATTGCTTGCTAGCTAGCAACCCCCTATCTTTGCACCGCATTTTAACAGTATTATGATTGATATCGAATTTCCGGACCAGAGTGTGCGAAGCTATGAAGCTGGAGTTACCCCTTTTGAAATTGCCAGTAGTATTAGTGAAGGTTTAGCGCGTAATGTGCTGTCTGCCAAATTTAACGATCAAACCGTGGAAAGTGTAACCCCCCTTCAGGAAAACGGGAAGATTCAGCTTTTTACATGGAATGACAAAGAAGGTAAAACCGCATTTTGGCATTCTTCTGCTCACGTTTTGGCACAAGCCCTACTG
>Ga0255765_1000888_pt1 | contig 39143 bp, 36 predicted proteins | sample 041ome_8_FD_179965 | JGI IMG/M metagenome (GOLD analysis project Ga0255765, IMG submission 179965) | Coastal salt marsh microbial communities from the Groves Creek Marsh, Skidaway Island, Georgia - 041407BS metaG (version 2) | ecosystem: Environmental > Aquatic > Marine > Intertidal zone > Salt...
TCGAGTCGAGGCTCAGAGCCGACTCCGACGCTGAGTATTCGATCGCTCTCCCCCTCATCCCCCCGGACGAGATAAAACATGCGAGCTGCAGGGGTAGAGAACTCATAGACCCAGGTGGATTCTGATGCCTGCCCCTCACCCCTCACTCCCTCGACTTCGACGCGGTAGGTCGTGCCGGAATCCAGCGCGTCGAGGAACGTCACCGAGGCAAGCGCTCCCTGAGTGCTCACCCGGAAATCAACGGACGGCTCGATGGTGACCTGTGTGTCTTGAAGCGGGGCAATAGGCCGGTCGGCTTCGAATCGCAACGATGTTTGCGGGCTGGCCACCGCGCGAACAAGATCAACGGCTCCCGAGCGCAGCCTCGGACCCTGCAGGGCATAAATCGCGAGCGCAAGAATGGCCAATCCTGTCGCAACAGCGACGGTCACCCACACAGCGCGCTCGTATCGGCGGGTAGCCAGTCGCTCACCCCGCCGCTGCTGGCGGTTAGAAGAGGTAGGGGTCATCGGGTTGTTTCGTGGGTTCGACGGCGTCGGGGCTAAGCACAATGGGCTCGGGCGACGAGGATGAGGGGTTGAGGACGAATTGGCCAGAGACCACTAGCCAATCTTCAGGGCCATAGCTATCGCGCCAACCCGGAAGTCTCACCGGAATGCCGACCGGTTGAGCATCTACCGAACAGCAGCTCACCACGAAGCGGGTGAGGTAGAACTGGTCGGGGTCATCGGGGTCTTCGCTGACAAAGCCGACCACTTGGGCGGGTTTTCCGGCATAGAAGGCGGGGTCCGAGGTTTGAGTGAGAATTGCGGCCCATTCCCGCACGCTAAACGCCGCAAAAGTGTCACTCATTCCCGACGCTGCTTCTTCGAAGACGGCGCCCGCATCACCCAAACCGGATTGGTTGAGCGAGCGGTTTTCCACGGTTTGGGTGGAAAGGGTCGCAGGAGGGAGGCCAACAAGGGCTGCGAGCGCGAGCATTCCCACGATGGTCGAGGCGCGCTCGGCCAGGCGGGGTTTCGAAGAGTGGTCGTGGCCTTCGTGTGAGTGGGGTTCGTCATCGCCGCGACGAAGTCGCAGAGCAGCCCACAGGGCGAGACCCGCCAGGGCAATGATTGCCATGGTCACGGTGAAGACGTTGTAGCGCGGGTGAATGTAGAGCGAGAGGTTGCCACTCGCCCACAACCACAGCACCACCGAAATGGTGACCCCCATAAACACGGGTCCGCGTAGGACGCTGAGCTTAGACAAAGAGGTTCACCCCCATTCCGATGGCCGCGGTGAGGGCAACAACGAGAACGGTCAACCTCAACAAGGTCGCTGAGCGATAGGTGGTGCGCAACAGAGCGAGCATCTTGATGTCGACGATGGGTCCAAGAAGAAGGAAGGCAATGAGGGAGCCGGGGAGGAAGGTGTCGGCGAAAGGCAGGATGAAGAACGAGTCGACGTTGGCGCAAATCGAAATGACGAACGCTAACGCCATCATCGCCACCACCGAGAGGAGAGGGTCAGAGCCGAGCGCGACGAGCTGATCGCGACTCACCACTACCTGGATGGCCCCGGCGACCAAGGAGCCGACGATGAGGGCGGGCATCAAAATGGATGCCTCACGCACAAACATGTCTGCGCTGCGCCACATTTTCCCGCTCGAAATCCCGCGGGGCGTGGCTTCACATTGCGCGGCAAAGGTGGGGGTGAGAAGACTCAAGGGGTCAGGGTGGCGCGAGAACAGCCATCCCAACAGGTTGGCAATCACAATGGCACCGAGGATGCGCACCACCAGGATGCCATCATCCCAGCCAAAGGCTTGATGGGTGGTGATGATGGTCACCGGGTTGATGATCGGAGCGGCCAGCAAGAACGTCATCGAATCAGAGACGGTGTAGCCCTTGGCGACGAGCCCACGCGCCAAAGGCACGTTGCCACATTCACACACCGGCAGGAACATTCCCAGCAGGCTGATGACGAGTCGTCGCGGCAGCGGCCTCTTCGGAAGTATTCGAAACAGCCACTGCTCGGGAATCCAAACTTGGACGAGCACCGAGAGGGCAATTCCCAAAATGATGAAGGGAATCGACTCAATCAGCACACTGAAGGCCAGGGTGAACCCATCGCGCAGCGCTGGGCTCACCACATCCGCAGGCAGAGCGCTCGAGGCCTCTTTCGTGCCCCACACGAGGGCAAGGGCGAGCGCGACCGCAACTGCGCCGAATGCCGCCCTCATGGACTATGCCCTAGCTCTCCGGCGAAGCCTCGGGGGTAACGACCCCTTTACTGCTCGCCCGACGTCGCCGACGACCCGTACCAGGCGCCGGCGGCTCGGGAAGGGCACTCAGCACCGACTCGAGCAAATCTTTCTTCGGATCACTATCGCTTGTGTCTGCCTGCGCGAGTTGCTCTTCTGTAATCACCGGAATGGCCTCGGTGTTGCCACTTCCCACCGTCGACGCCGCAATTTTCGCGAGGGCGTTTCTGGTGTCATCAGTGATGGCGTGAGGCGCGACTTTCGGGGTTTCCTTCTGAGAGCCCCGACGCTTGCGGGGGCTTTCTGCCGAGGAGCTTCGTGCCTTACCCACGGGTTCTTGGTGCACCACGACACCACGACCCTGACAGTGCTCACAGTTTTCACTGAAGGTTTCCAACAGCCCCAGACCCAGGCGTTTTCTCGTCATTTGCACGAGTCCCAAGCTGGTCACCTCAGCGACTTGATGCTTGGTGCGATCACGCGAGAGCGTTTCCACGAGGCGGCGTAATACGAGGTCGCGGTTGGATTCGAGCACCATGTCGATGAAGTCGATCACGATGATGCCGCCGATGTCGCGCAGTCTCAGCTGGCGCACGATTTCTTCGGCGGCCTCCAAGTTGTTCTTCGTGACGGTTTCTTCGAGGTTGCCACCTGAGCCGACGAACTTCCCGGTGTTCACGTCAACCACAGTCATGGCTTCCGTGCGGTCAATCACGAGCGAACCGCCGCTGGGAAGCCACACTTTGCGCTCGAGCGCCTTGTGGATGGCTTCAGAGACGCGGTAGTGGTCAAACGCGTCCGCTTCTTCTGAATACACCTCCACCCGGTCAAGCAGGTCAGGAGCGACCTGGCTGAGGTAGTCGGAGATGACGGTGTGCTGTTCCTCTCCAGAAATCACGATTTTTTGGAAGTCTTCGTTGAAGACATCCCTAATGATTTTCACCAGCAGGTCGGGCTCACTATGCAGAAGGTCCGGTGCCTTTTCACTCTGGGCAGCTTTCTGCAGCGCATCCCACTGCGCTTGCAGGCGCTCGACATCGCGGGTGAGCTGTTCTTCCGTCGCGCCTTCTGCGGCAGTGCGCACGATCACACCGGCCGATTCGGGAACCAAAGTCTTCAGGATGGCTTTGAGACGGCTGCGCTCGGTGTCGGGGAGTTTGCGCGAAATGCCGTTCATTCCCCCACCCGGCACGTACACCAGGTAGCGGCCGGGAAGGCTAATTTGGCTGGTCAGACGCGCACCCTTGTGACCTACGGGGTCTTTGGTGACTTGGACGAGGACACTGTCGCCGGTCTTCAGCGCGGCTTCGATGCGCTTGGGGCGCTCTCCGCCTTCTTCCGTCGCGGCATCCCAGTCGACCTCGCCGGAATACAGCACGGCGTTGCGGCCGCGACCAATGTCGACGAACGCCGCTTCCATGCTGGGCAGAACGTTTTGGACGCGTCCGAGGTACACGTTGCCGATCAGGCTCGCCTCTTCACTCTTGGCCACGTAGTGCTCGACGGTGATGCCGTCTTCCAACACCGCAATCTGGGTGCGTCCCGCTTTTTCACGCACCACCATGACCCGCTCGACACTCTCGCGTCGGGCGAGGAATTCGGATTCGGTCACGACCGCGCGACGGCGGCCTTGATCGCGCCCCTCGCGGCGGCGTTGGCGCTTCGCCTCTAAACGGGTGGAGCCACGTACACGCTGAGGCTTTGATGGCGCCTCTGTGGCCTCCTTGGCGGGACGACGCTTTTCGGTAGTCGCCGCCGAGTCTCCATCGGCACCACGGTTGCGCTGACGGCGGCGTACCTGACGCTCACCGGGTTCTTCGCTCTGGCTGAACTTGGCAAACAGCTCAGGGTCCGGGCCGGCAAACACCAGCTGCCGCGGCGACGAGGGAGCTTCCAGCGCAGGGGCTTTCTCGGCGGCAGCTTTCTTCTTAGCCGGTGCTTTCTCAGCCTTGTCAGCGGACGCCTTCGCTCTCGAGGTCTTTGCTGCCGCTTTTGTCTCGGCGGGCTTATCTGTCGGCGAAGTCTTCGCAGTGGGGGATTTCTTTGCCGCAGCGGCGCGAGACTTTGCTGCGGGCTTAGCGGACGCAGTGTCGTCGGGCTTTTCGTCTTCTTTTTTCTTCACCATCGCTGGTGGACTCCTTGGTGGCCCTGTCCGCCCGCGCGTGGCGTGGACCCATATGGTGCGACTCTCCTCGGCGGAGTGCCGTCACATCTGTGTGTTGGCGTGAAGTGGGGCCGTAGCTCGCCACTTCAAAAAGCTTGTCGGGTTACCCGGAGCGCGGTCGCGGGCGTTTTCCCTGCCCCCAGTATCGCACAGGTCACCCTCGAGCGTCAGGTGTCATACTGTCTGGCGTGAAACTGCCTCGTCACACGCCACTGGGTTTTGCCTGGCTCATGCTCATATCCGGTGGCATTTCGCTGGTGTCTTCATGGGCACTCGCCCGCGAAGGCTACCTCTTGGCGTCAGAGGGCAGACAGCCCAGCTGTGACATCAACCCGTTCTTTTCCTGCGGCAGCGTGATGGAGAGTTGGCAGGCGCGGATTTTCCTCGATGCCCCCAACCAACTCACCGGAATCGCCGGCTTCGCGGTGGTCGTTGCGATCGCGGTAGCCCTGCTCCAAGGCGCGAAATTCCCGCGATGGTTCTGGGCGGCGTTCACCGTGGGCCTCTTCGTCGCCTGGTTCTTTTTGATGTGGCTGTTTTACCAAGCCGTCTTCGTCATCGGTTACCTGTGCCTCTACTGCATGGTGGTGTGGGTCACCCACACGGTGCTCTGGTGGATCTACCTCCCCTGGGCAGCGCAACACGGGCTGTTGGGTGGAGCGAACTGGCTCAAGAGAGCGGGTGCGGCGCTACTGCCCTATAGCTGGGTGGCGATTGTGCTGAACTTCGCTTTTATTGGACTCTCGATTTGGGTCCAGTTTCCGCTTCTTTTCGCCCTTTAGCGAAACCAGAGGCTCAGTTCTCGGGCAGCCGACTCGGGCGAATCGCTTCCGTGCACGAGGTTTTGTTGCACGGCGAGACCCCAGTCTCGTCCCAAGTCACCACGAATCGTGCCCGGGGCAGCCGTCGTGGGGTCTGTAGTGCCGGCAAGAGAGCGGAACCCTTCAATTACGCGGTGACCGGCGACGCGAATGGCGACGACCGGGCCCGATTCCATGAAGCTCACGAGAGGCTCGTAGAAGGGCTTTCCTTCGTGCTCGGCGTAGTGCTTGGCGAGTAGTTCACGATCGGCGTGCACCATGCGAATGTCGACCAGCTGGTAGCCCTTCGCCTCAATTCGGCGAAGAATCTCACCGGTCAGATTTCTCGCCACACCGTCGGGCTTGACCAACACCAAGGTTTCTTCGATTTCGCTCACGTTTCACACCTCTCTCGTCGTGCACTCCAGTGTAGAAGGGACCTATTCGCGTGCGTCGCTCAGCCGGTCGAGTTGGGGGCCGCGGATTGACGCGTAAATCCAGAAACCAATGGGGACCAACACGCTCAGTCCCACTGCGGTATCCACCACAAAAAGGCCCAGCAGGCTGGCGTGAAAGAGGTGCCCCACCCACACGGCCCAGCCGGCCGGGACGGTGCGGATGAGCAGCAGTGTCACCACCACGACCACTGCCACGCCACCCCACAACCACTGCTGCGGGAATGCCTGAATTCCCCGCAGTGCGAGGGCACCAAAAAAGACGATGGCCAAGTCGATACCAAGCGCGATGCGCATGAGCGATGCAGTGGCGGAGGGCTGGGAACGGGCCATTACTGTTCTCCCTCACTCAGCAGTTCCATTGCTTCACCGACCATGGCAACCGAACCGGTGATGAGCACTCCCCCGTCGGGCCCCGCTTGTTCGATTGCCAACTCAATCGCGTCACTCAGACCTCCCCGCCACGAAGTGCGGTCGGGACCCGCGAGCTGCGTGACCGTATCCGCAAGGTCTTCGACGGGCCGGGCCCGCTCGGAGTGGGGTTGGGTCACGACGAAATAGTCCGCAATCGGGTCGAGCGCCTCGACGATTCCGCGAGCGTCTTTGTCGCTCAAGACTCCAAAGACGACGACGAGGGTGGGGAATTGGAAGGACGACATCACTGCACGACTGAGTGCTTCCGCCCCGTGGGGGTTGTGGGCGGCATCGACGATGATGGTGGGCTGGATGCGCACCACCTGGAGCCTGCCGGGACTGGTCGACTGGGCAAGGCCTTCTTCGATGACTTCTCGCTCCAAGCGATGCTCGCCGCCACCGAGAAACTGCTCCACGGCGGCCACCGCAATAGCGGCGTTTTCGGCCTGGTGGGTGCCCAGAAGTGGAACGGCGAGTCCCCAGTAGGAGCCCGAGTGCATCTCGATGTCGATGAGCTGCCCGCCGACCCCGGGGGTAATCGCGGTGAGGTGAATATCTCGACCCAAGACGCTGAGGGGTGCTTCGTTGAGCTCACACGCGCCGCGTAGCACCTCGATAACCTCAGCCTGCTGCGGGGAGGTCACCACCCGACTCGCCGGCTTGATGATTCCCGACTTGGTCCGCGCGATGTCTATCAGCGTGGGACCGAGCTTCTCGACGTGTTCCATTCCAATGGGTGTGAACACAGCAACGTCGGCGTTGGCGACATTCGTCGAATCCCACTCACCACCCATTCCCACTTCGAGCACAGCGACGTCGACGGGGGCATCGGCGAAGCAGGCAAAAGCCAACACGGTGAGGGCCTCGAAGAAGGTGAGAGCCGGTTCGTCACTCGCGGCGAGTTCGGTATCGACCATGACGAGGAAGGGTTCAATGTCGTTGTAGTTCGCCACCAGCGCTTCGTCAGAAATAGGCTCACCGTCAATCACGATGCGCTCATTCAGGCGATTGAGGTGGGGGCTCGTCATTACCCCGGAGCGCAGTCCGTGGGCGCGCAAGAGCGAATCGATCATGCGCGCCGTGGAGGTTTTACCGTTGGAGCCCGTGATGTGAACAATGCCGTACATGCGCTGCGGGTCACCCAGAAGCTCACAGGCGCGACGCGTGGGCGCGAGCCTCGGCTGGGGCGAGCCTTCGCCGATGCGCGCATACAGCGCGTCAATGACCGCGTCGGCTTGCTCTCGGAACTGCTCAGACACGACTAGGCCTTCGCGATTCCTACACGCACCGTGGTGTCACCCACGGTGTGATCCTCACCCGACACAGCGCCCAATTGGGCGTCGGTCGCCAAGGTTTCACTGGTGATGAGTTCGCGGTGAACTTCGAACGCTCTCGTCACGGAGTCATCACCATCCAAGGTGAGCACGATCCGGTCTGAAACGTCGAGTCCGGCGTTCTTGCGCTCCTGCTGAATCACTCGAATGATGTCGCGAGCAAGTCCCTCTCGCTCAAGCTCTTCGGTGACCTCAGTGTGCAATAGAACGAAACCGTCTGAGCCGATGAACTCCACCGCTCGTGATTCATCGGCCACTTCCAACGCGAGTTCGTATTCGCCCTCCACCAGGGTGTGTCCGGCCGCGACAACCCCGTCGGGGGTTATCTCGTATTCGCCCGACTTCGTCGCGGCAATCACGGACTGCACATCTTTACCGATGCGTGGCCCCAGCGCTCGAGCATTGACGACCACTCGACTAGTCACACCGAAGGTTTCGTTGGTGTCGTCTGTGCGCTGCACACATTCCACACTCTTCACGTTGAGCTCTTCCGCGATGATGTCACGGTAGGGCTCTAGCGAGGCCGGGTCATCAACGACAACGGTCAGACCGGAGAGGGGCAGCCGCACCCGCAGTTGGTGGGCTTTGCGCAGAGACAACCCCGCGCGGGCAATCTCGCGCACCATGTCCATATCGGCCACGAGTTGCTCGTCACGGCCAAAGTCACCAGAATCAGGCCAGTCGGTAAGGTGCACACTCTCACCGCCGGTGAGTCCGCGCCAGACCTCTTCCGTGATCAAAGGCGCCAGTGGTGCCGCAATCCGACAGAGCGTTTCCAACACGGTGTAGAGCGTGTCGATGGCGTCTGCGTCGTCGCCCTCCCAGAAGCGATCGCGACTGCGTCGGACGTACCAGTTGGTGAGCACGTCGGCGAAGTCGCGCAGCGTCGCCGCGGCGAGGGGGCTGTCGAGGTTGTCGAGATGAGTGGTGACCTCATCGATGGTGTCGCGCATTTTCGCGATGAGGTATCGATCGAGCAGGTGGCTCGAGTCGGTGCGCCACTGGGGGGTGTGGTCCCCGGCGTAGAGGGTGAAGAAATAGTAGGTGCTCCACAGCGGAAGGAGGAACTGCCTCACCCCTTCGCGAATACCCTCTTCTGTCACCACGAGGTTCCCCCCGCGAATGACGGGGCTTGACATGAGGAACCAGCGCATCGCGTCGGCGCCATCTCGCTCAAACACTTCGGAAACGTCGGGGTAGTTGCGAAGCGACTTCGACATTTTCTGGCCGTCAGAGCCCAACACGATGCCGTGGCTGATGACCTGGGAGAAGGCGGGTCGGTCAAACAGGGCCGTGGCCAAGACATGCATGGTGTAGAACCAACCACGGGTTTGCCCGATGTATTCGACGATGAAGTCGGCGGGGTTGTGCGAGTCAAACCAGTCGCGATTATCGAAGGGGTAGTGCACCTGGGCAAATGGCATCGACCCAGAGTCAAACCACACGTCGAGCACGTCGGGAATACGCCGCATCATCGACTGACCGGTGGGGTCGTCCGGGTTGGGGCGCACTAGCTCGTCAATCGCGGGACGGTGAAGGTCGTCCGGACGCACCCCAAAGTCTGCTTCCAACTCATCCAGTGAGCCGTAGACGTCGATGCGGGGGTATTCGGGGTTGTCCGATTTCCACACCGGGATAGGCGAGCCCCAATAGCGGTTGCGACTAATCGACCAGTCGCGGGCACCCTGGAGCCATTTACCAAACTGGCCGTCTTTCACATTGCCTGGCACCCAGGTGATGTCTTGATTGAGCTCCACCATGCGATCACGGAATTCGGTGACGCGAACAAACCAGCTGGACACTGCACGGTAAATCAGGGGGTTGCGGCAGCGCCAGCAGTGTGGATAGGAGTGGTCGTAGCTGCGCTGCTGCAAGAGCCGACTCTGGGCCTGAACAAGTTTGGTCAGTGGCTTATTCGCCTCAAACACTTGTTGTCCTGCCACGTCAGCCACTTCCGGTAGGAACATGCCCGCATCGTTGACCGAGATGATGACGGGAATACCCGCCTGCTCACAGGTGACTTGGTCATCTTCACCATACGCCGGGGCCTGGTGGACGATACCGGTACCTTCGCCTGTGGCGACGTAATCGGCAACCAGTATCTGCCACGCATTTTCCATGCCGTATCGCTCGATGTCGGCGTAGTAGTCGAAGAGTCGCTGGTAGCGAATCCCGCCAAGGTCCTTGCCGCTCAGCTCTCGCTCGACTGAGGCCATTGCCTCTTCTGCTGAGTCGTATCCAAGCTCTTTCGTATAGGCGGAGACGGTGTCTTTGGCCAGGAGGTAGCGACCATCGCTACGACGATCGATTGCCTCGGAATCTGCGGATCCGTTCGGACCTGAGGGGATCACCACGTAGCTAATGTCGGGACCGACGGCGAGAGCGGCATTGGTGGGCAGGGTCCAGGGTGTGGTCGTCCAGGCCAGGGCTCGCACGCCCTCGAGACCATGGGCCTTCGCTTGTTCACCTTGAAGGGGGAAGCTCACCGTCACAGACTGGTCTTGGCGTGGCTGATAAACGTCGTCGTCCATCCGAAGTTCGTGGTTGGACAACGGTGTTTGGTCCCGCCAGCAGTAGGGCAATACCCGGTAGCCCTCATACGCCAGGCCCTTGTCATAGAGGGTCTTGAACGCCCAAATCACGCTTTCCATAAAGGTGATGTCGAGCGTCTTGTAGTCGTTGTCAAAGTCGACCCAACGCGCCTGGCGAGTCACATACTCGCGCCACTCGCGGGTGTAGCGCAGAACGGATTCTTTGGCCGCCGCGTTGAACTCGGCGATGCCCATTGCCTCAATCTGTGATTTGTCGGTAATCCCGAGCTGCCGCTCTGCTTCCAACTCAGCCGGCAAACCGTGAGTGTCCCAGCCGAAACGGCGGTGAACCTGCTTGCCGCGCATGGTGTGGAAGCGGGGGAAGATGTCTTTCGCGTAGCCGGTGAGCAGGTGGCCATAGTGCGGCAAACCATTGGCAAAGGGTGGGCCGTCGTAAAACACCCACTCTTCGCAGCCCTCGCGCTGGTCGATCGAACGCTGAAAGGTGTCGTGCTGGGCCCAGTACGCCAAGACCTCGTGCTCAATGCCGGGAAATGAGGGAGAAGGGGACACTCCAGCGGCTTCTCGATGGCGAGGGTAAATCATTGTGCTCCCAACAACGTCGATTCTTTCTCTCACGGGGACGCCGTCTCCGGCGCGGTACCACCCCGCTTGCGTGCTGTGCACACCTCTCGTTGTTGGGCGATATCGGGCCCTCCCGAGCGGTTCTACTCACCCCGAAAGGCTTTCTTCCGCTAGCTCACCGGTGATCGCCGGTTCGACGCTGCGCACACGAGTCTAGGGGACGATTCCCTGAAAAACCGCCTGGTCTCCGCGGGAGAGAGAGCGCAATTGCTCGCGGATATTCTCCACCAGCGACCCCTGCTCAGCTCCGCCACGAGCCCACTGGGTCGCTCCAGTGGCAATCGCGCCGGCGATGGCCCACCGCCAGGTCGATTCGGAGATACGCAAGCCCACGATGTGGTTCAGCCTGACCATGCGCGTCGCCAGCGCGGCCTCGACTTCGTGGGCCGCTCCCATCGTGTGGGCCTGTTTCACCAGAAGCGGGATGTCCGCCCGAGTCGCATGCTGGGAGACGGCCGACAACGCATCCGAAAGGGTCGCTCCGAGGGAGAGTTCGTGCTCGAGCGCGTCCAGAGCGCGGTCGACACCCACCAGCAACACATCCACTTTTGCGGGGAAATAGTTGAAGAAGGTAGCGCGCGACACCCCTGCACGAGCAGTGATGTCGTCCACGGACGTGTCGCTGTAACCCTGTTCGAGAAACAGTTCAGTCGCAGCTTCTTCGAGCACGTCTCGCGACGACACTCGTGGGCGACCGGTCTTGGCCACGGGGTCTCCTATACTGAGGGGCGTACTTTTTAGACTTAGTCTAATTATCCGCGTTCTTGGAAAGGAACCCTGACACGTGAAAATCGACGACCGGATGGCGAAGCGCGCGCGCTTGGCCTCTCTCGTAGGAACCTCACTCGAGTCCTACGACTTCTACATCTACGCCTACTTTGCCGCCTTCTTTGTTGGCCCGCTGTTTTTCGATCCACTCGGCGGGTTCGGTGGGACGCTCGCAGCGTTCCTGTCGATTGCGCTGGCCTTCGTCATTCGCCCCGTGGGCGCCATTATTTTTGGTCACATCGGAGACCGAATCGGTCGCCGTATGACCCTCATTGTCACGGTCACACTGATGGGCATCGCTACGTCATTGATCGGTGTGCTACCCACCTACGACCAGGCCGGCTGGGTGGGTGCGGCACTGCTTGTGCTCTTGCGTCTGATCCAGGGCATTTCGCTGGGTGGAGAGTGGGGTGGCGCAGTCTTGGTCGCTACCGAACACGAGTCCCCTGCGAAGCGTGCCTTCGCCGCCGCGATGCCCCAACTGGGCTCGCCGATTGGTTCGATTCTCTCTGCGACTGCCTTCATCTGGTTGACTCTCTCGCTCACCACCGAGGAGATTGTGGCGTGGGCGTGGCGCATCCCGTTCTGGACCGCTATCCCGCTACTGCTCGTCTCCCTGTGGCTGCGCAGCACCGTCGAAGAAACGCCGGTGTTCCGCGAGATTTTGGAAAAGGACCGTCGCCCGCGCATCCCTCTGCTCACTTTGTTCAAAGAGCAGCCCGTTGCCATCTTCATTGCCGTCGCCGTGGCGCTCTTGGGAATCGGCTCGTACTCGCTGATGAACACCTACACGATCAACTACGGCGTGGTGCAGCTGGGCTTTGAGTACTACCAATTGCTCATCGCCACAACAATCGGAGGTCTCCTTCAGCTGATCACGATCCCGCTCTTTGGAGCGTGGGCCGTGCGGATTGGTTCGGCAGCTGTCGTTGCCTGGGGAGCGCTTGGCACCCTGCTTGTGGCCTTCCCGATTTACTACTACCTGCAGTTCGCCAACTTCGGCGTCCTGGTCGCCATGATGCTCATCGGCGGCATCTTGCCGACGATGAGTTGGGCTGCGCTGGGTGGTGTGTTTAGCGAAATCTTCGATGAGCGCTACCGCTACTCGGCCCTCGGCATCGCGTACTCGATTGCTGCCGTGGTCTCCGGGTTTGTTCCCGCGCTGACCCTCGCAATTGGCGAAGCCACTAACAACGTGTGGTGGCACCCAGGAGTGGTCCTCGCGGCCATGTCGCTGATTACCCTTCTCGCCTCAGTTCAGGCGGGACGTATGAAGGTCGCCGAGGCAGTGGCCTAATAACCCCGCCTCCTATGCCGCCTGCTCCTGTGAGAGCAGGCGGCATAGTTTTTGTACGATGAGACGTACATTCCCATCAGGCACATTGGACTCAGTGCCGCCCATAGAAAGCAGGTCCCATGGCCGGGTCGATTCCTGACAAACCACAGCTCGAGGGACTAGAAGCCAAATGGGCCTCTTCGTGGGAAAACGCGGGCACTTATCGCTTCAACCGCGAACGCGGTGTAGAACGCGGCTCTGAGGGTGTCTTCGCGGTCGACACTCCCCCACCCACCGCGTCGGGAAGCCTCCATATCGGTCACGTCTTCAGCTACACCCACATGGACTTGCAGGCGCGCTATCAGCGCATGCGCGGCCAGGAAATCTTCTACCCCATGGGCTGGGACGATAACGGCCTGCCCACCGAGCGACGCGTGCAGAATTACTACGGGGTTCGCTGTGATCCTTCTCTTCCCTACGAAGAAGGTTTCACTCCCCCCTACGAGCGGGGTGAGGCCGCGAAGGACCAACAAGTCGTCCCGATATCCCGGCGGAACTTTGTGGAGTTATGCGAAAAGCTCACCGTCGAAGATGAGAAACAGTTTGAGGACCTGTGGCGAACCCTCGGCCTCAGTGTCGACTGGTCACTGACGTACCGCACTATTGACGATCACTCCCAAAAAACCGCTCAGACCGCGTTTTTGCGCAACCTCGCCCGCGGTGAGGCCTACCAGTCAGATGCCCCAACGCTGTGGGACATCACCTTCCGCACTGCCGTAGCGCAAGCGGAGCTCGAGGACCGCGACCAACCGGCTGCGTATCACAAGGTCAACTTCCATGGGCCTGACGACGGCGAGACCGTCACGATTGTGACCACTCGACCTGAACTCATTCCCGCGTGTGTGGCCCTCGTCGCCCACCCCGACGACACGCGCTACCAACACCTCTTTGGCAAGACCGTTCGCACCCCCCTCTTCGGTGTGGAGGTGCCGGTGAAAGCCCACCACCTCGCCCAACAGGACAAGGGCACGGGAATCGCGATGGTGTGTACCTTCGGCGACGTCACTGACGTGGTCTGGTGGCGTGAACTGGACTTACCGACCCGGCCCATGCTGGGTGAAGACGGGCGGGTACTCGACCAGGCTCCCACCGAATTCGGCAGCGCCGAGGGCAACGCCCGTTACGCCCAGCTCGTCGGGAAGACCGTGTTCTCCGCAAAAGCGCGGATTGTCGAATTGCTCGCCGAGTCAGGTGACCTGATTGGCGAGCCGGAGAAAATCACCCACCCGGTGAAGTTCTTTGAGAAGGGCGATAAGCCTCTCGAGATTGTCACCACGCGCCAGTGGTACATCACCAACGGCTCCCGCGACGAAAAACTGAAAGACCGTCTGTTAGAACGCGGACAACAGGTGAACTTCCACCCCGAATTCATGCGGGTGCGCTACGACAACTGGGTCGGCGGCTTGAGTGGGGATTGGTTGATTTCCCGGCAGCGCTTCTTCGGTGTCCCCATCCCCGTGTGGTACCGGGTCGACGAGTCGGGCGAGGTCGATCGCAACCAGGTGATCACCCCCGAGGAATCACAGCTCCCGGTTGACCCCGCCTCCCAGCCCGCGCCGGGCTTCAGCGAAGACCAGCGCGGTATTCCCGGCGGGTTTGTTGGCGAAGCCGACATCATGGACACCTGGGCGACCTCGTGTTTGACCCCCCAAATTGCAGGCGGCTGGGTAAGCGACCCTGAGCTGTTCAATCTGGTGTTCCCCTACGACCTGCGCTGCCAAGGCCAAGACATCATCCGCACCTGGCTGTTTTCCACCGTGCTGCGCTCCGAGTTAGAACACGGCACCATTCCCTGGAAAAATGCGGGAATTTCAGGTTTTATCGTCGACCCCGACCGCAAGAAAATGTCGAAGTCCAAAGGCAACGTGGTCACCCCTCAGGGGATGTTGGATGAGCACGGATCTGACGCGGTGCGCTACTGGGCTGCATCATCGAGGCTCGGAACCGATGCAGCCTTTGACCCACAAAACCCAAAGCTAATCAAAATCGGCCGTCGCCTCGCGATTAAGGTGCTCAACGCCTCGAAGTTCGCGTATTCGTTTACCGGCGAGGGTGGCAGCGTGAGCGAGCCGCTTGATATCGACATGCTCGCTCAGCTCGGTCGGGTCATTGACGATGCCACCAAGGCCTATGAGGCCTTCGACCACGCGAGGGCGCTCGAAGCCACCGAATCGTTCTTCTGGACGTTCTGTGATGACTACTTGGAGCTTGTGAAAGAACGCGCCTATCGCGACGCGAGCGACCCGGGCCAACAGAGTGCCGTCACAGCGCTTCGGCTCGCGCTCGATGCGATGTTGCGTTTGCTCGCGCCCGTGATTCCCTTTGCCACAGAGGAAGTCTGGAGCTGGCGCCACGACGACTCGATCCACATGGCCTCGTGGCCCACCTCAGCGGAACTCGGCATTGTGACCAATGACTACGACGGTCTCTTTGCCCTGGCGTCGGAAGCGTTGATTTCGTTGCGGCGGGCGAAGACCGATCGCCAACTCTCACAACGCCACCCGGTCATCTCCGCCACGCTGAACGCTCCGGGGCTCCTCGAGGCGGCCAAAGCTGACCTGATGGCGCTGGGACACATTGCCGAGCTCACCTTGGCGGAATCAGAGTCGGTGGAGTTAGTGGACTTCTCCCCCGCCGACGAGGCCTAGGAATATGTCCGCGACGATTCGCCCGGTGACCTCGTCCGACGAAGCTGCGTGGCGGAAGTTATTTCTTGCCTATGGCGAGTTCTATGAGACCCAATTCAGCACCGAGACGCTCGATGGCGTCTGGGAGTGGTTGATGAGCGAGGATCACCCGGAACGATGTTTTGTCGCGGAAGTGGAGGGATCCGTGATTGGGTTCGCGCACCTTCAGCGCCAAGTCGACACATTCCGCGCCGGCGCGGGTTGGTTTCTCGATGACCTTTTTGTGGACCCGAGCCACCGTGGCCACGGTATAGCCCGAGCCCTCATTAACGCTTTGAACGACTACGCCGCAGCACACGGTGGAGGTGACCTGCGCTGGATTACTGCGGCCGACAACCACACCGCGCAGGCGCTCTATGACCGGATCGCCACGAAAACCTCGTGGGTGATGTACGAAAAGAACACGGAGGCGGCCTCATGATGCTCGGTGGACGATTCGACATCGGAGCCACCCCCAAAGGCCTCAGCCCCGACATGGTGGCAAAGATTCGAGAGGTCGAAGCCACCCTCAGCGACGAGCAGAAGGATCACGCCCGCTGGACGCTCACCTGGGTAGAGGGGCGAGCCACCGTCACGTTGGATAACGGCGTTACCTTGCGCGAGGGTGACTAGGCGGATTTTTCTTCGCGACGGGTTGATTTTGGCACGATCGTCGCAGACGCATTTTTCAGCACGACATCACGAGTAATCACGACCCGTCCGACGGTGTCCGATGAGGGCACATCAAACATGACCGGACCCAACACTTCTTCCAAAATCGCCCTCAGACCACGCGCACCGGTTTGACGCAGTGCCGCGAGATCCGCGATTTCTTCCAACGCGCCCTGTTCAAACTCCAATTCGACGTCGTCGAGAGCGAACATGCGCTTGTACTGCTTGGTTAGCGCGTTCTTCGGGGTCTGGAGGATATCCATCAGAGATTCGCGATCCAACGGCGAGACAGTGGTCACCACAGGAAGACGCCCGATGAACTCAGGAATCAGGCCAAATTTGTGCAGGTCTTCGGGTAGGACCTCGCTGAAGAGATCTTCGACTGCTCCCTTGGTGTGCAGGGGAGCTCCGAAACCGATTCCGTGGCGACCCACCCGCTGAGACACGATGTCGTCAAGACCGGCAAAGGCACCGGCAACGATAAACAACACGTTGGTCGTGTCAATTTGGATGAAATCCTGCTGGGGGTGCTTACGCCCACCCTGGGGCGGGACCGAGGCGACCGTGCCCTCGAGGATCTTGAGGAGAGCCTGCTGCACGCCTTCACCGGAGACATCTCGCGTAATGGAGGGGTTCTCGGCCTTCCGCGCAATCTTGTCGACCTCGTCGATGTAGATGATGCCGGTTTCGGCCCTCTTCACGTCATAGTCGGCAGCTTGGATGAGCTTGAGCAGGATGTTTTCAACGTCTTCGCCGACATAGCCCGCTTCGGTGAGCGCTGTGGCATCCGCCACGGCAAAGGGCACATTGAGACGCTTCGCCAAAGTCTGCGCCAAATAGGTCTTGCCACAGCCGGTCGGTCCAATTAGCAGGATGTTGCTCTTTTGGATTTCGACATCATCATCCGACTTGGTGTGGGCTTCAGCGAGAATGCGCTTGTAATGGTTGTACACCGCCACCGAGAGCGCCTTCTTGGCGGGCTCTTGACCGATGACATATTCCTCGAGGAAGTCGTAAATTTCCTTGGGCTTGGGCAAATCAAACTCGGCAACGCCTTCCGCGGCTTTCTCTGCCTGGCGCTCTTCGATGATTTCATTGCACAGCTCAACACACTCGTCGCAGATATAGACCCCGGGGCCCGCGATGAGCTGCTGAACCTGCTTTTGGCTCTTTCCACAGAACGAACACTTCAGAAGTTCGCCTGTTTCACCGGCACGCGCCATGGTGGACCGCCCCCGCTCATCTCGTGGTGCCCAATTCTTCGGAAGCCTACCCGCTACATCCGTCATTTCTGGGCAGAAATAAACCCGTGAGTGTCGCAAAGGCACGCTCTCTACACTGAGCACGTGATGAAGTGGGCTCAAACGACCACCGTGACGGCACTATCGCTCGCAGTGGTGCTCGGATCATTCGGCTTGGCAGCGGCCCATAGCCAGGTTATTTCGACCACTCCAGAGGCGGGTTCTACCTCTCGCGAATCACCCCTCAGCGTCAGCGTCACGACGGCAGAAAACCTTCTTGATTTGGGAGGAAATCAGGCGGGCTTCGCCATGGTGGTGACCGATTCAGAAGGCCTCTACTACGGCACGGGCTGTGTAGAGCTTGTTGAGCGCACACTCACGACCACTGTTGACCTGGGCGAGGCTGGAGACTACGTGGTGACCTATCAACTCGTCAGCGAAGACGGCCACACCATCTCTGACCGCTTCAGCTTTAGCTTCACCCCCGACACCTCACACTCGCCCGCTACCCCTCAAACGTCGGTGCCGGTGTGTGGTGAAGAACCCCAATTGCTCGAGGAGTCTGCGGCGGCGCCCAGCGAATCCGAGGTCAATGACGCTCCCGTCGAAAAGATCTCAGCACCCAGTGACGACACGAGCCCGGGGATTGGAACCGTCGTCGCCGGATCGCTTGGTACAGTTGCCGCACTCACCGCGCTTGCTGCGGTGTGGTGGCGTCGACGGAACTAACTCGCCGCGACAGGCTTGGGTCCAGGAACAGCGCCACCCTTGCGGGAGGTGAGCACCTGGTCAATCAAGCCATATTCGAAGGCTTCATCAGCAGTGAGAATCTTGTCGCGGTCAATATCGCGGCTCACTTCTTCGACCGTCTTCTTTGAGTGTTTCGACAGTGTCGCCTCAAGCCACTCACGCAGACGGGCAATTTCTTTCGCCTGAATCTCGATGTCTGACGCCTGACCGCGGCCTGCCTCACCCATCATGGGCTGGTGAATGAGCACGCGGGCGTTGGGAAGCGCGAGACGCTTACCGGGGGTTCCACCGGCGAGAATCACCGCAGCAGCCGAAGCAGCCTGCCCCAACACCACTGTTTGAATCTCTGGGCGGATGTATTGCATTGTGTCGTAAATTGCGGTCATTGCCGTGAACGAGCCACCGGGTGAGTTGATGTACATCACGATGTCACGTTCAGGGTCCTGGCTCTCGAGCACCAACAGCTGAGCCATGACATCGTCGGCCGAGGCGTCGTCGACCTGAACGCCCAAAAAGACGATGCGGTCTTCAAAGAGCTTGGCATAGGGGTCTTGGCGCTTGAATCCATAGCTGGTGCGCTCTTCAAAACTCGGCAGAATGTAGCGAGATTCGGGCATAAAGAGGTTGTTCATGAGTGTTCTCCCGCCTACTTCTTCTTGCCCTGCTCGGTGCCGCCGCCGCCGACCACGTCGCTCGCGGAGGCACGAATGTGGTCGACAAAGCCATATTCCAAAGCTTCATCAGCTTTGAACCAGCGGTCGCGGTCACCATCAGCCATGATTTGCTCAACGGTCTTACCGGTCGCCTCGGCGGTGATTTCCGCGAGGCTGCGCTTCATGTCGTTGATCAGTTGAGCTTGAGTTTGAATATCGCTCGCGGTTCCACCAAACCCACCGTGGGGTTGGTGCAAGAGCACACGAGCGTTGGGGGTGATGTAACGCTTGCCCTTGGTGCCCGAAGTAAGCAGCAACTGGCCCATCGAAGCGGCCATCCCAATACCCACCGTGACGATGTCGTTCGGCACGAACTGCATGGTGTCGTAAATCGCCATACCCGCGGTGATCGACCCACCGGGTGAGTTGATGTAGAGGTAAATGTCCTTCTCAGGGTCCTCCGCAGCCAGAAGAAGCAGCTTTGCCGCAATCTCGTTGGCGTTGTCGTCGCGGACCTCAGAGCCCAGCCAAATAATCCGGTCTTTGAGCAGGCGGTCAAACACGCTCTGCTGCATCATCGGTTCGGGCATGATCTCCTCACAGGGTCACGGGTATCAGTCGTTTACGAGCGTAGTGAGCGCTCCCGCTCCGACAGGGCCTGTTCGCCCTGGGCAGAGGGCGCGCCCTTACTCGTGGTCGTGGCTGTCGGTATCGACTGGGGTTTCGGCAGCCTGCCCGAGGAACTCGGAGAGGTCGACCTTCTTGCCCTTGCCATCTTTCACCGTGACCTCTTTGAGAGCCTCAGAGAGCGCCTTCGATCGAGAAACTTCATTCGCTACGGCGCCGAGCTGGTTGCCCTGTCCGAGCGCTTGGATGAACTCGGAGGGTTCCATGCCGTATTGAGCAGCCGACTGCACGAGGTAAGACGACATCTCTTCCTGTGTGGGGGTCACTTCGAGCTTTGCAATGAGCGCGTCGAGCACAAACTGGGTGCGCAGCGACTTCTCGGTAGACTCGGTTACCTCTTTGCGGTGCTCGTCATCTTTGAGGCGACCCTCTTGCTCGAGGTGGCGGTGCACCTCAGCCTCCACCACCGCTTCCGGCACCGGCAGCTTGGCATCCGCAAGGAGTTTCTCGACGAGCTTGTCGCGGGCTTCTTGCGCCTGAGCCAGTCGACCCTTGCGCTCGACCTCTTTCTTCAGGTCCTCGCGAAGCTCATCGATGGTGTCGAAGGAACTCGCAATTTGAGCGAATTCGTCATCGGCCTCAGGCAGCTCGCGCTCTTTGACCGAAAGCACAGTCACCTCAATTTCTGCCTTCTCACCGGCGTGATCACCACCGAGCAACTCAGAGGTGAAGGTGGTGGCTTCTCCCGCGGTGAGGGTGTCGAGTGCTTCGTCGATACCGTCGATCAACTGGCCTGATCCGACCTCGTAGCTGATCGAGTTTGCGGTGTCGATGGTGTTGTCACCAATCTTCGCGACCAGGTCAATCTGAACGAAGTCACCGGTCTTGATCGGACGGTCAACGCTGACCAATGCGGCGAAACGCTCGCGCAGGCTATCGAGCTCTTCTTCAACCGCTTTCTTGTCGACCGAAATGGCCTCCACCTCGAGGGTGTACTTCGAGTAGTCGGGCAAGTCGAACTCGGGACGCACGTCCACCTCGACCGACACAACAAGGTCTCCCGAGAAGTCCTCTTCCTTCGGCCAGGTGGTCACGTCAGCTTCGGGACGCCCCAGGGTCATCAGACCTTGCTCGGTGACGGCCTGCTGGAAGAACGAGTCAAGACCTTCGCCGACGGCGTGGTTGAGCACTTCACCTCGGCCCACACGCTGGTCGATAATGGGCGGTGGAACCTTGCCCTTGCGGAAGCCGGGGATGGACACCTGCTCGGCAATGTGCTTGTAGGCGTGGTCGATGCTGGGCTTGAGTTCCTCCGGGCTCACCGTGATGGTGAGTTTCACGCGGGTGGGGCCAAGCTTTTCAGTCGTGGTGGTGGGCAAAAGTCTTCTCCATAATTCGGGTGCATGTCTGTGGGCTGGTCGGGGCGACAGGATTTGAACCTGCGACCCCCCGCTCCCAAAGCGGGTGCTCTACCAAGCTGAGCTACACCCCGAGGCCCACGGGCCGCGCTACACCGATTCGCTCTTGGAGCACCAGGCAGACGACCGCGCAACAGTCTAGTGCCCGCGCCCGAAACCACGTGAAGCGGTACGCTACGATTACTAATCGCTACACCTCGGGGATGTAGCTCAATGGTAGAGCCTCAGTCTTCCAAACTGATGGTGCGGGTTCGATTCCCGTCATCCCCTCCAGTTACCGAATCGCGTCGTGGGTCACCCGACCATCAACGATGGCCAACTCCACTGGCAATGACCGAAGCGCTTGGGAGAGCGCACTGGGGTCATGAGACATCGCGCGCTCAAGCCACAGCGGGTCGGCGCCCAGTGCAATCAGATCCGCCGGTTGCCCGACGTCGACAGAGGTTCTCGTCGACGCCTCGAACGCTTCCGTGACAGTGATGCGCTGTTCGGGGTGCCACGGCCCTCGCGCGTCGTCCGTCCGGGTCACCGCAGCCGCAATTTGATGCAACGGGTGAAGCGCGGAGACGGGGGCGTCGGAACCAAGAGCGAGGGTGACACCCTTATCGTGCATGCTGCGCAGAGCAATCACCCTCTCGGAGCGGTCCGCCCAGTATTTGTCGGCGACGTCGCGGTCATCAATGGCATGTTGTGGCTGCACACTCGCAACCAGCCCTGCTTTGGCGAGGCGAGCAAAGGCATCAGAGCGAAGTAGCTGCGCGTGTTCGATACGACCCTGCAACTGAAGGGATTCGAATAACCCAATGACAATGTCGTTTGCCTCATCGCCGATGGCGTGAAAGGCCGCCATGAAGCCGTGCTCTTTCGCTTGGGTGAGCAAGCCCTCGAGATAGTCGGTCGTGAAATTCATCGACCCCCGGTTATCCGAATCCATCCCTAAGTAGGGCTCGAAGCAATACGCCGTGCGGGTGTTGAGGGATCCATCGGTAATGACCTTGAGTGGCCCCACGCTCACACCCGGGGCAATTGGTGTCCCGGTGCGATCCCCCCGGGCAATGGCTTCATCGAGATACTGCGGATACACACCCGCCTCGACACGCAGAGTGAACGCATCCGCGCCCGCCCGGCGCCGAGTCCAGTTTGCGTGGGTGTCATCTAGGTCGAGGTCAACAACGCCCACCACTCCCCTGCTGTTTGCCTCGGCTATCGCGTCGTGAACCCACTCATCCCGGGTGGCCTGGGGAACGTCGGAGAGTCTGCCTGCGAGAGCAAACGCATCGTTTTCTCGCAAGACACCGTCCTGGTCGGCGTTGGTCACACCGAGGCGTTCGATTGCTGCTGAGTTGAGCCAGCACGAGTGAATATCGATGCTCCAGAGCACCCATGGACGAGAACCCGAATAGTGGTCGAGCAGGGCGCGACTCTTGGGCACTGACCACAGTCCATCTCGAAAACCCGCACCAATCACGATGGCGTCGTCGGTGTGTTTTTGGCCTTCCGCCATAGCCTGTGCCGCCTCGTCGGGGCTCGTCGCGGCAGTGAGGTCCACGCGGCGGCGGTATTCCGCCCACATGCCCAAATGGACGTGCTCGTCCCACAACCCGGGAGCGACGACCCGACCATCCACATCGATTTCTTCATGCTCGTTCGAGCTCGGGAGGTGACCGCTGTATTCGATGGCCGTGATCGTGCCGTGGTCGATTTCGATGTCGACGCGCTCAGACTCGGGTCGACCAAAGAGGGCCGCGCGTCGAAGAATCATGCTGAAATTCTACCGACCGGCTCGACTTGGCAGTGGGGGCAGTAGTAGAGCTTGCGCGACGCCATTTCGGCAATTGCCACCGGCATGTGACACACCCGACACGCTTTCCCCTGACGCTTGTAGACGTAGTAGCGAATGCGGGGGTTTCGAAGCGACCGTGTTCGCTGGGCGGCCGTGAGGTCACTGCGGGTGCGCATCACCCCGGTTTTCACCCCGTCTTTGAGCAACTTTGTCCAGTCTTTCCACAGCGCGTCGATGACGTCATCGGGTAGCGAATTCGCGGGAGCGTAGGGGTCGAGGCGATGGCGAAAGAGAATTTCTGCCCGATAGACGTTTCCGATACCCGCGACGATGTTTTGGTTCATCAGCGCCAGCGCGACGGGGGTTTTTGTGCCAGCCATTCTCTCGCGAAAGCGCTTGAGCCCTTTTGCGGGGCTATGCACGAGTGGATCGGGTCCGAGAGTGTCTCGGATGGCCTGTGCATCCTCCTCTGTGATGACTTCGCAGGCGGTGGGGCCTCGCAGGTCGGCGACCACATCGTCGGTGGCAATCCGCACCCTTACCTGCCCCACGGGCTCGGGGGGGAAATCGGCAACCTCCGATTCGTTCATGCCCTCCTCGCGGGATGCGCGGGGAGCCCCCATCGAATGATGGCGAGCACGGGAGATGAACGTCCAGGCACCATAGATGCCCAGGTGCACGCGCAACACCCACCCGTGCTCGAAGGTGACGAAGAGCTGCTTCCCCACGGCGGTCGCATCCACGATGGTGAGGCCATCGAGGGTCTGTGCCCCTTGGCTGAAGCGGCCCTGCGGGGAGATCACTGTGACCTTGTGCCCGACGAACTCGTCGCGGAAGTGTCTCGCGACCCGATGGACGGTGTGACCTTCAGGCATCGCTTAGCTGCGGTAATCAGTGCCCGTCACAGGCACATCACCGCTGTCTTCGTAGTGACGGATCTGTCCGATACGTCGAGCGTGACGCTCGTCTCCACTAAACGGTGTGGCGATGAAGACACCGATGAGCGACAGGGCTTCTTCCAGACTGTGCTGGCGGGCACCAATTGCGCAGACATTAGCGTCGTTGTGCTCGCGAGCCAGTGCCGCTGTGGCCTCACTCCACACCAGCGCGGCGCGGATACCGCGCACCTTATTCGCTGCAATCTGCTCGCCGTTTCCGGAGCCACCAACGACGATTCCCAGTGCCTCAACGCCCGATTCTTGGTCGGCAACCACCGCTTTGGCCGCGTCGATACAAAAGCCGGGGTAATCATCGAGTGCGTCGAATTCCGCTGGACCGTGGTCGACCACGTCGTGCCCCGCTGACTCCAAATGGCTCACCAACTGTTGGGAGAATTCCAAACCGGCGTGATCGGTCGCGAGGTGGATGCGCATAGCGGCCAGTCTATGAGGCGTTGATGAGGCTCTCATCCCAGCCAACCCTCGGCAAAAAATCGTTTTTTGCCGTATCATTAGTTCTGTCCGCTTCGCAGATGGAGTCCGTAGTGAGCACACCCGATTTTCGGCGTGCAGTCCGGGGGTATGACCCCGACGACGTCAAGCGTTTTATCGCTGACCTCACTTCACGTCTCGAAAAACTCGAGAGTGACCACTCCGAAGACCAGCGCACCATTCAGCGACTCCAGCGTGATGTGCAGGAGGCGAACGAACGCGCCGGCCGCGCGAAGCCAAGCTTCGCGGAGTTAGGTTCCGCCTTCGAAGAAACTCTGCGCCTGGCCGAAGCGCAATCGCAAAAGATTACTCAGGAGGCGTCGGCTGAAGCGGCCGAGGTGTTGGCAAACGCCCGTACCGAAGCGACGCGGGTGCGCGAGGAAGCCGCGAAGGAATCGCGCCAGCTGGTGTCTGAAACTCAGCGCTCTGCGGAAGACCTTCGCCTGGAAAGCGAGCGTGAAGCCGCTCAGCTTCGTCAGCAAGCCGCCGATGAGATTGCCAAGGCGACCAACACCCGCACCCGCGCTGAGCGTGCCGCCGCCACGATGATTAGCCAGGCCGAAAAGCAAGTAGCCGATTTAAAGGCGGAAGCGTCACGCCAGGTCGAAAAAATCAAGCGCGAAGCCTCAGAACTTCTCCACGCTTCACAGGAGCGCGCTGTGGCTACCGATGCGTCGATTCGCCAGCAGATCGATGAGGCTGAGCGTGCGCGCGCGGTCATCCATGAAGAGGCCGACGAATACGCACAGAAGGCCTACCAGCAGGCTGACTTGCACGTTCAGAATGCGGCGAAACGCGCAGCTGACTTGGGCCAAGAAGCCGACACCATCTTGAAAAACTCGCAGCAGCGCGCCGATGAGCTTACTCGTGACTATCGTGCCTACGCGGAGAAGCTCATTAGTGACACGGTGGGTCGTTCACGCTCGGTTGCGCGTGAAACAGAGGACCTCGTGAACTCCATGGTGTCTGACGCCGAGAGCCACATGAGCGACCTGCGGCGTCAGCAGACGATGCTCGAGGAGTATGTCCGCCGTATGCGTGCAGCGGCCAACGACGTCGACATGCAGATTACGAACCTGAAACCACCGAGCCTCGAAGAGGCCAAGCCGGTCCCTCCGCGTGACGCCGAGGCTGAAGAAGACGAAGTTCTCGAAGCCGTCGAAGTGACTATCGAGGTCGACGACAAGTAAGCCCCCTCCTCCAGCCGGCTGAGAGCCGGTGGAAGTGGCGCGCCTTAGGCTGGGCGAGCGCAGGTTTGACGCGCACGAGCATTGATCGAGAAAGAAGGAGTGGCAGTGCCCGGAGAGAATCTCACTCGGATCGAAGCCCGCGCTCGAGCGAAGAACATCACGGTTCGCTCTTACCTCATCGACATTGACCTCTCTCAGGCGCAACACTCCGAGACATTCCGCACCCGCACCACGATTGACTTCTTGGCCACCGCAGGCTCGTCCACGTTTCTCGACGCCATCACGGCCACGGTGCATTCGGTGTCACTCAACGGTCGTGAACTCGACGCTGCTGAGGTGAGCGACGGCAGTCGCATTCAACTGGACGGACTCGACGAAGAGAACACCGTCATTGTCGACGCTGATTTTTCATTCACCAACACCGGCGAAGGCCTGCACAAATTCACTGATCCGGTCGATGGAGAGGTGTATCTCTACACCCAGTTCGAAGTTCCCGATTCTCGTCGTGTCTTTGCGGTGTTTGAACAGCCCGACCTCAAGGGAACCTTCCAGTTCACGGTGAAGGCACCAAAGGGCTGGGTGGTGGTGAGCAACCAACCGACTCCTACCCCGAGCGCTGCGGGAGACGCACACGTGTTTGCGTTCGAGCCCACTCCGCGGATCTCGAGCTACATTACGGCTCTCATCGCCGGGCCCTACCAGTCAGTACACAGCGAGCTCACGAGCTCCAGCGGGAAAACCATTCCACTGGGCATTTTTGCTCGCGCGTCGATGTTTGACTACCTCGACACCGAGTACATCTTCGACATCACCCGCAAGGGTTTCGTCTACTTCGAAGACAAGTTCGGCGTGGCCTACCCGTTTGATAAATATGACCAGCTGTTCGTGCCCGAATTCAACGCGGGTGCGATGGAAAACGCGGGGGCGGTGACGTTTACCGAGTCCTACGTGTTCCGCTCGAAAGTCTCCGACGCGATTCGTGAGCGCCGCGTGGTTACCATCCTCCACGAGCTCGCCCACATGTGGTTTGGTGACCTCGTCACCATGCGCTGGTGGAATGACTTGTGGCTGAATGAGTCCTTTGCCGAGTGGGCCTCCACCATTGCCACGGCTCAAGCGACCGAGTGGACCGAGGCGTGGACGACGTTCCAAGCGATGGAAAAGTCATGGGCATACCGCCAAGACCAGCTGCCCTCGACTCACCCGATTGTGGCGAGTATCAACGACCTCGAAGACGTCCAGGTCAACTTCGATGGCATCACCTACGCCAAGGGTGGATCCGTTCTGAAACAACTCGTCGCCTGGGTGGGTGAAGACGCCTTCTTTGCGGGAGTCTCCAACTACTTCAAAAAACACAAGTGGGCCAACACGGAGTTGAGCGACTTACTCGCCGAGTTGGAAGTCACCAGCGGGCGGGACCTGAGCTCGTGGAGCAAAGTGTGGCTTGAGACCGCAGGGGTGAACACTCTGCGCCCGGTCATCGATACCGACAGCGACGGGATGATTACGTCGTTTGTCATTGAGCAGACGGCACCCGATGATTTGCCAACGCTTCGCCCACACCGCCTCGCCATCGGCGTGTATCGCGCGCAGGGCGAGAAGGTGGAGAGAGTCCACCGCGTGGAGTGCGACATTGATGGCGAACGAACCGACATCCCGCAGATGGTGGGGGTCCACCGAGGTGACGTGGTGGTCATCAACGACGACGACCTCGCCTATGCGAAGATTCGCCTCGACGATCAGTCGACGGCTTTCGCATTGGAACACCTCTCCTCCTTTGACGCACCTCTCACCCGCGCTCTGATGTGGGGTGCGGCGTGGGACGCCACCCGCGATGCAGAAATGCGCGCTCGTGACTTCCGTGCGCTGGTGCTCAACAACTTGGAATCAGAGACAGAAAGCACGACCATTCGCACCGCTCTGGGGCAGCTCTCGGCCGTCACCAAGTTGTATGCCGCACCAGACACGGTGGAGCAGGCGCAGCGAGAGGTGGCAGATTCACTGTGGAGTTGGACCACCCGCGCCGCTGCCGGTTCCGACACCCAGTTCCAATTCGTCAAAGCGTTCGCCTCCCTCGCCTGCACCGACGAGCACGCCGCCGCATTGAGCGCTCTGCTCGACGGCTCGCAGGTTGTGGAGGGTCTCGCCGTAGACACCGATTTGGCCTGGGAGTTGATGGGCGGGTTGGTGTTGTTGGGCAAGGTGGGAGAAGACGAGATTGCCCAGCGCCTGGCCTCAGATAACACCTCCAACGGTCAGCAGGCTGCCGCCAGGCTGCGAGCCATGATTCCTACGCCGGAGGCAAAGGCAAAGATTTTTGCCGAGCTCACCCAAGACGCCTCGATTCCCAACGCCATCGTTCGGTCGATGACGATGGGCTACAACCACGTCAAAGACCCTCAGGTTCTCGCCTCACTCATCGAGCCCTACTTTGAGTCTCTGGTGGGGTTGTGGGAATCTCGCACCTACAAAATCGCGGAATACCTCGTCGATGGGCTCTACCCTGCAGCACTCGTGAGTGATGCCGTGCGCCAAGCCAGTGAGGATTGGCTCGACATCGCCGATGCTCCCCCAGCGCTTCGACGGTTGGTGGAAGAAAACCTCGCCGGTGTTCTTCGCGCTCAGAGGGCTCGAGTAAGAGACATCGAGCCCGCCTAAGAACCACCGGGCGTAGCATGGGGCCGTGGATGAACAAACCTCCAACTGGTGGGCAGCGCTCATAGGGTTCTTTAGCGGCGACGAAGTCATTGCGCGCGTCGCGCTGATTCTCCTCGGCGGAATCATCACCATCGTGGTGTTCCGCCTCTCGATCAGGCGCGTCGTGCAACAAGTCGTCACCGGGGTGAAGAAAGCCCACGCAGTAGAGGACACCCAGGCGCTGGAGACGAGCCCGGTCGAAGCAATGCGCCAAGTTCAGCGCACTCGCACGCTCGGTTCCGTGCTCAACAACTTTGCCGGTTGGACCATCGGCATCATCGTCGTGCTGATGGTGCTCTCTGAGACTGGGCTCTCGATCACACCACTCATTGCGAGCGCCGGAATTATTGGTGCGGCGCTCGGTTTTGGCGCGCAGTCGCTGGTGAAAGACATGCTCAATGGGATGTTCATGGTCTTTGAAGACCAATTGGGTGTCGGTGACGTGGTCAACGTTGGCGAAGTATCCGGCGTGGTGGAGCGTTTGGGGGTGCGGATCACGGAGATCCGTGACGTGAACGGCACACTGTGGTTTGTCCGAAACGGTGAGATCAACCGTGTGGGCAATTACTCCCAAGACTGGGCCCGGGTCATTCTCGATATCCCTGTCCCCTACTACTCCGACGTCACCAAGGTTCAAGAGCGCCTGTTAGATACGGCCCGGGCTTTTCGTATGCGTCCGGAGTGGAAGCGCAAAGTATTAGAGGACCCGGAAGTGTGGGGTATCGAATCCATTTCGGCAGAAGCACTCGTCGTGCGCCTGGTGCTGAAGGTTCGTGGGGGCGAGCAGTGGGCCGCGAAACGAGCCCTTCACGCCGACATCAAGACCACGTTGGATAAAGAAGGTATCGATCTGCCCCCGCTCAATCGCATGGTGCTTGATGGCATCCAGGGGGTGCGCAGCGCGTCCCGCCGGATGACACCCTCCACGCCCACCCGTGAGCAGCTCTCTGACGACTTGGACGGGGAATAGTGGCAGAGGGCGACACGAGCGAGAGTTTCTTCGACCAAATTGGCGGTCACGACACTTTCGTGAAGCTGGTCGACGCCTTCTATGCCGGGGTGAAATCTGACCCGGTGCTGAGGCCGATGTATCCCGATGAGGACATGGAGGGGGCGGTGTGGCGTCTTCGTTCGTTCTTGGAGCAGTATTGGGGCGGGCCGCACACCTACTCCGAACAACGCGGACACCCCCGGCTTCGCATGCGCCACATGCCTTTCAAGGTGAATCCTGACGCTCGAGATCGATGGCTTTCGCATATGGCGACTGCGGTCGACTCGTTGGGGCTATCTGAGATTGACCGGGCAATGTTATGGGACTACTTGGAGCGCGCCGCCCATTCGATGGTGAACACCTTCGAGGAGTAACTACTCGTTATCGAGGCCTTCTGGTTCGCCCTGGGTTTTCACGAGTACGTATCCGTGTTTGCTCGTGAGCCGTATCCAGTTATCAACGGAATGCACGGCGAGGCTTTTCCCGTCGACAAAACCCAAAGCATCCACCGCAAAGCCTGCCGCCCACGGAATCGATTTCTTCTTCCCCAGCGGCTGCCCCCACACTTCGGCGCGCACTTTTTGCACAACCGCCTCTCCGGCGGAATCGGGGAGTGAATGGGCGACCTGCGCCACACCCGCCTGTGCCGCCTCGCTCAGCTGAGCGGCGGAGACACCCAGGCGACGCTGCCAACCATCACGGGGAGGCGTGACAGCCGCCCATTGAATGGAGGGGCTTTGGGCGGGAGCCACCACATCGACCGGGCCGTCGGTGTGAGCATCGAGTGCCCGCTCGATACGAAACGCGAGGGACTCTAACGGGACCACGAGGTCAAACTCGGGGTGTTCCATCACGCGAAAGACTCGCAGGCCCAGCACGGTAGGGGTGCGGTCCAACAGACCCCGTGGAAACAGAACTCCCACATAGGCCTGGAGAAAACCGTCGGCAGCGATGAGTCTCGCAGCGCCGTCGTTAACCCGCCGCGCGCGCTGAATAAAGCTCAGCAGGTCGCGCGCCGAGTCGACGGTGGGTAGGGAAAAACCATCGCTCATGGGTCTAGTCGCGGGTGAGCTTGCGATAGGTCGAACGGTGGGGGGCGGCTGCTTCCGGCCCGAGACGCTCAACCTTGTTCTGCTCGTACGCTTCGAAGTTTCCTTCAAACCAGTACCAATTCGCAGGGTTTTCCTCGGTTCCCTCGTAGGCGAGGATGTGGGTGGCCACACGGTCGAGGAACCACCGGTCGTGGGTAATCACGACGGCGCAGCCGGGAAACTCCAGCAGGGCATTTTCCAAGCTGGATAGGGTCTCCACATCCAAGTCGTTAGTGGGCTCATCCAAAAGCAACAGGTTTCCCCCCTGCTTCAGGGTCATTGCGAGGTTGAGTCGGTTGCGCTCACCACCGGAGAGCACTCCCGCTTTCTTCTGCTGGTCGGGTCCTTTGAACCCAAAACTCGAGACGTATGCGCGTGAGGGAATCTCCACATTTCCTACCTGAATGATGTCGAGGCCATCAGAGACCACTTCCCACAGGTTTTTGTTCGGATCGATTCCTTCGCGGCCCTGGTCGACGTAGCTGATTTTGACGCTCTCGCCAATCTTGAGCTCGCCACCATCGAGCGGCTCGAGTCCGACGATGGTTTTGAACAGCGTGGACTTTCCCACACCGTTGGGACCGATGATTCCGACGATTCCGTTTCGCGGAAGCGAGAAGCTCAATCCATCGATGAGGACGCGGTCACCGAAGCCCTTTTTGAGGTTGCTTGCTTCCAGTACTTGTGAACCCAGACGAGGGCCAGGGGGAATCTGAATTTCTTCGAAGTCGAGTTTTTTGGTCCGCTCCGCTTCGGCTGCCATCTCCTCGTAGCGAGCCAAACGCGCTTTGGACTTCGCTTGGCGTCCTTTTTGGTTCGAGCGCACCCACTCCAGTTCATCGGCCAAGCGCTTGGCGAGCTTTTGATCTTTCTTGCCTTGGATTTGGAGCCGCTCGGACTTCTTCTCCAGGTAGGTCGAATAGTTGCCTTCATAGGGGTAGAGGCGACCGCGGTCCACTTCGGCAATCCATTGGGCGACGTGGTCGAGGAAGTAACGATCGTGGGTGACGGCAATGACCGCCCCGGGATACTTGGCCAGGTGCTGCTCAAGCCACAACACACTCTCGGCATCCAGGTGGTTGGTGGGCTCATCAAGCAGCAGCAGATCGGGCTTTTCCAGCAGCAGCTTGCACAGCGCGACGCGACGTCGCTCTCCCCCGGAGAGGTGCGTCACCGGTGAGTCAGAGGGCGGGCAGCGCAGTGCGTCAAGTGCTTGCTCCAATTGACTGTCGATATCCCACGCGTCGGCGGCGTCGATGTCTTCTTGCAGCTTGCCCATCTCGGCGAGAAGGTTGTCGAAGTCAGCATCGGGGTCGGCCATTTGGGCAGAGATCTCGTTAAAGCGCTCAATTTTGTCGTAGATCTCGCGCACACCATCACGCACGTTTTCAATCACGCTCTTGGATTCATCCAGCGGCGGCTCCTGCAGAAGGATGCCGACGGTGTATCCGGCGGTGAGGGACGCTTCGCCGTTGCTGGGCTGGTCGAGCCCCGCCATGATTTTGAGGATGGTGGACTTTCCGGCGCCGTTGGGGCCGACCATACCGATTTTTGCGCCGGGGAAGAAGGACATGGTGACGTCATCGAGGATGACCTTATCGCCCACTGCTTTGCGGGCCTTGACCATGGTGTAGATAAATTCAGCCATATGCCCCAGTCTATTGAGCACTGCGGGCATCGGCTGACCCGCCGTTGGCCGCTTAGAACGGGTCGGAACCACCCTCGGAGTCGGCCTCCCGCGCGAGGGTGTTTTTCTCAAATGAGCTCGTCCCCCACAACAGATCGTGGCCGAGTGCATCCGCCTCGATTTCTATTGCGGTGCCGCTTTTTTCCTCACTCTCCCAATTGCGTACCTTGACGCGTCCGGACGCGACGACACGGTCCCCTTTGTGGAGGCTGGCGTGAGCGTTGAGGGCGAGTTGTCGGAAGGCGACCACGGTGTACCAGTTGGTGTCGATATCGACCCACTGCGCCTGGCCCTTGTCGAAGCGGCGCTGAGTGGAGGCGAGTCGAAAGCTCGTGATGGCGAGGCCTTCGCTGGTGACGATGTGGCGGGGTGTGGTGGCGACGATGCCGCTCACTGCGAGGGTGTCAATCATGGTGTCTCCTGTTCTTCACGGTGAACGGGAGAATCTCAGCCCACGCCCCACTTGTTCTTGTCCCCGAGTGCATTCGGGGAGAGAGACGCGCAGGCGAAGGCTGTGGACAGCTAGGGGCGCAGGTATTGCTGGTAGGACTGGCGCACTTTGTTCACCTTCGGCACAGCAACCGCGAGGCAGTAGCCCTGGGTGGGGTTCTTGGCAAAAAAGTCTTGGTGGTAGTCCTCCGCCATGTAGAACGGGCCCAGCGGAGAGAGCTCCGTCACAATCTCGCCCTCCCACATGTCTGCTGCGCGCTGCATGGCGGCCTCGAACAGGGCCTTTTCTTCCTCATCTCGGTAATACATCGCCGAGCGATACTGCGTACCCACATCATTGCCTTGACGATTGAGCTGACGCGGATCGTGAATGGTGAAGAACACGTCCAAAATCACATCGGAGGGAATGGTGTCGGGATCAAAGGTCACCGCCACCGCTTCGGCGTGGCCGGTGCGACCGGTGCAGACTTCCTCGTAGCTGGGCTTTTCGCTCTCTCCCCCGGTGTAACCAGACACCACGTCGACGACACCCTCGAGCACTCGATACGCGGCGTCGAGACACCAAAAACAGCCACCCGCGAGCACATACGTTTTCATGCCCCACAGGCTAAGCGAAGCTCCTGACAACACACCCAACAGCGGGTAATAGAAACGTGAATCCGTTGGTCTTTTTCTCTGTCATAGTTATCGCTGTGAGACCAGATTCTTCATCGCCCCAGCGCCTCCTAGGCGTGATTCAGGCGCGATAACCCGTGGGGTATTTCTACGCTTTTTTGGCCGCGTTTCTCTTCGGAGCAAACGGAAGCGTGACGAAAGTCATGATTGAAGCAGGCATGAGTGCACTACAAGTCACCCAGATGCGGGTGTTGGGTGCCGCCTTGGTAGCCGGAGCGGTCCTCTTCATCCTCGATCGGCGCTCCTTTCGTGTCCCTCGCGGCCAACGCCTCGCCCTGGTCGTGATGGGGGTGATTGGTGTGGGGCTGCTGCAGGCCTCCTACGCCCTCGCCGTCGAACTGCTTCCCGTGGGTATTGCGCTGCTGTTGGAATATCTCGCCGTACCCATGGTCGCCGTGTTCGCCTTTGTGGTGTTTAAGGAGCGGGTGCGCACCCGCATCTGGGTGTCGATCGGGCTGATCATGGCGGGCTTGGCGGTCGTGGCCCAAATTTGGAACAGCTCCCTCAACGTCGTGGGCACCCTGTGGGCGCTGGTCGCCGCACTAAGCCTCTCCACCTACTTCTTGGTCGGGGAAAAACAGATGGAGACCATTTCTCCTCTGGCTCTCATGTTTTGGTCGATGACGATTGCGGCAGGGTTTTGGGCGTTCATCAGCGGATGGTGGCGGCTTGACCCTTTGGTGTTTGCCCAGAGCGTGCCCCTCACCGGGGTGCTGGAAGGTGTTCCCGCTCCGATGTGGATGCTGCTGTTGTGGAATGTGGTGATGGGCTCGTTTGCGCCGTTCCTGCTCAGCCTCGCCGCCATCAAGAAGCTCTCTGCCACCGCCGCGGGAATTGCGGCCACGAGTGAAATCGTGTTCGCGTTTATCGTCGCGTGGTTGTGGATTGGCGAGAATCTCTCAGGCTCACAAATCATCGGAGCCGCCGTCGTATTGAGCGGCATCATCGTCGCCCAAACCGCGCGCCGCTCCCCCGTGCCCATTACCGCTGACTTGGCAATGGAAACCGGGCCCATCGTGTTGCCGGTCATCGACGAAGTCGACGAAAAAAGCTCCTAGCTGCCGGGAATCCAGTAGACCTTCCGCAGGGCGGAGCGCACCCGCCACACCGTTTCTTCGCCCTCGAATAATCGACACACCATCCCCGGGCGAAGCTCGGATGTCTCGCTCACACCCTCGACCTGCCGCTCCAGGGTGGCCTCGCCAGAGACCACGACGAAGAACTCATCGACTTCGACATCACGCATCGCCCCGGGCGTCATCTCCCAGACCCCCAACCCACCGGACTCTGCTTCCCACAGCCCCGTCCGGGGTGAACCGTCCACGACCTGATCAGGAGCAACGCTTTCGTAGTCGAGGGCGAGATCCAGTGCGCGTGTGATCGAGTGGTCGCTCACGAATCAAACCCCAAACCCACAGCATCGAGGGTGCGCAAAAACAGCCCACGCTTGCCCTCTCGGTGGTCGGCGCGATTAAGCGCTGCCCGCGTGAGCTGCACAGCTGGGTAACACAGGGGTTCTGGTGGGAACGGGATGGGGAGGGAGCGCACCATCTCCAATTCGGTGCGCCATGTGCTCTCCCCCTCCAACTGGTCCAACATGACCTCTGCGGCGAAGCGGGTGGCCGCAACTCCCAGCCCCGTGAATCCGGCGGCGTAGGCGACGCGGTTGTGATGGGCGGTGGCGAAGAAGGCGCCAAAGCGACTACAGGTATCAATCGCTCCCGCCCAGCGGTGCGAGAACTGCACACCCTCAAGTTGCGGGAAGGTCGTGAAAAAGTGTGAGGCGAGTTTGCGATAGCTCTCTTCCCGCTCCTCATAGCCCGCCCGGACACGTCCGCCAAAGTGATAAATCGCGTCGTATCCTCCAAAGAGAATTCGGTCATCGGCGGTGATTCTGTAGTAGTGGAATTGGTTTGCCAAGTCCGCAATTCCTTCCCGGCCCTCCCAGCCAATGTCCTTCTTCTGCTCGGGCGTGAGAGGCTCGCTCATCAGCACGTAGTCATAGACGGGCACCGTGTGCAGTCGGTATCGCTTGAGCAAAGAAGGGTAAGCGTTGGTTCCCAGTGCCACTCGCTTAGCGCGCACCACACCCGACGCGAGACGCAACTGTATGTTTTCTGGCGTGGCATCGAGTGCTTTCACCGGTGAGCGACGAAATACTTCCACGCCCATCTCTTTCGCACTACGCAGCATTTCGCGGGCGAGTTTCCCCGGGTGCACCATCGCGGTGTCTCGCGGGGCAAAATTGGCACCGAGGTAGGTGGGTGAGTTCACCCGAGAGCGCACCTCGTCAGCATCAAGGCGAATCTCCCGCTCACCATCGGCTGACTCATCGAGCCACTCCAACTCGTGATCTTCCACGGCCACGGCGAGGGAACCCACACGCCAAAAGTCACAGTCCCAGCCGAATTCGTTTACCGCTGCTTCGATGGCGTCGAGATTGTCCAGGCCCGCCTGGTCCAACACTTCGTATTCGTTGGGGTAGCGCTGCCGACCGTTGGATTCGCCATGGGTGAGGGTCGATTCGACGAAACCCCCGTTACGGCCGGAGGCGGCCCAGCCGGGTTCTTTCGCTTCGAGCACGACCACACGCCACTGAGGGTGGCGACGTTTTGCCTCAATCGCGGTCCACAGTCCCGTGTACCCCGCACCCACAATCGCCAGGTCACACTCCACGACGCCAGCAAAACGGGTCAGGCTTGAATCTTTCCCCGCGTCTTCCAACCAGAACGCTTTGCGAACAGAGGGGGAAAGTGAATGTGTAATGACCGATTCACTCGCGGGCTGGCGTTCAAAAACAGTGCTGTTCACGACACTCTCCTTGCTCCCTCCAGCGTAGAGGCTGAGGCTGGAATGTCGCCGTGGCCGAGGGGATGTGTCTGGGTAGGCTCGGCCTATGTTTCATCAGATCACCCTTCCCCACTCTGACCTCAAGGTTTCCTCGTTGTGTTTCGGCGCGAATGTGTTTGGTTGGTCCATTCACGACCAAGCAGAAGCCAACAGGCTTCTTGACGAGGTCCTGGCTCGAGGGGTGAATTTTTTTGACTCAGCCGATATGTACGTCCAATGGGTCGAGGGCAATACCGGGGGTGAATCAGAACGCGCTCTGGGGGAATGGCTGCGCACCTCCTCGGTGACCCATGACGACATCGTCGTTGCCACGAAGGTCGGCAAGATGACCACCCGGCCGGGGCTCTCACCGGAAAACATCCTCGCGGCAGCAGACGAATCACTCGCTCGCCTGGGTGTCGACACGATTGACCTTTACTACGCCCACCGTGACGACGATACAGTGCCGATGGAAGACACCCTGGGGGCCTTCCAACGACTTATTGACGCTGGCAAAGTCCGCGCCATTGGAGCGTCAAACTTCACCTCTGCGCGTCTCTCCCACGCCCTCGACCTCGCACACACCCACGGCCTGCCGCGCTATGTGGCGGTGCAGAACCACTACAACCTTGTCGCCCGCGAGCCCTACAAATCTGACATGGCGCCACTAGTGGAGCGCGAGGGCTTGTGGGGGTTGCCCTACTTCTCGCTTGCGAGCGGGTTCCTCACCGGAAAGTATCGCCGGGGTGAGCAGTCCGATTCGGTTCGGCTGGAGCGGGTCGAAGGCGACTACTTCTCGGAAGAGAACTTCGACACCCTCGATCGGCTACTTGCCGTCGCCACCCGCCTCGAAGTCGCCCCCGCCAGCGTGGCCCTCGAATGGCTCCGCCGACAGCCTGGGGTTACCGCCCCGATTGCGAGCGCGTCACGTATCAACCAGCTCGATGCCCTACTGGTCGACGTCACCTTGAGTGACGCCGACCTCGCCGAGCTCTCGGGCGCCTAAACCAGGGTGTCCCCGAGATAGCCTCCGGGTTGGCAACCCGGTGGGATCGCGTAGACCGCAGAACCCACCGGTGTCGTCCACAGGTTCATCATGTCCATCTGCGAGAGGCGCTGTTGTATCGGCACGAACTGCTTCAGCGGGTCGTGGGCAAATGCTTCAAAGAGCAACCCCGCTTCGGCAACCCCTTCGGCGTCGGCGTCAGATTCGTAGTTGTATCCGCGCCGGGCAATGACATCCTCCGCTCCGGTGGCATGGGCTCTCCTCATGTGTGCGAAGTCGGGAATGATGGGCAGACCCAGAGAATCTCTCGCATCAAAGTCGGGGGCGTCGTGCTCACCGCCGCCCGTCAAAGGAGCTCCGTGGGCGAGGTCACGTCCCATGGCCCGCTCGCGATCGGGCCGGTCGACGGTATCCCACAAATCCAGGTCCATCGCGATGCGCCGAAGCACATATCCTGTTCCCCCACTCAGCCAACTGGGGTTCTCACTCGACGCACCCTCCCCCCAGACGTAGCGCGGGAAGGTTTCATCTTTCGGATGCGGACCTTTGGTGCCATCGACTTGACCGAAAAGGTTTCGCATCGTTGTGCCCGAAGGTTCTGACCCTTTGGAGCGCCTGAAACCGTCCTGACTCCATCGCAAAGTCAGATACGACGTCGTCTGCCGGGTGAGCACCCTCGCAGCGTGAGAAATAGTCACCGGATCATCCGCTTGGAAGATGACCAGGAGGTCTCGCCCTGTGTATCGGGGGTTCAACGCGTCAATCTCGAACGACGGCAGGGGTCCAAGCCACGACGGAATAGCCGCAGCTCCCGCTGCGCGCCTCACCAGTTCGGGGCCAAAGCCCACCATCACCATGAGGTTTGCCGGCACGAGCGCCAATTCAGGTTCTGAATCAGCGAGCGGTGAGCGGCCCGCGCAGAGGTCAGCTGAGTCTTCGGTAATGATGCGGAGCATCCGTCTGATACCGGCGCGGTCGGCGCGGTCTTTGAGGTCGAAGGTGAGGAAGCGGGCGAACGCAGTCGGAGGAGCCTCCACGGCGGTCTGGTGGGTGCCGTAGAAGGGCCGAACGGCCCCCTCGGCTCTACTGCGCAACAAAGTGGTGTGGCTGGTGCTTCCCCCACTTGCCATCATGCAAATCGGGTTCGTCTATCTGCCCGCGATGCACTCCGTCTTTGGATCGACCCCCCTCTCCATCGGGACGTGGATGGTTGTCTTAGGGGCATCGGGAGTCATTTTTGCCCTGGTTGAGGTCGAAAAGTGGGTTCGTCGTCGGCGAGGCCAGGTCGGGTTCTAGCGCTGTAGCCTCCCGCTACGCAGGCGTACACTGAAAAAATCAGGTAAGTCTCACAAGGACTTCGAGGAGTCATCATGAATATCGCTAAGAAAGTATTCGTTGTTACCGGCGCTGGTAACGGAATCGGGCGGGAGGTGACTCTCGAACTTCTTCGCCGTGGCGCACGGGTCGCCGGACTCGATGTGGACAAGGACGGACTCAGTGAAACAGCCTCTCTTGCTGGTGCCGCCAAAGACACGTTCTACCCCGTCTCGATCGACATCACGAACCGCAAAGCGGTTCTTGCTCTCCCGGCAAAAATCGAGAAAGCCCTCGGCGAGGTCGATGGGCTGATTAACGTGGCCGGGATCATCCAGCCGTTTGTGCGGGTGAATGATTTGGAGTTCGAGGCAATTGACCGCGTGATGAACGTAAACTTTTTCGGCCCCGTCAACCTGATTAAATCTTTCCTTCCAGGTTTGCTCTCGCGCCCAGAAGCCCACCTCGCCAACGTCTCATCGATGGGCTCCTACGCCCCCGTCCCGGGTCAAACGCTCTATGGCGCCTCCAAGGCAGCCATCAACCTCCTAAGCGAAGGACTGCGCAGCGAGCTGCGGGACACCAGCGTTGCGGTGACTGTCATTTACCCAGGAGCTATCGGAACCAATATTGCCGCGAACTCCGGTCTCGTCATGGAAATGCCCGAGGAGACTCCGCAGCGGGCCGTCGTGGCGCCCGCTGATGCCGGAAAAGCCATCGTGGACGCCGTGGAGCAGGACAGAAAACGCATCACCATTGGCCAAGACGCGAAAACTATGTGGACTCTCAATTGGATTCACCCCGACATTGCCTCAAATCTCATCTACCGCGGTATGAAAGACCTCTTGCAATAGCGAAGGAGACCACCGTGAACAAACTATTTCGCAACTACACATTCACCGTCTGGCAGATGGCCGTCATCAAATTGGCGGTCGGTGCCGTGGGGATGATCCTCGGGGCATTCTTCGCCTCATTCGTCCTCGACACACTGTGGCTGTTTATCGCAGCGTGGCTAGTGGCCGCGGGATACATCCTCTGGCTTACCTATAAACCAGGTAGCTCCACCAAGAGCTAGCGCTTCCTTGCCAGAAAAAACGAATCGGGCCAACCACAATAAGGGCACACCGTTTGCTAAATAGATAATCATCTATGTATGGTGAGAGTGTGTCGGACTGGAATTACACAAAGTGCGCAAAGCCTTTTGCCTCTGAGGAACAAGCTCGCGAGTACATGGAATCGAAGGATTTTGCGGGCTACATTCTTCAGCGCGAGGCGGGTTTC
>Ga0255765_1000889_pt1 | contig 39134 bp, 34 predicted proteins | sample 041ome_8_FD_179965 | JGI IMG/M metagenome (GOLD analysis project Ga0255765, IMG submission 179965) | Coastal salt marsh microbial communities from the Groves Creek Marsh, Skidaway Island, Georgia - 041407BS metaG (version 2) | ecosystem: Environmental > Aquatic > Marine > Intertidal zone > Salt...
CTATCTACGTATCTATGACGTCTCGGCGCGTCTACTCCGCGATGAGTTTTGTAATTTGCTCCTTCATCGTCACAGGGCGCGTGTGCGGAGTGTAAAACCCGCGCACTTTCCCATCCTTACCGACGAGAAATTTGCCAAAGTTCCAACCGATGCGTCGCGTATTCGTCTCGCGCTTCAAGTACTTGAACACGTGCGACGTCGCGCACCCGTTAACGCTCACTTTCGCCATCACGACGCCCGTAAAACCACGTTTACGCGCAAACGCGCACGTCTTTCGCGCGCCAAAGGGTTCTTGGAACAAGAAGGCGTTACAAGGAAATGCCATAATGAGCAAATCGTCGCCAAACTCGTCTTGGAGAGACTTCAGGTCGGCATAGTTGACCGTGGTCAAGCCACAGAGGCTCGCCACGTTGACGACGAGCACGACTTTACCTTTGGTTTGCGAAAAGTCATACGCATCACCGTTCGTATCGAGCGCCGCTGGGAGGTTGTAGAATGCGTCGACGTCGGAGATGTCGGGACGCGAAGCGTGGGCACCCATGACGCAGCCAGACAGTGAGGATATCACGAGTACAAAAGCGAGGGTGATTATCGCGATTAAAGTAACACGTAATTCAGCTATAACATGCAATTCAGCTATTCAACAAATATATAAAAGCACGGTTTACATGATGAGTTCGTGGCCGGATTCGAGCAAGGCTTTCGCCTCTTCAGCGAGCGACGCGGCTTCGTCGGCGTCCAACGACATGGCTTGAACGACGTCAGCCAAGTCATCCTCCATGGACGTCGCTGGCGCGTTCTCATCCAAGAACGATGGCCTGTCGCCTAATCCAGGCTTAACACTTTCCGAACGTCCGAGTTTTTCAGCGCCCGACGCGAACAAGGACACTTTTTTGCGGTAGTCGTCGATTGCGTGCTTTGGGAGCGATTTCGAGTTGCGAAACGTCGGCGCCGAGCTCGGGCCGCCTTGCTCCATGGATGAGAATTGTTCAGCCATGGCCGTGATACCACTCGGATATTCAAAATGCCCGTGTTTCTCACCTTTATCCCACTCACGTTTCACATCAGGATGGTAGTGTAAGATTTCCTCGTACAATAGCTCGCGAACTTCTTCGCGTGTGAGCTTGCGAGAATCCCACTCAAACATCTCCTTCGACAACGGTCTCCTCGACGGCTCTCTCGTTACATCCGCCATGCCATCGAAATACGGATCCGCTAACGCCTGAGCCGCCGTGGGTCGATCGTCAGGATCGAACGCCAAAAGTTTGGAAAGTAAATTCAATGCCTTTGGAGCGACGTTTGGAAACTTTTCTGTGAGCGGCAGCGCCGGTTTGATACGCATATTTTGTAAAAACCTTCGTGCCTTTTCGTTTCGTACCTTTGCAATTTGCAACGGCGTGGGCGTGCCAAGTACGTCTGTGATTATTTCTAATTGGTTCACCACGTTCTTACCCGGAAACAGCGGCGCGCCTCGCAATAGCTCGGCGAATATGCACCCAACCCCCCAAATATCAATCGCGGGAGTGTATTGTGTGAAGAAACTACCACACAACTCTGGTGCGCGGTACCAGCGCGTGGCGACATAGTCGGTCCAAAAAATCATCTGTGGCCCTTGCTTGGCGAATGCAGGTCTCGCGAGCCCAAAGTCGCAAATTTTGAGCTTGCAATCGCTGTTGGCTAAGATGTTCTTCGGCTTCAAGTCGCGATGGAAAACATTCGCGCTATGCATATATTTCAACCCACGAAGAAGCTGATAGAGGAAAAACTGATGATGTTCATCCGTCAAGTCATCGTTTGCCTTGATGACGTGATGCAAATCCGTTTCCATGAGCTCAAAGACGATGAACACGTCGTTAAAGTCTCGCGGATTCGGAGGTAACAAAATATTCAAAACCTCGACAATATCAGGATGCTTCAGCGATCGCAACAGCGCCACTTCTCGCAATATTCTTGTTGCGTCACTCGCATGTTCGAACGCATTCTTCACCTTTTTAATCGCAACCCGTTTCCCCGTTTCCCGATCGAGCGCAGCGCACACCGTCCCGTACGACCCCTTCCCAATCACCTCCTGCAACTCATACCTCGACCCTTCGCCAGCCCAATGCTTGTTGGCGAAAAAATCTCGCGCGCGTTCGGTCGAAGGCGTCGTCACCTCCTCGCTCGTCGACGATGGGCTCGACGATCGCTCGCCGTCGCGCATAACGCCGTCGATGCGCTCGCTCGCGCCACCGGAACACCCTCGAGTGCAAACGCGTTATCGCCGTCTCAACGCCCGCTCGTACCGCCGCGACGCGTCACCGTCGCACCAGAGACGACAAAAAAATTCTTCCGCGTCCGTGATGTCCGTCGATGCCCGTTGCGCCACCGCGCGCGCGACTGACGCGTCGGCCGCGATTGTGCCGCGATCGTGCCGACCGCGGCGGTCGTGCCGCACGGACACATAAATAGCGCCCATATAGCGCTGTGACGCTCTCCAGTACGACATTGTGAGTCTATCGCGTATGAAAATTCAATTTCCGACGCATAGCTCATACTCTTAAATCTATTACAATGTGTACATTCGCCCACGTCAGGGTTTATGTGTTTTTGTGTGTCCATCGACAGTCGACGACGTCGCGGTGCGTCGACGTCGACGACGCCACACGCCCGCCGCTCGCGCCTCTTCGCTCGTCGACGAACGCACCGCGAGGGATGTTGGCCACGACAATCGTGCCGCGCGTCGTCGCGCCGCGCGCGCGCGCCGTGCGCGCGAGACAGAGACAGAGACACCAGCAGGATTCGCGACCGCAAGGTCGAGCGCTGACGCGCTCTTCGGTTACGCAGGCGCGCGCGGCGCTCGAGTCGACGGTTGTGGACGACGAGCGCAAGGCAGTGGGTGAGGCCCGCGCCGTGGCGCCGCCGACGTCGGCGTTGGCGCTCGGGGCGTTGACGTGGGCGACGACGTGGAGCGGGGACGCGTACGCGGCGAGCGAGCTCGCGCAAGTCGCGCTCGATCCCGAGGGCGCGCGCGCGGTGAGTGGCGTGCTCGGACCGTTGTTTGCGTTGAGTACGATTTTATTCATCGTGCGCATCGTGATGACGTGGTATCCGAGCGTGCCGTATACGAAGCTTCCGTGGGTCATCGCGTACGCGCCGACTGAGCCGTTGTTGAAGCCCACGCGGGCGTTGGTGCCGCCCGTGGGTGGCGTCGACGTCTCGCCGATTATTTGGGTTGGGGGTATTTCGTTCATGAATGAGATTTTATTAGGCAAGCAAGGGCTTTTGGTGTTGTTGGCGAGTAAGTCGTTGGGGACGGTTGGATAACGCGTCGACGCAGCCAAGGAACGACGCGAAAGAACGCTGCGTCGCGCGCACGCATCCGCGCGCGTGACGGAAGCACACCCAGACGCAACAAGAGTTATGATAAACGGACGTGCGCCCGCGTGTGTAATCGCGCGCGCACGCCACATGTGAATATAAGTCATATTGTAGAAAAGCGCTTCCCCAGCTCGCTCGCCTCATTGTACGACGCCCATGCGATCGCGCGCGATTGCAAGCGCACGAACACACATTTGGTCGTCCACGTCCACGTCGTCCACGTCGCACGCCGCGCGCGCGTTCGACCGCGCGTGCGCCGCACACAGTGTGTCTTCGCGGCGCGGAGGCGCTCCTCGCGCCATGTCCTCCACCGCGGACGCTGCCGCGGTCGCGCGCGCGATAGGTTTGAGCAATCCAGCGTTGATAAGCCTCGACTGCGCCGACGTGAACGGCGCCAGCGCGTCGTCATCGTCGTCGTCGTCGTCCGCGCGCGTATACTTTGACGTGCTCAACCCGGCGACGAATGAAACGTTGTGTCGCGTCTCTGGCGCGCGCGCAGACGACATCGATGACATCATCGCCCGCGCCGACGCTGCGCAGAAATTATGGGCGAATGATTACACCGCGCACGCGCGCGGAAAAATCATTCGCAAGTGGTTCGCGCTCATGGAGGCCAACGCGGAGGATTTGGCTCGCGTCATGACGGCGGAGCAAGGGAAGCCACTCGCGGAGAGCCGTGGGGAAGTGGCGTACGCGGCGTCGTTTTTAGAGTGGTATGCGGAAGAGGCTCGGCGGGTGTACGGGGACGTGGTGCCCGCGAGTTCGGTCGGGTCGAGAATCACGGCGATAAAGCAACCGGTGGGGACGACGGCGGCTATCACGCCGTGGAATTTTCCATTGGCGATGATAACTCGTAAAGCCGGTGCGGCACTGGCGGCGGGGTGTTCGATGGTGATAAAACCGAGCGAAGAGACTCCTTTGAGTGCGTTTGCGTTAGGCGTGCTCGCACGCGAGGCTGGGTGCCCGGAGGGAGTGTTGCAATTTGTCGCCGGCGACGCCAAGGCGATTGGTGAAAAATTGTGCGCGTCGCCAACGGTACGTAAGATTACATTCACAGGTAGCACACACGTTGGGAAGTTGTTGATGAGGCAAAGCGCGGATACGGTCAAGCGCATCAGTATGGAACTGGGTGGGAACGCGCCATTTATCGTATGCGACGATGCGGATATTGATTCAGCCGTCCGCGGAGCGATGTCGAGCAAATTTCGCAACTCTGGGCAGACGTGCGTGTGCGCGCAACGTTTCATCGTGCACGAGCGCGTCGTGAGAGAGTTCACGGAGAAACTCACGGCAGCGGCGCGCGCGCTCGTCATGGGAAACGGTTTAGAAAACGAAAAGGTCACGCAAGGACCTCTGATTAACGCCGCGCACGTGGACAAGGTTGATTCACACGTCCGCGACGCCGTGAGTAAAGGTGCGGTGTGTCACACAGGAGGCAAGCGCGCGCATGGAAACTTTTACGAACCAACTGTTCTTTCGAATTGTACGCAAGATATGTTAGTCATGCGCGAAGAAACGTTTGGTCCGGTGGCAGCTATCGCGACGTTTAGCGACGACGACGACGCCATTCGCGTCGCCAATTCCACGACAGCTGGCTTAGCATCCTATGTGTACACGACAAACGTCAAACGCATGTATAAATTTAGCGAGCAACTCGATTTTGGTATTGTCGGTGTGAACACTGGTGTGATTTCTACCGCACAAGCTCCTTTTGGGGGCATGAAAGAATCCGGCGTCGGGCGCGAAGGCGGTAAATACGGCATGGACGAGTACGTAGAAACAAAGTATGTATGCGTCGGCGGTCTCGACGAATAGCAGCTATCAAAGTATTGTGTTGTCATTATTTTACATACGAAACAAAATCAAACGAACGCTTCATCTATCTAGCTATGCGACTCGTCGTCGGCGGCGGCGACGGCTTCGCGAGTCTTCGTCGGCTCAGGCGCGCTAATCAGCTTCACCGGCCCTGGCGTACATCGATCCAATCTAAAATTTCGGCTCCCCTTGCGCAGCAATCTCGCACATGACTCTCGAGACTCCATGCGCACGCCCACGGTGCCACCCGTCGCCGCCAACGCCCCGCTCGCTTCGCACGCCTTGAGCACCCACAGCCGTCGGTTATTCATGCTATAGTACCTTCTAACCGTCGTCGTCGCTGCCGACGCCGAACTGCGCCGCGCCGAGCTCGATGACGCCTTGCGCCGTCTACCACCGTCCTCGCTTTCGCTCGACTCGCCTTCACCGCGCGCGATGTCGACGTCATGCGTGATGACGGCGATGGGTGGCAAGTCACCCACCGCGAGCTCACCCGCTTGAATCTCCTTCAACGTCGTCTCCAGCGCGCGCCCGCATCCGGAAAACGTGTCGCGAATCTTTCCAAACGTGTACCATATCTCGCTCGGGCGTAACTGCGCGAGCGCGGGCGCCGCAGACGATGAGCTCTGCGACTTCTTCGCGTTTGGCGCCATAGTGTGAAGCCAACGCATGCGTGGTGTTGCCGACGCCGACGCCGCGGACGACGGCGAGGACGCGTTGCGCGCGCGATGTCGAGCGCATGCGCGCGATGCCGCGCGCGCGGGTGCGAACGACAGCGCGTTGCGATGGATAACGCTCGCGCTCGCACGAGGCGATTGGCAACGGACATCGACATCGACGACGGGCGATACGTCGTCGCGAGAGAGAGAGACGCGTACGGCGTGGCGCGCGATGGCGAGTGATCACGCACTCAAGGGAGAGATTCTAGCCGCCATGGGCTCGCATCGCGCGAGCGCGGAGAGCTACCTGAGGGCGATTGATTACGCCGCTCGGAGCGACGACAACGACGACGCGCAAACGCGTTCGAAAAGAGGCTCGAAATCGTCGTCGCGCATGGGAGATGATGATGGAGGCGATGTTGTTAACGTGAACGATATGCGCTTGCACGCGGCGCGGTCGTTGTGTGCGTTACAAGAGACGGAGGCGACGGAGGCGGCGTTGAAGCACTTGACGCTCGTCCCGGCGAGCGAGCGAGCGTTGGAACATAAACTTTTACTGGCGGATATACACCGGTTGATGCGGAATGACCGCGTGGCGGTGACGTATTACAAGGATGTGTTGAAAGAATACCCTTGGGCGATAGAAGCGGCGGTGGCGTTGGGAGAACTTGGGGTGAAGACGGTGGACGTGCGACACGCGTTGCGCAAAGCCGCGACGGTTGAAGAGGCAGAGAGCGAAGAATTTGCGGTTTTAGAAACCTATACTTCCGTTCTCGGAGCGCTAGAGGTAGATGATATTGCGAGTGCACGCTCTTCTTTATCACACATGGCGAGCGCATTCCCGAATGATTCGTACATGACGTGCGCGAGCGCACGAGCCGACGCGTACGGCGGTCGCGACGTAGACTCGGCCCTTCGTCAATTCGCCTCGGTACGAGCTCGCGATCCATACTTCACCGAGGACATGGATTACTACGCAAAACTATTATACGAAGCTTTAGAAGGTGAAAAGTTACGTGAGTTGAGTGCGTCGATGATGGAGCTCACACCTGAAAGTCACCAGACGTGGACGTGCGCGGCGTATTACTCTGACTATTCCATCTCCAGAAAAGCAATCGTGGAAGGGAAGTTCCCTCGCTCAGGCAGTACGAAAGCTGAGTCTATCATCGCCGCGGAAAAAGCCGTGCGACTCAGTGGCGGTCGCTCGCACATGGCGCTCATAACCTTGGGATCCATGTGTCTAAAAAATAAAAGATATCAGGAAGGCATCGCCGCGTTTAACCAGTCCAACGCCATCAAGCTCTCCATGCACGCGTTCAAGGGGTTAGTACACGCCTATCTCGCCACGGGTTCAGGCACGAGTGCGATGATGTACGCCAAGCAAGCGATTAAGCGTGCACCGCAAGATGGCATGGCGTGGTCGCTCGTCGGCGATGTACACGCGAAAAAGACGGGCGACACTGAAAGCGCCATCAAAGCGTACGAGCAAGCGCTTGCATATAATCCGCGATTATTACGCGCGGTAAAAGCCATCGCGGCGCTCAATGTTAAGATCGGTAAGATTCACGTCGCTCGCGCGGTCTTACAGCGTCAATTAGACGATTACCAACCCACACACCCGGATGAGCTCGTGTCGCTCTATTGCCGTCTAGCGCAGGTGTTAATGCTGTCCAGGCAACCGACGGAGAGCGTGAAATACTACCAACGCGCGCTGGCGGTGAATCCCGATTGTACAGTGGCCGCCAAAGCGCTCGATAAATTCGAGCAGACGCGCAACGTCGAATTCGCCGCTGGCGGCGGGCCTGATGCCGAGAACATCTCCTCTGGAGAAGAAGACGACATGGAAGAAGACATCGATGACGACGCCGGATCAGGACAAGACGGTGATTGGATGGTGGAAGGGCAATAGAACAGGTGAAAAAATAGAACGCGGACCAAGCGAGATGCGAACGGGCGTTCAAACGTAACTGACTGTTTCGATTTCATTCACAATTCGCTAGTTAGAGTCGTAAGAGATTTAGAGAAGCGCGCCTGACTTTTTGTTTGTAATGACGATGACAAAACGCCGGACAACACATGTAACAACGCATCAATCGTTTGGATGTTGCTTAGAACATCGACGTCGCCTTTTCCTCGAACGAGTAAAATCGGAGCAACCCTTTACTCGGGTCTTTTACGCACAAGAAGGTGCCATCCGGAAATTTGCGGCACGTCTCGAGAATGAGCTTGAACGCGCCCCACATCGTGGATTCCTTCAAGTTGATTTGTTGCGCAAAGTCTGTCGTCTTATACGTCTGCGTGTTCAAGATAACGTGCGAATTCGGATCTCGCGGGTGCAAGCGCGACACGAAACCGAGCTTGATTTGCTCAGCGCCAGAAAGCATCGCCATCGCCGTCCACTTCGCGAGCTTGTTGGCGTTGTTCTTCAATTCGTTCGCAATCACCGCACCGCGTTGGGTTTCAATCTTAAGACGCCAGTCGATGCCGGTGACCTTGGAATCGAATTCATTCAACGCCTTGACGAGTGTCAACAACGGCTTACCCTTATCCATACCCTTGGATTCGCTCACGCCATTCAACTCGCAACGCACGACGAGTTGCGTCTTTTCGTCAACAGTCCATTTGCGGTATTTGTACGCCACGGAATCAGTGTCGTTCTCACCGAAGAAAGGCACGGGTTCTCCGAGCTTGTGAGCCGCTCGGTCGGCGCTGAGCGTTTGTTGGCAATATGCGCTATTCACGCGTGTGCCCTCAGCGGAGAGCTGCGGAACGCCATTAATATCCTCTGGGTCGTCAGTGATTGCTTCTTGCGCAGTTTCGGACACCGTAAGTAAGTCGAAGTTGCCATCCTTGCGCTTATCCAAAAAGATTTTGCCATCCTTCTTCTTGACGACAATGTCCCAAGAGTAGTTGGAGCGCGCGGCGCACATGACGGCAGCCAAGACGGCGTCGGTGGCAAAGACGTTACCGGCGCCCTCACTGGCGAGCTTTTGCATCACCGGATCATCACTCGCGGTCAAGTTTTGCGTGGGCTCATCCGCGCGTCTGCGCAACGTCACCTCGCTCTTGGGCGTGACGCGGTCGTAGGATTTATCAAACCAATTCAACGACCCATACGTCGCTAAATCCGTCGGCGCCGGTTCGGCGAGCATCAACGACTGCTTGGTAATCTCCGGGAACATCACCGTCTCCACAACTTCCCAATCCGGACGAATATCAATCGAAGCACTGTATTGCACTTGCTGTTGTTGCCTGTTGTACGCCCAAGTGTTCCATTGTTGTTGCTTACGCGACTGAATGCGCGCCTGTCGCGCGCGCTCGCGCTCGGCGCCGACACCCAAATCGCGCCCAGCCTCGTCGCCGTTCGTTCGCCCGCGACCAAAACCACGACCGCCACCTTGCTGCCACCGACCACCGCCTCGGCCACCACCACCGCGTCCGCTCGATCGCGACGACGCGTTGTCCACCAAACTGAAACTCTCCTCTTCGCCGACGTTGGCGACAAAGTTGAACACCGTCTCCACGCCCCCGACTGATCCCGCACCACCAGTCGCCGTAGATCCCGCAGTACCATCCTTCCCATGCCGCCCTCTCGCTTCGCGTTGGCCTTGCTCTCGCGACCCAGCCGCCGCTCGATCGCCTCGCGACCCGCCCTCGCCTCGCGACCCGCCCTCGTATCTCGCACCACCGCCGCCGTACGACCCATCGTCCCCGAACCAATCCGCCGCGCGTCCAAACTTATCCGTTTTATTATACGGCGCGTAAATCATCTCCCGAATCTGCGCCGCCTTGGCGTCGTTCGCGTCATCCGCGATGGCGCTTTTAGGTCCAAAACCATCCTCCGAGTGCGCGATCGATGTCAGCGCGAACGACGCCATGGCTCGAGGTGAATCCGCGACCGGTGACGGGCTATGCGATGGAGGCGACGACGACGGTGCCGTTCGAGCTCGTGGTGCGCACCGAAACCGGGGCGGCGCGCAATGACCATTCCCCCTCTTAAAGAGCTAGGGTTTTGGGAAGCTTTGTCTTGCGCTGCAACCGTCGCGACGACGTCAATCGCGCGCGTCGACGACGATGGGGGACGACGACGCCCCGGGCGGTGGGCGCGGTCGCGGACGCGGTGCGCGCGCGCGCGGTGGCGCCGGGCGCGGTGGTGCGCGCGGTGATGGGCGACGACGCGGGGCGTCAACGATGCCGCGCGATGGCGATGGCGATGCGCGCGGACGAGGCGCGCGCGCGGGCGGCGACGGCGGCGGGGATGACGACGGCGGCGATGCGCGCGGGGTGAAGATTGTCGTTCGAGCGCTGCCGCGCGGGTTGACGCGCGAGGGGTTTGAGCGCGCGTTGCGTCGAGACGGGTTCGAGTTTGGCGAGGCGTACGCGTACTTGGATTACGCGCAAGGAAAGAGTAGGAGCGGCGAGAGTGGAAGCGGGAGCGGGAGCGGAAGCGCGAGTGGACGGGTGAGTGACAGGGGTGCGGCGGGTGCGGGACGCGCGGCGCCGCTTTCGAGGTGTTATATTCAAGCCACGAGCGCGGAGACGGCGCGCGCGATGTTGAACAAGTATAATCTCGCAAAGTTTCGCGTGCGCGAGCGCGATAGTGAAGGAGCGCTCGTGCCGAATGGTGCGGTAGAAGAATGCGTCGCGCGCGTAGAGCGTGCGCCGAGTCAGTGGACGCCGGCGTCGTACGATGAAGCGAAGAATGGCATTCGCGCCTCGTCGACGACGACGACAAATGACATAGTAAAAGAAGACGAAGGCGATAAATGCGTCGTGGTGCGAAATGCGCTCGAGAATACGATTCACGAGGATGAAGACTATTTAAAGTTTGTCGCCGCGCTTGAGGATGAACGCCGAGGCGGCGGGAAAGGTGCGACGACGAATGGACCCCCCGCGCCCGCGTCTGATACGAGGAAGAAGAAGACCGCATTGTTGGAATTCTTATGGCGTAAGCGCGCACAAGAGGCGCGTCACGCATCGGTAGAGACCGCGAATAGCGCAAAGTCTACGAAGAAGAAGCCCAAGAAGAAGTCGAAGAATGCGTCGACGTCGACGGCTGCGACAGATAAAACTGGACCGGGACCACCGAATAGCGGTGCTAGCAAAAAACAAGCGACGAGCGGTAAGGGTGGGAAAAACGCATCTAAAGCGAAAACACCACCCGCGCCGAAAACTGAAGGCTCGGGAACGAAGATTAAAGCCATCAGGCGGCCGCCGCAGAAACCGAAACAAGAGGCGACGTAGTAGCCATAGTTAGCCGCGGACTGTTGACATCACAATTTGACATGCACAATTCCTTTGATACATCACGCGCAACGACGCATTCGCGTCCGCGTGTACGCGTGCATACCTTGACCCACACCCGACGTTCGATCGCTCCTCCGACGCGCAGCGTCCATGTCCCTCGCGACGCGTCATCAGTGTCCCGCGCGACCAACGACGCCGACGCGCCAACATCGGGACCATGTTTCCCATTCAGCCGAATCGCCGACCACGCGACCGTAAAGGCGGCGTTACTCATCGCCGCCGTCGACCCATTTGGTGTTGGATCGTGCCTGGTGTATGGCAAGCGCGGTACCGCAAAGTCCATTCTCTGTCGTAGCCTTCGATCGTTTATGCCGCGCGCCGCTGACGAGGACGCGGATGATGACGCGCGTCCCGCAGCGCCGGCGCCGTTCATACATGTGCCGCTCGGTGCCACGGACGACCGCGTGCTCGGAAGCATCGATCTCGACGCCAGCATCGCGTCTGGCGTCGCGCGTTACCAACCTGGATTGATCGCGCAGAGTCATTTGGGCGTCTTGTACTTGGACGACGTCAATTTGCTGGATGACTACGCCCTCGGGACGACGCTCGCCGCCGTATCCGAAGGCGTCGTCCGCGTCGAGCGCGAAGGATTATCAATTACGAGTCCGTGTCAATGTTTTACTTTGGCGGCGTTTAATCCCGAGGAGGGCGATCTTCGCGAGCACGTCGTCGATAGATTCGCCATGGTCGTCTGCACGGATGACGTCGACGATGCGCTTCGAGACGCGGCTGGCCGAGTTCAAGCCGTCGATGCGGCGATGGCTTGGCAAGACGATTGGCGCCAAGTCATGCGCGAGTGCATGAAAGAAGAGCGAGAATTACGCGAACACGTTGCGATTGCGCGAACGACGTTTCTACCACACGTACGCGTTGAGGAAACGCACGTACGAAGACTGGTCGCGTTGTGTCGAGATTGCGGAGTGTTGGGACATCGAGCGGATATATTCGCCGCAAAAATTGCGCGCGCGTCGGCGGCGTTGCGGCATTCGCTTCAAATTACACAAGAAGATATTAACGTTGCGGCGTCATTGGCAATATTTCCGCGAGCGACGCGAGAACCGCCATCAGACGCGCTCGAGCCGCCGCCGCCACCGACGCGACGCGCGACGATGACACAGCAAGACGCGGAACCGCCACGAGATAGCGACGATGAAACAGACGAAAGCGACGAAGACAATAAGGAGCAAGATGAAGACACTGGCACACTTGAGCCTGAAATCGAAGAACCGGACGAAAGTCAACTTGACACGCAGGCGCTTATGGATGTGTTTCAAAAGGCGATGCTCCGCAAATTTTCTGAACGCAAAGCGCAAGGCGGAGCAGCTGGTCGAACGCGACGTCAAGCGGCGTACAATTTACAACGCGGGCGATACGTGAAGCCCATGTTTCCGAAAGCTGGGCAAATTAAAAGCGGCAGAATCGCAATTGATGCGACTTTACGAGCGGCGGCGCCGTATCAAATGCAGCGCCGAAGACGACGAGTGACTTTACGAGCGCCGGAGCCGGAGCCGCGACGCGTATTCATCACAAAGGATGACGTGCGATTGAAGCGTTTAAGTCGACGCAGTTCATCGCTGACAATATTTGTCGTCGATGCCAGCGGATCGATGGCGCTGAATCGTATGAGTGTCGCCAAAGCCGCCGTGTTTAAGCTCTTGGCCGATTCGTATACAAAACGGGATCAGGTCGCGCTCATCGAAATGGCTGGCGACGACGCCAAAGTTGTGTTACCGCCAACAAAATCTCACTTGCTTGCATCGAGGCGACTGACGGTGATGCCTTGCGGCGGTGGCACGCCGCTGGCGCACGGCATTAGCCTTGCGGCGCGCGTCGCGGCGCGGGCGAAACGTGTCGGCGCCGCTTCGGCCAAAATCGCCGACGCCACCGTGGTGTTATTAACCGACGCGCGTCCGACGCGAAGCTTGACGTGGAGCGAAAACCCTCGTTCTCGCATCGAAAGCATCGAAAATGCCCCCACGCGCACCGCTTTACGAGAAGAATGTCTCGACATTGCGCTCAAATTCAACGCCTCGCGCGTCGCCTCCAACGCGCTCGTCGTCGACACCGATTCAATGTTCGTCGCCGACCGTTTCGCCCGCGCGCTCGCCGACCGCATGGGCGCCACGTACTACGCCTTGCCAAAACTTGACGATCGACAATTCGCCGAATTCATCTCACGATCGTCGTCATTGTAGCGTTGTAACACGCGGATGTCGCTCGCGTCCCGGCGCCAATGTCGCCTGTACCCTACTTTGGATAAGCCCACACGGCGACCAAGACTCGGCACATTGCGACGCCAGACGACGGTTACGCGCTCCAGAAACCATGTCCGCTGCATCACTCACGTCCACTTTCATCGGCGCCGCGCATTCGCGCACGACTGCGGCGTCGCGCGCGTTCGCCAAGCACACCAACTACGCCCGCAATGGCGCGCGCTGCACCGCGTTTTTCAATCGCTTCCGTCAAGACAGCACGAGCGCTGGGATCGTCGGTTCGCAAGGGCGCGATGATTATGACGTTGATGACGTCGAGCACTATTTCAACTACATGGGTTGCCTCGCGGTCGAAGGGACGTACGACAGAATGAATGCGTTGGTTGAAAGCGGGAAGCACCCGGTGGACATCATCTTGTTATTCGCGAGCGCGGAAGGGGACACGCCGAAGATTGAAGAGATCTTAGCCGCTGGGGCGGATAAGAACGTGGAGGATTTAGATGGAAACTCGGCGCGTGATTTAGCGGGTAAGGCGAACCCGGCGAAGCGCGATGCGGTGTTGGAATTGTTGAAGTAGGCGACCGCGAAGACGCGCGGGGGAGGATATTTTTTTCAAGATTCTTTGACGCGCAGCTCATTGCAAAAGTTAAAGAAAGTAATATTACACACACGAACAGACACACTCAAGACACTTACGACTCGAACCCAGTGCGCGCTAGTCGCCATTGGCGCCGTCTTCGCTGACAACGATTGGGGCGTGCGTCGACCAATACTTGACGCTCGCGTCGTACTTTTCTCGGTCCAAAGGCACGCCCGAACCGCCTTCCTCGCGCCCGAGCGCGTTGCGCATCATCGTAATTGGCTGCATCGGAGTTTCATAATCCTCGCTCTGCGCTTTGATGGAAATAATTCCCCAAGGCGCATCAGGAAGCGGCGGACGCTCGCCTTTACTCGGCACCGCCGCGCGTTCAAGCTCGAGCTGCTCGCGCGAATACAAAATCACATCCAAGTGCGTGGCTTCGGGAATCTCCACATCAGATGCCTGAAACCATCGCGTCAAAACCGCGAGCTCGGCTGGCGAGCGCGAACTATACCCACTCTTCAACTTGTGCGCGTTCGCCTCGGTGATCGACACGCAACCAACCTTGGCGCCGACGAAATTCGGCACAAACACGTGCTTACAAAACGGCGCATAGCCATCCACCAGAGGCGACGCCCCACTCACGTGTGCATCATGCACGCGTTTCACAAAATCCGCCTTATCGAACGCAATTCGTGTCCCAGAGTACCGCTCGTCGTCCCATTGCCGAATCGCAAAGTCATCCAAAAAAAACACATCCGTCACCAGCCCATCGGCGTGCGTTGTCGCCGCCATGCGCGTCGTTCGCGCGTGCGCCGTCGCGCGGCTCGGCGCGTGTCGTCCACTGAACGTTCTCGACAGCGCTCGGCACGCGCGCATCGACGAATGGCGACGGCGCGCCACGGCGACGGCGACGATCGCGCGCGCCGCGGCGACGGCGCATGGTTTGACGCCACCAATGTAAGACGCCGCCGCCAGCGACCGCGTCGTCGTCGTCGTCGCGTGCGCGCCATTACGCGCGCGAGACGGCGACGGAGGCGACGACGACGACGACGCGCGCGCGCGTTCGAACACTGACGTGCATCGCACGCGGTTGACGACGACGACGCGCCTGAGCCGCGGGACCGACAAGGCGGATGGAGTCGCGGTCGCGTAACCCGCGAGGCGATGCCGGCGGCGTGCTCGCGCAAGGTTTGGGGGAGTATCGCAAGCTCGCCCCGAAGCGATACGCGCCTGTGGCGTCTCGAGAGACTGCGGAAGGACGGTATTGGCGTGAGTATAAGTCTACGGCGCTCGCGGAGCAGGTGAACGCGGTGACGTCGGTGTCGTACGGCGGCGCGGCGAATGACGAGGGCGAACGCGGGCGAGCCAAGCTCGCGGCGACATCAGGCGCGCGGGTGACGTTGTATTCTCCTACTGGGGTGAAAAAGTTGCGAACGTTTGCGCGTTTTAAGGATGTGGCGTACAGTGGGGTGCTTCGTGACGATGGTCGGGCGTTAGCGGTGGGTGGACAAGCGGGCGTCGTACAGTTGTTTGACTGCGCCTCTCGCGCGGTGTTGCGAAAATTTACCACACACGTCGCAGCCGTGCGCGCCGTGCGGTGGTCAATGGATAAATTACATTTAGCCAGTGCGAGTGATGATGCGACTGTGAGAATTTGGGACATATCCACCGGGTCGTGCGTACGCAGACATGACGGGCACACGGATTACGCTCGAGCGCTCGAGCGAAGTCCGGCGTCGGCTGAAATGTGGGCCAGTGGGTCGTACGATCACACCGTGAAGCTTTGGGACGCCCGAGTCGGTCGAGAAGCGGTGATGACAATTAATCACACCGCGCCTGTGGAAGATATCGCGTGGTATCCGAGTGGGAACTTGTTGGTTTCCGTCGGCGGCGAAGACGTGTGCGTGTGGGACATTTTGAGTGGCGGTCGAGCGTTACAGCGTATGCGCAGTCATCAAAAGACAATCACCACGGTTAGCGTGCACGATGACGCCGGTCCACCCGCGTTTGCTTCTGCGTTTGATATCGTTGGCAGTGAGACTGCGTTATCGTCCAAGGCGCCGCGTATGATTACTGGCTCGCTCGATGGCTTTGTCAAGATTCACGAGCTCGACACGTTTACGGTGACGCATTCTATCAAGTATCCTGGGCCTGTGATGACGTGCTCGTTGTCTCCTGATGCGAATTGTTTGGCTGTTGGTATGGCAAATAAGGTATTGAGTGTGCGGCGACGTACAAAGCCTCGACAAGGTGGAGACGAGTACAACGGATACCAAGGTGTGCGCAGCAAACGCAAGGGATTCACCATGAAAAAGCCGCGACGATTAGACGCTGGGCATTGGCGTTATTTCATTCGCGGACAAAACACAAAAGCCGCGGCAGATGCGACGAAGATCTTGCGACAGCGACGCATACACTTAGCCGTACACGATCGCATGTTGAAGCAATTTAGATATGGCGATGCGCTCGACGCGGCGGTTAACCTTGGACGTACAGAGGTCGTCGCGGCTGTCATCGAAGAAATTGGCCGTCGCGGTGGTTTGCAAAAGGCGTTGGCGAACAGAGATGGTGATTCTTTGATTCCCATATTAGTCTACGTCGAGAAGAACATCGCTAAACCTCGTCATACGGCGCAAATGGTGAACATTGTGAACCGTGTGATTGATTTATACGGCGGCGACGTCGGCGCAAGTCCCGCCGTCGACAAAGCCCTGCGTCGCATCCAAGAACGCATCAAGGCGCAACTTAAGTTGCAAGAAGTACTGGTACAGCTTCAAGGTATGGCCCAGATGATTTTAGGAGGGAGATAATGATACATGTAGGATGATTTGAAATATTGCACGAGATATATACTAGATCAAATCCAACTCGCTAGTAATGATGCTATCGCTACTATTTTGTACAGTACTGGTGTGATCAAGCTTCCCCACATCTAAAAGGCATTTCAATCTTATCAATCGTGCCCCTCAGCGCGAGCGCAAGCTTGTGTTTCTCTTCTACGAACCACGCGCCCTCGAGCGTAAGTTCTAATCCACACAGTTCATCCGTAAGCGCTTGAGACATGCGCTTTGCGATGCCGTTACCGTCCGCATTGGCAAATGGTGCTCCGACGATACGCGCGAGCGTCGTGTGTAATATGTACAGGTCACTCACGAGCTGATTCTGCGGCGCATTGGGTAGCGCTTGACGCAACTCGCGACGTAGTTGACTCGGCTCGCCTCGGCTCGTTTTCTCCACGTTCCAGCCGGCGACGACAACGCCACCCGTCGTGACGAACACGCGCTCAAGAATAGCGTCAATCGGACACGAGTCTTGCGTTACGTTACCAATACTTTGTGCTTCGATGCGATATTCATCCGCATCGACCGTGTGCTCCTCCAAATGGTGCGACGCGTGAAAAACAGAAAAGTGAAATACGTTTGGATCTTGCAAGTACACGTCGACATTCGGCGTGAATCCAAACGCTCTCAGATGTTTCACTGTTTTTTCGTGCATTGTGCGTGAGACCGCGCCAACTGGAACGGGCATCACGATGGCTCGCACACCAGTCTCCAAAGGCGTGAGCTTTGGAAGCAGTTTTCCATCGACGCCGACGGCAAACATGTCATCCACGCTCAAGCCTTGCGTCGTCGTCGCGCCTCGATGAAACACGTCGATACCATCGCGCACCGCCGCGCGATACATGCGCTCATACGTCATCGTACGCGCGACAGTACCTTGCACGTTTGCCGCGCCCAAGCGCATTTCACGAAAATCCACTGGTAGTCGATAGGCTAAACGTCGACGGCACTTTCGCGGTAACCCACGCCATTCGCTCGGATAACGATGCGTGTCTGGTATCCAAGGCGCGACAAACGCCTTATGCGTCCATCGCACGACGCATATGAACACACCGAGCACGCACGCGAGCACGCACGCGAGCGCGGCACAGCGCCGACACGCGCGTCGACGCCGAACGCGGGACGAACCGCCACCGCGCGCCATGTCTTCTTAATCTTCCGCCTCGACCACGACCGAGTCTAGCGCGCGCTGAATGATGGATGTTTTACTCCTGTGCACGACAACCTCGGTGTCCGTCACCGGGTCGCGCACGGTGATGGTTTCGTCTGCGGGAACGTTTGGAGCGACGTCGCGCGCGCGTCGGATGCGCTCGAGCGCCGCCGCTCGTACGACGACACAGTCTTCTTCGAGGTTACGCGTCGGTCGTGCGTTCGAATGGTTCATGTGTCGCCTCGCGCGTCGTGAACTGACGTTTTCAACTCCTATCGTTTTTACAAATCCAAACAAAACAACAACTTTCTACTTTTACTCGTCATCTTCGTGCACGAGCTTGAGCTTATGCGTGAGCTCGTCTTCTTTCCAACGCGCGCCTTCGTCGCCTTCGCCGACGTCGACGTGTAAGGGTTCGTGAGGTCGAATATCGGATTCAGGTCCTTCGCAGTCGCTGCCACCTAAATCGATTTCGTAATAGCACGCGCTCGGCGGCCTCGGGACGGCGTCAAATGATACAATTTCTGGCTCGCACCAGTTGGATTCTGGCTTAAGTATGGCAAATGATGCCGTGTTATGGTGTCGCAGATCATCTACGTCGATAAACTGTGGATAATTCGGCGCACTGAACAGCGTGCATAGCTTGCCGGCGTCGCCGCAGTCATGGTCGACGCAAAAGCCTGACATAATCGACGGCATCTCTGGCCTATCATGCCGCGCATCTGGTCCCTCGTGAGAACGAATAATGAGCTTTAGATTTTCCGCCTGTAAAAATTCGCGAGTTTGCGCAGGGCCAAACTGAATACCAATCCCACGAGCTTCGTTGTGACGTAAACCGTCTTCGGCGATTGGGTCAGACCACAACACGTCACCCGCAATCATCGACCGTCCTTCACCCACTGGATCTGCGCCACCCTTTGACGCTTTTTCTAAATCACTTAAACTTCCTAGACGTGGATTATGCATTGCATCGTGTTTCTTCATCCCCGCCGCGCGAAACAACCCACCGTGTAAAATTAAAGTCGTGTCCTGAATCACGCACGCCAAAGGCATCGCTGCGCACAGCGCCAAAAACGATGGATACAACACCCGCCCCGCGGTCTTCCCATACTTGACGCTCAATTCCCGCTCGAAACCGTAACATTCAGTGCAAAACTCAGTCTCGTGATTGCCCCGAATAAGCATAAACTCTTCCGGAGCTCGAAGTTTATGCGACAAGAGCAACAACAACGTCTCCACCCCCCACGCCCCTCGATCGACAAAGTCACCATTAAATACAAACATTCTCTTCGCGCTCGGCTCACCAGCGAGGGAAAACAACTTCAAAACATCATGGTACTGTCCATGCGTATCACCGACGACGATGATCTCCTCTACATCCGTGCTCGGCGCGCATCTCACCAAGGTTTTCTCCTTTTTCAACACAGCCGTCGCCCGCGTCAACAACATCTCCACCGACGACGCGGAGAGTATTTTCGAAATCCTCCTCGGCACCGAGCAATGCGTATTCGCTTCCATCGCTTGCGCGAGTTCATCAATCCACGCCTGCGTTATCGTCGACGCAACCTCGAGCATGGCGAATTGAAAAAAGCAGTTATCTCCAAAACGTCACCTCACGCGTTGTCGCCGCGGGCGCCGTCGTCGTCGTCGTCGTCGTCGTCGCCGCCGTCGCCGTCACCGTCGCGCACACGCTTCAACGGTCTCCGCGCGCGCGAACGACCCGCGAACGATGCAACTGGCGACCGACGTGTCGCGCAGTGACGCCACTTTTCGCCCTCCTCGCCGCCATGCGCCGGAGCCGCGCCGTCCTCGCCGCCGTCGCCCTCCTCGCCGTCGCCTCGGCCGCGACCGCGCGCGGTTTAACCCCCGTGGCGCAGTGCTACGCCGCACCGACGCCCACGAGCGACCGGAGAAGCGATGCGTCGAGCTCGCGCATCACCATCGGCACATTCAACGCAATGTTCTTATTCGACGGCGTCGGCGACGTCGCGGTGTCACCGTACAGCGGAGGCACCGTCGCAGACGTCGCGGCGGCGGATGCGCACATCGTCGCCGTGCGTGATGGCGTGGTGCGGGCGCTGGATGTGGATGTGTTGGTGGTGGCGGAGGCGGAGACGTGCGGGACGCTCGCGCGCATCGCGGCGGCGAATGTCAACTACGCCGCGGGCATGATTGATGGTACCGATACGTACACGGGTCAAGAGATTGGGATGTTAACCAAGGTGGATGTTGAGGTGGATTTTCAGCGCACGGAGGTGCGTGGGGAGTACTCGGCGGGGACGTCGAGCTGCGGGTACGTCGGGAGCAAAGACAGCGCCGTGTCAAAGCACTTTTGGACGCGTATTAAGATTGTCAATCGCCATGTGTCCATTATCGCGGCGCATTTGAAGGCAAATCCCACCGAGGCGAGTTCCTGCGCGCAGCGAGAGGCGCAGGTTGAAGTGTTGAGAGATTTGGTGAAGACGCGATACGCGGCGGGCGACGCTGTTGTCGTACTTGGAGATTTAAACGATTATTCTGCCAAGTATGTAGACGTTTCGGGGAATGTGCCGACGAGCAGAGTGATTGCAAACTTGCGTGATTTCGATGGCGATGGCGTGGATGAATTGGAAGAAGTGAGTTCAGTCATCGCGCAAAGCTCGCGGTACACGTACCAGTCGTCGAGCGGCTCGTCAAAGTCAATGCTCGACCACATTCTAGTCTCCAAAGCGGACATTGATATCGTCGACGCGACGATTAGGCACGACGTTGTGAGCTCTCGCAGTGTGAGCGACCATTTTCCCCTCGTGGCCACGTTAGATATATTAGCAGAGCGCAACGAAAGTCGTTTGCCGACGTCGTCGTCGACCACGCCGCGCGACACCTCTGTGTGGCGCACGCTTGTCTTCGCCGGCGGCGTCGCCGCAGTGTTGCTTCACAGCGCTCATTGAATGAATTATTAGGATTATAATACTGTACTGTAGCACTCGTTGTATGCGATGGGTTACGCAGTAGTTTGTGACGTGTTCGTTTCATTACTTATTGCTGCGGGCATCCGTTGGGTTGCGCATCTGTTTGGTTGGCGTCTGCCGCCGTCGCCGCCGTCGGCTTGAGCTTTTTAGCGTCTGGTTCGACTACGGCAACGACGGGCTCGGCGCGCTTCACCGGCGCGGGTTGCACGCGCACCGGCGCGGGTTGCACGCGCACTGGCGCGGCTTGCACGGGCAAGCTCGACGTCAGCTGCGGCGCGGCGAATCCGGCGCTTTCTTCAGCGACGGCGCTCGACGCGGGCCCAGCGTTCGCGCCCCCACCGATAGCCATGAACGCTTGCTTGAGCGCTTCGCGAGTGGAGTTATCCGCACTGACGAGTTCTTTAAGTTCCTCTTGACGCTCCTTCAAATCGGCGGCGACGCCCATGATTTGCTCCAACTCGCGCATCGTCGCCTCGGGGCTCATCTGTTCTCCAGCATTTTGAGACGCGCCCTTGCTGACGCACGCCGTGCCAGCCTTACACTCCGCGATTCGCGCTTCACAAATTTCAATCGCTCGCGTGTTCGCCGCCAAAGCCGCATCGTTGGCGTCCAACAATTGGTGCGCCATGGAGATTGAATACAACACGCTCGCCAACCGTCTATCCGTCGCGTCCAAATGCGTCTCTAACAACACCAAAGCCGCGTTATAATCCGTCAACGCCGCCTCAAACTGTGACTGCTCGGTGTTCAACTCCCCAAGATTCTCCAACACGTCCGCGAGCTCGAGAGGCGCGCTACCATCCTCTTCAAACATCACCCGCGCGTTCTCCAGCATCTTCCACGCGAGCTCCATATCCGTCTCGTCTTCGTCATCTTCCTCCTCCTCGCCATCCGCACCATCCGCGCCGTTCGCATCGGCGGCATCATCATCACCCTCACGCTCACTCTCGCACTCCTCCTCGTCTGCATCCTCCAACCTCGTCCCCTTCGCCCGCGCGTCCTCCGTCGCCTTGTCCCCAAACACCGTGTTCGCCGCGCGCGCCCCCGCGAACAAACTCTCCCCGTACACCGCGTGCGCGCGCGCCAACGTCACGTCATCCACACCGTCATTACCACCGTCACTCAATCGCACCAACGCCTCCAACGCCCGTGCGGACAGCGCGATCGCGCGCTCCACGTCCCCCGCGCCCCGAAGCGCCGCGCGCGCCTCGGCGCACATCGCCATCGCATCATCCATCGTCCTCGTCATCGTCGTCGTCCCATCGCCGTCGCACATCGCGCCGAACGCCGAACGCACACACGTACACGACCGCACACGCACACGCGTCCGCACCGAGTACGGTCCAACGTCACGCCACGCGTCTCGCAGTGCGACGCCGCGCCACATGGGTGCGTCGCGGCGATGGCCATTTCAAATACCGTGTGTGTGTACCGGTACATACACGCCATGTGGTCGGTCGGCCATCGTGTCCGACCGACCATGATTTTGGATGGACACGCCGAATGTCCGAACAAGGGTTTAGCGCGCCGACCCCCCCGCCGCCTCGTCGTCGTCATCGTCGTCACAGCGCGGTCGACGACGACGACGACGATGACGACGACGACGACGATGTCGATGTCGATGACGTCACCGTCGGTGCATGCGGTGCATGCGGCGCGCGTGCGGCGACGACGCGGGTGCGCGCGGCGCGCGGCGCGCCAGGGTGATGCGGACGATTATTCCACCACCACGCGCGGTGCTGGACCGTGGCGCGGACGATCGTCGTCGTCGTCGTGCGTGATGTCGCGGTCGATGCGCACGGTGGGGGTGGTGCGTGCGTCGTCGGTGTCGGGGGCGTTCGCGGGAGGGGGCGCGGGGCGTCGGTTCGCGACGACGACGACGACGCGCGGGCGGTTGGGGACGCGAACGCGGCGTCGCGCGGTGGGTGAGCCGAGCGCGACGGATGATGAGACGTCGGAGAATGGGGTGTCGGAGAGTGGGGTGTCGTCGTCCTCCTCCTCGTCGTCGTCGCCGCCGGGTGAGTGGTTGAATGGATCGGTGTTTGAAGAGGAGAAGATGAAGACGTCGGCGGGCGGGGGGTCAGAGGCGCGCGACGGCGGCGAGCGGGCGATGATGATGAATGGAGGCGCGAATGGTGACGGTGATGCGGCGACTGTGGCGCCGTCGAGTGCGATGCGCGTGCGTGATGGTACGTCTAGGCACGACCGCTCGCTGTCGAAACCGTATGCGGTGTTTAGAATTGACGCCGCGGGGCAGCGCTTGCCGTACAAGCAAATTATGACGCGACGTCAATTGTTGCGCGACACGGATTTGTCGCCTCGTGATTTGCGTCGCATCGATCCATCGCTCGGGCAGGCGAATAACACTCCGGCGGTGATTGTTCGTGAGGATTCGGTGTTGGTGAATCTCGGTGTGCGGGTGATTATTCGCGCCGATCACGCGTTGTTGCTCGAACCGGATACGATGATGTCGGTGAATTTTCTCGAATCGTGGACGCAGCGCATGTCCACGGCGGAGAAGAACCACGAAGTGGAGTCTTTGCCGTTTGAACTCGTCATGGTAGAAGCGTCGTTGCAAGAGACGTGCGCGCAGTTGGCGAATCGACTGGAACATTGCACTAGACGCTATCGCGCGTTGGAGCGTAAATTACAAACGGGAATCGAAAAGACGACGTTTGACGAGTTGCGCTTTATGAAGCAAGCGCTCGTGCAGCTCGAATCGCGCTCTGCGGCGATTCGCGACGAGATATTAGAAACACTTGACGATGAAGACGACGTCGAGCGCATGACGTTGTCGTCCAAGGCTACAGAGGCGGAGGACAAGGAGGAGGAGGAGGAGGAAGTTGAAAACTTGCTCGAGTACTACTTGCAACAATGCGAGGCGGTGCACAGCGCGACGGAGGCGTTGCTTGAAAACACGAGAGATCTTGACGAGTCCATCTCTGTGACGTTGTCCGCTCGTCGTCTCGAAGTGAGCAAGATTGAATTAATGCTGTCCATCGCATCGTTCGCCGCCGCCGTGGGCGCCGTCGTCACGGGTATCTTTGGTATGAACTTGACGTCCACGCTTGAGTCGAGCGTCGTGGCGTTCTACCTCACCACTGGCTTACTCGTCACCGCGTGCGTGGGCATGTCCGCCTGGCTCTACCGTTTATGCCGCAGCCGATCCATTCTGTAATTAATTATCTCCTTCGTTGTGCCTTCTTCTTCTTCTTCGATGCGAGCAAAAGAGACGTCGAGCGGCGCCTCTCGCGGCCGCGAAACGAGTGACGACGACGACTGTTCCGATCGCGACAACACGCATGCAAACAACAAAAACAATAAACTACATGTAATCCACTACAACATCTACGACATCGACGACGCACCACGCGAGCTCGCCCACGCGCGCGCCGCCCGCGCCGCCGCCCCATCCCCCATCGCCACCTCTTCCTCCGTGATATCATACGGTCTCGGCCACTTCATGATTGGCCCAGGCCATACCACGCGCACGACGACGTCGATATCGTCTTCCGTGGCCCCGATGTGCGCCAACGCTTCGCGCACCGACCGCGGTCGGCGCCGCGGGGTGGTCCCGTCCGCGCCATCGTCATCTTCGCCTCGACGCGCTCCGCACCCGTGCGTGGACGACGACGACGCCATGGACGCCGACGCAGTGCGCGCGCGCGCGCCGCACATCGCTCGCGCGTTCGCCATCGCGCGTCGCGCCGCGCGCATCGCCATCGCGCCGAGGTGACGCGCGAACGAATGCGGTTGGATGGCAGAGTCAACGCGCCATTTCTCGACGACGACGACGACGACGACGACGCGACGATGGGGCTGCTTCCGCGTAGCGCCGAGTCCATCGCGCGCGCGAACTCGATCATTAACGAACGCAACGCCAAGCGCGATGGGTCAATGCTCGTCAACGCGCGCGGGACGCCGGTGAATTCGTTTGGTCGTCGGTTGGAATTCTCTCCGGGAGGCATCGCGATGGTGACGAACGGTGGTGATGTCGTCGGTGCGTTCGACAGCAGGCACGGGAAGAACCCGTCGCGTATAAAGTGGCCGGATCTCGCGAGTGAGAGCGAGACCGGGTCGAGGGAGGAGAGCGAGAAGGATTTGAGTGGGTATCGAGAGACGACGACGACGATGACGAATGGGCGCGCAACGCCGACGAAGAAAACGGCGACGGTAACCGGTCAGGATGGGCGCTCATCGGCGACGAAACAGAAGAGAAAAGTAAAACGTTTCAAGAAGCCGCTGGAGACGACGATTGAATACGTACCGACGAGTTCGGATGACGACATCGCCGCGCCGAGCGCGTTTGAACGGTTACCGAGTCGAGGCGCGGGACAAGCCATATCCGTGTACGATGATGACGACGACGAATCGAGCAGCGAGGAAAATAAAGGGCACACAAAGGTTGTCGTCGTGAGCAAGATGCAACCTAAGAAGTCAGCCTTGAAGGCGAAAGGTACGGTAAAAGTCCGCGGCGCCACTGGAAGCGCGCGACAGCGTTCGTTAAACAAGCATGACGAATTCACGCAACCACCGCAGGAGGAAGGATGCGCGATGTGTTGCGTGATTTCATAAGAAACGCAGCGCTTTGTCAGTCGCACGTTGCCGTCAATTGTGTATTGTATTATTTGCCCCGCGAGCATTTGTATTAGTAAACGAAGCACGAAACACCTCACAGTTCGACGCGTGCAGCGCGCAACCATGGCATCAACGTGTGCGCGAACAGCGATCGCATCGCCCTCAGTTACGTCATATGCGCATCGTCGTCCTCACTCGCGCGCTTCCCGAGGACATCACGTAACGTCAGTGAAAGCGACGTCAGACGACTCGACGCGCTTTGGCATTCTCAACGGTAGCTGTGCGACGTACGCTCGAGGCGGCGATACGACAACCACGGTATACAAGGACGGCGTGCTTGATGCCGCGGCGATCACTTTATTTAATGCCAAGCTCGCGAGTGTGGTTGGGAAGGATGCGGCGAAGAGCGCGACGCGAGGCGCGAAGACGCCGTTTGACGCGCTCGTCTCGCTCGCTGACGCTTTAAGCGTCGGCCGTACCGTAGACGAGCAGCGCGATGCGGTGACGAGAGCATTATTGAGTCTGATTCCATCGCCTGTACGATTCGCGTTTAAGAAGCTGATCAAGCCGGCGAATTGGGTGGATGAAATGAACGCGACGGTGACGCGAGAGGCGTTCGCGTGGTTGGTCGGTCCGTGCGAAATCGTTCCGCGTGAAAGCGACGGCGTCATGGCGAGCGTTAAGTTACAAAAGTGTAGATATTTAGAACAGTGTGGGTGCACGGCCTCGTGTACGAACTTTTGCAAGATTCCCACGCAAAGGTTTTTTAAAGAAGCGTTTGGCGTCGACGCGCGGTTGGATCCAAATCACGAAGACGGTTCGTGCATGATGACTTTCGGCGTTGCTCCAGCGGTGAACGATCCCGCGTTCGATGCGCCGTGTTACGCCACGTGTGCAAAAGGTAAATGCGACGGTGGCGCGCCGTGTCATCGCCTCGGAGAGCCACCGAAAGGATTGTAACACGAAGCTAGCGCTCCTCACGTTTTTGCGTCGAGGGAATGTTACGTTGTAATCGACGGATGTATGATTGATTATCGCAACAACAGGGAAATGAATTAATGAATGTAAAAGAATGCACGCGGACATCTAACTACCACGGGATTTGCAAGCCGTCCTCGCAGTTGATGAACAAGCCGTTGTATTCCGGCGCCATCAAACCGATTTCGTGCATCACGCGCTTAGCGCCGACGGCGGGATCGACAGCACCTTCAACTTCCCAAATTTGGGCATACTTGGCAGTCATGTCGGTCTTATTAAACCCAGGGTGGAGCACTTGCACCATGATACCTTCGTGCTTGAGCTCTTGCGCTAACAACTTGGAACCCATGTTTGCCGCGCTCTTACTCATGTGGTGCCCATAGTCGCCGCCGCTCGGATTTTGCACCTCGCGCCACGTCACTGACCCACCTTGCGATGTAATCATCGCGATTTTGCCACCGGGGGTTTTAATTTTCCCCGCGTTATGCAACGCCGCGGACACTCGCAACGGACCAACGGCGCAAATGTCAATCATCTTCATTTGCTCTTCAAAATTCATCGAATCAATCTTCTCCACGGGTTCATAAAAGTACCCCGCGTTGTTGATCACGATATCCAACGGTTCGCTGACTTGTGCCGCCATATCTTGACAACTCTTCGTATCCGTCACGTCAACGTTCAAAATGATTTGTTTCGGATTCAACGCCTCGAGCTCCGCGCTCGACTTGCGACACGTGGCGACGATATCCGCCCCGTTCGCCGCCAGCTCCTTGCACAGCGCGAGCCCAATCCCTCGATTGGCCCCGGTCACGAGCACGCGTTGGCCCTTTAAGAACGACCCATCGTACACGCTGTCAATGTCCATCACGCGAGCGACGTTGTCGCTTTTCGCCTTGGCGAACCGCTTGACTTGGTCCGCGAGCGTGTACCCCGCAGGCGGGGTGTCGCTCGTAAACGACGACGACATCGACACCGGTCGCGCTCGGGTGCGCACCGGGTGCGCGCGAGTCGTACTGCGCGTGAACGGCGATCGACGCGTCACCACAGCGCTCGCGACGCGGGTGGACGTGGCACAAAACATTCGCACGAGGCGCGGAGTGACGTCGAGCACTCAAACGCGATGCGAATGATGACTGTCAGTAATCCGTCAGTAGAACCCCCGCAGTGCGCGACGCGTGTGGCGTGCGTGGTGAACGCTCGCGCGAGATGTTACGGTCGATACGTAGGTTTGATGCGTACGCGTCGGTGGCGCCGCACTTGACGACGAAGACGCGCACGGGGGCGTACATTTCTCTGATTGGCATCGCCTGCGTCGCGTGCATGGCGTTATTTGAGTGCGTGGATTTCCTCACGCCGACGATGACGAAGACGATGAGCGTGGATACCGTGCCGTGGAGTGAGTTATTATCGATTGAGATCGATGTGACGTTTCCCGAGGTGCCGTGTCAGATATTATACGTGGATATGTACGACGCGAGCGGGAAGCACGAAGTCGACGTGCGCGGGCGGTTGGTGAAGACGCGGTTGAATCACAACGGCAAGGTGATTGATGATTACGAATCTGCGGGTGGCGTGGATCTAGGAGGTATAGTGTTGTTCCAACGTCGGCCCGAGCACGGGAGCGAGGTGCGTCGAGCGAAGATGGCGAAAGAAGGGTGTCGGATACACGGTGAGGTGTTGGCGCAACGCGTGGCGGGGAGCATTCGGATATCCACGGGCGCTGAGGGCTTCGGTTTCATGCAAGAGCTATTCGGTAACGCGTGGGAGGTGAACATGGGGCATGAAATCAAGCGTTTGGCATTCGGCAAAGGGTTTCCTGGAGCGGTGAATCCTTTAGACGGCGTCAAGCGCTCAGAAACGCCGAGTGGGATTTTCAAGTATTTTATGAAGGTGGTGCCGACGACGTATACAGATTTACGCGCATTATTTGGATTCATTCCATGGAAAACAGTCTTGAAAACGAATCAATATAGCGTCACCGAGCATTTCACGCCAAGCAAGGATTGGTTACACGTGCCAGAGGTGTTTTTCACGTTTGATTTGTCAGCGATTACGGTTAACATCGCCGTCGAGGCAAAGAGCCTGGTATACTTTCTTACGAAGACCATATCTACGCTCGGAGGGGTGTTCGCAATGACACGCATGGTGGATAGATACGTTGATGTCGCGCTACGCGTGGGGTCGAGGCACACAGTAGACAAATAGGCATCCTATAATACAATACTAGTCGCGCAACAAGACGCGTTCGGCGAATCGCTGATTGGCGACGTTAGTAGCCTCAACTTTGAAACCAATAACGCCTCCATGAGCGCATGAAAACAATGGTCGGAATGCCATCCCTGAACTTGCGTCAAACGTCGCTTCGGTGGATTCTTGGCCGCAGCACACACCTTGTTGCGTCGACTCTGGCACGACAACGAAATTTGTGGCGCCACCAAACTCATCTAAATAACTCGACTTGAGTGTAACTCGTTCAATCGTTGCGTCATTTGCAGAAGACAGTGTTCCAAGTGGTTTGCGTCCGCATGTGGCGCATAATCGTTCGATCACAGGCGAGGCGACGACTTGTTCGGTCTCAAGAACGCCGTTGCTTTCAGTCTTTGTGTGCATTTGCGACGAAGCTTCCGCTTTCTGTGTTGTTTCAACCATGTTGAACCATTCGTCAGTGTCGTCTTCATCATCCCATTCAATACTATCGAGAATTTGATTCACATTTTCTTCAATGTTTGCCGCTTCCTCTTTCTCTGGGGAGACAGATTTCTGAGGCGGAGGTGGCATCTCCAACGCGTCCCAGTCCAATTCGTCATCAAACTCATCGAAAACCGGCTCCTGATATGATTCATGACGAGCGTTCGACGTCGTTGTCTTTGCGACCGACTCTGTTCGAGCAAATGATTCCAATTGTTTCTCCCCTTTCGAAATTTGCGCGACGTAATCGATATCACTATTTTCAGAAATATTTTTGCTCACAGCTTTTGCAAAGAACGCGGTAATTGGCGTGTTGCGTTTCGCCTTGTTTGGCGAATTCACAGAGCCAATGGAACGCCGCTTACGTCGCGAACTACCTTCTTCTTGCGCATTTTTTGCTGCTGGTTCGAAATCTTTAGGTGGATTCTCTGCGTGTCCATTGAAAAACGTGCTCAAACTCTCCAACTGTTGCTCAAAACCGACGTTTGGGTGTCGCATGGCACCCTGCAACCACTTCGGTAACGAATGCGTGGCGTTTTGACCAAATCGCTCGTCGACGAGCATGATAGCGCCGTGGTCGTATCGATGACGCAAACAACGCCCAACAGCTTGGTTCAATGCGCGAAACGCTTGCTGGTCGTACCACTTTTGCCCAGACAATAATCCCCGATAACGGCCCAAGTCGTTGTATGAACGTTTCGCCTGCACCAAAGGATCTTTGTAATTTGGATACGGAATCCCGACGCAAATTACCGCGCGTGCGTTGGCATCGGCGAAATCAATACCTTCACTAATTTTACCGCGACACACGGCGAGAAGAATTGCACCACGACCACCGCGTGCGTTCAATGGCGCCGGCGCATATGGATGCGGCGCCGCCTTGACGCTGTCGCTCACGCGCTTGTAATACTTGTCCAGCACCTGATCGAGCGTGTCCACTTTTTTCGAATTACCATACTTGCTTGGTTTACTTGGTGGCTCTTGGAACACTTTTTTCCCACTCGCGCTTTCGATGGCGTTCAGTGCGCCAGAATCGCGCCATCGGTGCACGATGGCTTCCATGAGCGAAAACGACGGGAAAAACATCAGCATACCATGAGGAACAACCTTAGCCCACTCTTTCAAGCTCGCGCCCAGCTCATCCTGAAACGCCCAATCACTGCGAGATTTGAAACCAGCATTTAACACGCGCTTGCTTGGCCCTGAAGCGACGATAGATCCCCACACTTGCGTGTTCATGTCCACACAATGTTGCGCCTCCATGCGAATGGGAAAGTCAACGCCGAGTTCGCTCGCAAACGAATTCAAAGGTGCTAGCGTACCAGAAGTAAGAATAATCGAACGTGCGCCTTTTTCACCTACGAGCTCACGAAATGCCAAAGCAGGATTGAGACAGCGAAATTGAATCTTGACCAACTCATCCATAGGCAAGCGCGCCAACGACGAGCGCTGCGCTTGCGTCGACAACGCCTTTTCAGTGTCGCTCAAAGTCTTTTCAATCACAACGCGATAGTCACGCGCCGTCGTCGCGCCATTCGAAAGCAAAAATTTAAGAGGATTTAAGACTTTTTCGCATGTGTTCAGCGCCGCACCACTCATGCGTTCCTTTTGATCTTTCAATTCTTGGTTATACTTGCTCGCCGCGCTCAGCGCGCGCATCACATCGCCCACGCTCTCTTGCGTCAGTCCAGCACTTTCAAGCGGTGACAACGATTGTTCGCCGCTCAAAGTAGCACCCCATGTTTCAAACAATTGTTCATGCTGTTTCAAGGCATATTCTTTACCATCCGCATCACACACACGCAAGAACCATGAATACAAGCCGTGCATGGCTGCGTACAACGTCTCGAAATCTTCTCGATGCGCCGTCGCGCGATCACGCATGATCTCCAAACTAATCACCGCCTCGGCGATGTCATCAAACATCACTTCCTCGCTCGCAGCATCGCGACTCGTGTCTTCAATGTTATGCCCTTCGTCGAAAATAATGATCGATCCTTCGATATCGATATCCATCGCCGCGCGCGTGCGCGGATCGAGTAAATAGTTGTACGGCGTAAACACCAACTCTGCATCTTCAGCCATAATTTTACTCGCAAAATACGGACAACCTTTCAAGCGCTTACCCATTTTTACTAAATCTTCGATATCCATCGGATCGATAGACGTCTTCGCGTGCGTCGCGAGCTTACTCGCCGCCGCGCCCGCGCAATAGCACCCGCGCCCTGTTTGCGAGTCATCCATCAACTTTCGACATTCCTCATTTACATTCCCCGCGCGCTTCACCTTGGCGTTGACGCAATAGTTATCCCGCGATGCAAGCACGACCATTTGTGGACGATAAGACGTTCGAGCCAACTCACGAACAACTTGTTCAATCTGTGAATGCGTTCGCGTGGCGTAATAAATTCGCGGCGCCCGCGTGCCTCGTTTTCCACCTCTGCTCTTGGCTTTGTCCTCCTCAACGACCACGTCACCACGAGCACCATCGTCCACATCGCCTGCATCACGCGCATCACCCACAGCAGCACTACTACTCCCGTGACGACGACGAGCATCATCGCCCTCGCCCTCGCCCTCGCCCTCGCCCTCGTACGCCCACTCCGCAAACGCGAGCGTCGAGCACAACAGCGCGAGAGATTTCCCACTCCCAGTCGGCGACTCAATCAGCGCCGACCGTCCTCGCTTACACGCGCGTATCACATGCATCATCACTTGTTTCTGCGACGCGTACGGCGTGCCGATCGGGAATCGCACCTTGACGCCGCATATAAAGTTCACCCACGCATCGTCCGCCGTCGATGCATCATCGGCATCCAATCGCCGTGGCGTTGACGTCGATGGCGTCGTCGTCGTCGATGGCGTGCCTCGCGCGCGCGCGTGGACGTTCGCGTCGTCGTCGTCGTCGTCGTCGTCACCCATCGCGACTGTGCGGTGACGGCGACGATGACGCGCGGCGTGGAGTGGCGACGCATCACGCACACGCACGACGACGACGACGACGAGGGGAAACAACACACCATACGCAAAGGGTGCCTGGTTTTAGACGTACGCGTACGATGTACGATGTACTGTAGATGTATATGTTACACGGATTGCACTTGGGAGCGCGACGACACGGGGGACACGATGGATGATGGTGCGGACGCACGCACGGCGGGTTCGGTGCTCGCCACGGAGATTGGGGCGTCGATTTCTTGGATGGCGATGCCGACGTCGCGCTCAATCGTGGCGCACAACGGCGTGAGGGGGAGCGTGGCGAAGGGCTCTTCGATTTGAATGCCGATTTCGTCAATACCGAGCACGAGGTAGGTTAAGATGAACATCGTGGGCACGGCGTACCAGGACATCGTGGGTACGATGACGAATGGTAAGGTGATGAGCCAAATCACGAGCGACCGCGCGGTGTGGCGAGAAAACGAGAGCGGAATGGGCGTGGCGACGATGCGTTCGCACGTGCCGCCACTCAGACCCATGCCACTCACGGCTTCTTCGATATTCCAATGAATCTGCGACGGCGTGCCATCCTCGAGCGCGAGCTTGAGAGTTTTGGAAATCATCATCAACGTGTACAAGCACCGATTACCCGTCGCCGCAGATTGTAGTACCTCGTTGGCGACGGCGGGTTCGCTCACGACGCGACGAACGGCTTCGTCGGGCACGTCGCGAAACGCCGTGGGATCTTTTGGATCTTTTCTGGTGCGACCACTGCGAAGGCGAGTTTTCAACACGTACGCGTACGCCGCACACAGCTCCAACACGCGACGTTGGTGCGCCTTGTTTGGAATGTAAATGGATAACCGAATGACGTCGCGGACGTATCGGATGAGCGCGCCCCACGCCGTGCGACCTTCAACAAATCGCGCGTACGACGAATTCGTACGAAATACCAGCACTAAACCACATAGTGTCCCGAGCAAGCCATGTGCTGATGCAGGAAGCGTGAGGTTTTGCAGTGCGAAATTGGCAAAGACGCTGGGTACTTGCGCGCCCGCCGCCGCAAACGCCGCGCGAAGCAACGCCGGCATCATCACAATCATCGCCGTATACATCGCCAACGCCGTGCACGGCTTAAGTAATCTCAAAAACACCGTCGACGTTGGAATGGATATTAAATCCACCACAAACCTATCCACCATGCGATGCCGTTCCCATTTATCTTGGTCAAACAACTGCGAAATCGACGTCCCCGAACTAATAAGCGTTTGATTCAACCCAGGATCGCGCGAAAGCAACAACTCCCGAACCGTCGCCGCCCGTGCTTGCGCCTTTGTCTGCTTTTTCCCACTTCGCGACGCGTCTGACGGCGTCGTCGCCGCCGAATTCGTCGAATCCGTCGTCGCGCCCGCGTCCGAAGAGGCCCCTTCCCCGTTCGCGTCGGTCCACGCGCGGAACTTTGCCGGGAACGAATACGCGCCGTGCCATCCCTCGATGCCCCCAGCGCCGGCTTCGCTGTCGTTATCATCTTCATCTTGATCGTCCTCGGAGATTTTACCACGACGCACCACCGACGCGCGTCGTTTGCCGGCGTTCACCAGGGTGCCGCGCCGTAACGACCCGCATCGTCGGTGTCGAACAGTCGCGTGCGCGTGCGCGTGCGTGCGCGCGGTCGACGTCGTCGCGCGCGCGGCGCACGCGCGCCTCGATGCCGCGTTTCGATGCCGCGCCACCGCCGCGGGCGGCGTGCGCGACGACCACGGGGCGGCACACCGATGCGAGGTCATGGTTGCACCGAGGCGCACAGTGACGACAACGACGCGTCACTCGACGACGCCGACGATGACGACGACCGTGGGCGCGGCGACGCACGTCGTGCGATGCGCACGCGCGAATGACGGGCGACGGACGCCAGCGAACGGCGTGCGGTGGCGACGGCGACGACCAGGGATGACGACGCCGACGATGTCCGAGGTTGCGTGCGGGGCGCGAAACAAGAAACACGCGCCGACGAACGGCGGTAGCGGCGGGGACGGCGGTGGCGACGACGACGATAGGGAGGGGGCGAGCGCGTCGCGAGGCGGCGTCGCAGGTTCCGCCTCGTCGATGGCGGCGCTCATGCAGCTTCGCGCGCAGTTGCCAGAGATGGCGAACCCGAGCGACGCCGCGACGTCGATGTCGATGTCGACGTCGACTCAAGCGTCCGCGTCCACGTCCGCGTCCGCGTCGACGACGACGCGATTAGAAGATCAGCGCGTGCGCGTATCGTCAACGAAAAACGGTCGACGCGGAAAAACAGTCACGATCGTTCGCGGGTTAACCGCCGTACCGTCAAACGAGGAGAGTTTAAAAACCTTTACCCAGCGCTTGAAAAAAGCCCTCGGCGTCGGTGGCGCGATCGACACGGACGGCGATGCGAGCTCGCTCGTATTCCAGGGCGATCACGTGGATTCACTCATCGCGGCATTAATCGCCGTAGGGTACACAAACACCAAGCGCGGTGGATAGCCGACGCGCCGCGCGACTCGCGTACGACAGTCGTCCAACCGCGCGCGCCGCTCCCCCTCATTCAATGTCATTGTCATATATATGTAACGCACTTTTCACATGTATACAGAACTCGCCAAATCGTCATCGAACGCGCGTCGTGCGAGCGAATGACGTCGTCGTCGCGCGCGCGGGGATCGAATGGTGCCTGGTTTACAGGTGCCATGATTCACCACGCCCGTCGCCCATCCACCGCATTCCATCGCACGCCATGGCTCGTACGAAGCAAACCGCGCGCAAGTCCACCGGGGGCAAGGCCCCGCGCAAGCAACTCGCGACGAAAGCGGCGCGTAAATCCGCACCAACCACGGGAGGTACGACCGCGACGACGACGACGACGACGACGACGACGCGATGCGGGCGACCGATCGAACGCATTCGGGGGTGTCGGGAGAATTGTGTCGCAACCACGTGCGATGTCGGGTGACGTCGCTGTGCGCCCGCGCGACAGCGTGATGACGCGAGAGCGCGCGTGAGATTAACGATGAGTTTACGTTTCGTATGCATAGGCGTGAAGAAGCCCCATCGCTACCGCCCTGGGACCGTGGCGTTGCGTGAGATTCGGTACGTGCCCTCGCGCGGTGTCGTGCCTCGACAATGTTTGGGAACCCTAAAATAGACTGGTGATTGGCGATATCGTGACTGACGATGTCGTGTGTGTGTGTGTGTGCCTTCGTGCGTGTGTGTAGGAAATACCAAAAGTCAACCGAGCTTTTGATTCGCAAGCTTCCGTTCCAACGTCTCGTGCGTGAAATCGCGCAAGATTTCAAGACGGATTTGCGCTTTCAGTCGACGGCGGTGTTGGCGTTGCAAGAGGCGTCCGAGGCGTACTTGGTCGGGTTGTTTGAAGACACCAACTTGTGTGCGATCCACGCCAAGCGTGTGACGATCATGCCGAAGGACATCCAGCTCGCCCGCCGTATCCGTGGAGAACGCGCTTAAGGTGACTGCTGTTTGTTCAAGTTGGTTTGCGGAGGCGCCGCCGACGACGACGCGTTGAAAATACGCAAAAGGAGGCATCATCGATGACGACGACGCAAACATTCCCCTTGTACAATTGAAACGATATGACTTTTAAAAAACTTTGTAATGCATTTACTTTTTTACTTCAACAAACGAAGAGCTATTCGGTGTACATCATATTTCGGGACGCGTCGCTAAAAAACAAATCTGGCGCCGAGCGACGTCAAGCGCAGATATGCGTCGACAAAGTCGGCATAAAACGCATCTTGATCGCTGGCATACTTGGTAATCCATTTCATATTTTCTTCATCTTCGCGCATGTACTTATCACTAGGAAGTCCGATGTGCTCAGCCATCTCGGCTTCATCTTTTGTCATGTTTGGCTTGTTCCACGGATCGGCCACCAACGTCGCGTAGTAGGCGTTGTCAAACGTGTACGCGTCACCAAAACCCTTGCCACCAATCGTGTGCGCACCCGCCAGGGCAACCATATCCCGCGTCGACACGCCACTGCGCGCAAAGTGCTCGCGCATTTCTCGTCCCCCGAGCGTCTGTTCAGGCATTCTATTCTCAGGATCCGCCGTCGACGCGTCCGCGCGACCGAGCGGGACGCGTTCTAAAAATGTTGGTCCACCCGTGAATTCCACCGCATACGCCCCAGCGCACGCAATCATGTCCGCAAACGACACCTTACCTTCCGCTGCGGTGCCTTGCAATGCCTCATACGCGCTCTTTACTACGGATAATCCACGCTTCAACCCAAACGATTCCGGACGGTTGAGCTCGTACGTCACAGACGCGTTCATCCCGCCATCCCCAGCGCTTTCTAAATACGTCCCAGCATCGTGAAACACCAACCGCAACACCGCTGGACACTTTGTTTTAATAACATTCGCCGTGAGCGCGTCCCGAATCGCTCGACGCACAGCACTGTCGTCTTCAATACTACGAAACCAAAAGCCAACGACGTCGTCAGTCTTCAACTCTCTTACTTATACACACACACACACACACCGCGCGCGCGATCGCGCGGTCGCGTTCGGCACATCACACACACAACCCTCACCTCACCCCCGCGCGCGCGGTCGCACCGCCGCCATCGCGCGCCCTCACGAACGGCGCACACACCGCCAACGACGACGCCAACGCCACCAGTGTCTCCCGACGTCCTCCACGCCGCGCCGCATCGTTCGCGTTCGCGTTCGCGTTCGCGTTCGCGTTCGCGACGACGCGACAACGACAACGACGAGGACGACCGCACGCCGTCGCCGTCGCCGTCGCCGTCGCCGTCGCCATCATCATCATCTTCATCGCAACGCGCGTCCACGTCTGTGGGTGATTGGTGTCGTGTGTTTTACCACGGTTATGGGTGCGTGTGCGACCGTTCGCGTCACACCTCGGTGGGCCGAGACCGATGATGTCGCGCGTGATTGATCGAGACGTACTTACGCGAGGGATACTTACGGTTGGAGGTGGTGGCGAAGACGACGAAGAGACGACGACGACGACGACGACGACGACGACGACGACGCCATGGGTGGAGGAGGAGGACGACGAGGATGACGATGAGGATGATGACGATGATGGTGATGACGACGACGACGATGAGGACATCGTCACGGGACGGGCGAGGATGCTCGAGGGAGATGAACACGAGGGATGTGCGGAATTACTTGGGTGTGGTGGTGTGCGCTCGTCGAAGTTGAGTCGTTCGCCGCGAACGCCAAAGACCCCTCGTGGGTTCCAGGCGAGGATGACGACGTACTTTGGGGACAGCGCCAAGGCGTCGTCGCCTCGGACGCCGGAATCGACCACGACGACGACGACGACGGCACAGCCGTCGTTAGATGCGGCGATTAATTTTGGGCGAGTGTTTTCCGATACGCGGCGTTTCATAATCGAGGTGTTTGTGGGGATTCCGATTCAAATTCTTCTCACGTTTATCGCGCTAGTGTGTATTCCGTGCATGTTGCAAGGTGCGCCGCGTCTCAACCGTCGCGCGCGCGTCGCGTGACTAATGTATTCGTCGTCGTCGTCGTTTTGTGCAGTCCAAGCCGTGCTCACGGTGATTTCGTTTTGGGCCATTTACGCGTGCATGGCAACGATGTTTCATCTTCGTACGTTTTTACGCGTGAGAAAAATCGAGCGCATTTCGCAAGGCGTCGACGCGTTGTTTGAGCAAACGGAAGCCGAGGTTGACATTTTCCGCGACCGCATCACTTTTTTGTTTCCAACATCACCAACAACGTGTAGCAAGCAAGCGAGAAACAGCATTGCGTCTCGTCATGAGTGCGCAAAGAAAATCAAGGAGCTTTGCAAGCCCAACATCGTGTTAGGAGACGCCGACGTCGCGACGCTCGATTTAGCGCACGGTTTATTGCTTGCGGCGTAAAACGTTTCCAGCCACCTTACGACGATCAAGACGATGCGAACTGTCATTCAAGAAATACGTCGACGACACTTTAGTCGTCGTCATCGTTACTTTTAACGCGATCGACAAAAAATTACGCCATCATCAGTGTGTACATATCTTCTACAACGACTCGCGCGGCTTCTACGATTCTTCTATACACGTGTACGTCGTCGTACGCAGTCTATTCGGGATTTTCAAAACTTAATTGGCCGCAATGGTGCGGCGACAACCCCGGTAAAATCTATTTCTGCATCTAAATCTTCGTCGAGCGCACCGACGACGGCTCTGTGATATCGTGTAACACGCGAAACGACCACGTCAGTCTCTGAGGCGTCGGTTTCAAATCCACGCCGCGCGACGACGCGCGCAACAACACACAACAACACACACACACAACACACACGCACACGAACACGAGCACAAAACGCACATATTATCTCCACGAATCATATACAATCCAAGCGGCGCGTGTTCCACCCCACTCGTCGTCGAATACACCCGTTCGTGACAGTCCTCCAAGATCACATTCACCACCTGGTCGAACCCTCGCAAGACGCCGACGATGTGCCGACCGTCGTTCGTGATGACGCTCACGCGTGCGTCCACCATGCTCGCCAACGTGCGAGTATCGGTGCGAAACGACACCCCCGTGCCCGCCATGCGTCTGTCCACCACACCGACGACGACACCGCGCGCGCGCGCACACGCACACGTGTGTGTGCCGCCCCGACGACGACCGCGCGTGGACCCACGCACACACGCACACATCAATGATATCATGCATGCATCGGACACACGGCGTCGTCGTCGGTGTGGGGGTCGTCGTCGATTGGGTCCCCAAAGGTCTTCCGTGACCAATCGTGATCAGGGACGTATGACCATGGATGGGATGGCGCGCGTGTAGATGTTTGTTAGGGCTTAGGTACATAGGGGTTCGCACGCGCCCAGTACGAGGACTCCTGCCCCGACCGCGTGTGGCGCACGATCGTCCCGTGCGCCACGGGCGCCGCCGCTGGCCGGCCGCCGCTCGGCGCGCGGCGCCCGATCGCGGGTAGACGATCGATGGATTCGCATTCGATCGATCATCGAAAGCGCGCGCGAGGGCGGTCGAAAGGCGCGCGCGCGGGGTCGATGCGATGCGATCGATCTCGGTCG
>Ga0255765_1000901_pt1 | contig 38962 bp, 21 predicted proteins | sample 041ome_8_FD_179965 | JGI IMG/M metagenome (GOLD analysis project Ga0255765, IMG submission 179965) | Coastal salt marsh microbial communities from the Groves Creek Marsh, Skidaway Island, Georgia - 041407BS metaG (version 2) | ecosystem: Environmental > Aquatic > Marine > Intertidal zone > Salt...
GCGTGCTTTCTCTCTCTCTCTCTCTCTCGTTCAGAAGACAGTTTTGCTGCAACAAGAATATAGTGTGCGATGTGTGTATTTGTAACGGATTTCTTCTTTTTTTTGTGTTGTGTGTTCTCTTTTTTACTCTTTTTTTTCTTCTCTTTGCGCACTTTCACCCACAAACAAAAGACCACACTAACACACACACCATCAAAGAGAGAGAGAGAGAGAGAGAGAGAGAGACGGAGAAGAGGGAACACACATAAACACACAGAGAGAGAGAGAAAGAGAGAGAGAGAGAAAGAGAGCGTAATCACAATGAGCAGCAGCGCGGAACAACGACAACAAAACAGTACGAGCAGTCATCAAAAAAGAGAACGAAGACCGTCTGAGCTCCAACTCGACGCGAAATGGGAAGCCGCGATAGACGTGACTTTACGCCGAGTCGTCTACGGGTGCATCGGAGGGACGACGATGGCTTTTTTAATGTGTCGAGGGACGACGGCGAGAGCGGCGGTGAGCGCTTTTGGCGCGGGGGTTGGGGTTGGATCCGCGTACGAAGACGCCGCGAAGTTGTTTAAATGAGAGAGAGTTGAGTTGAGATGAGATTTGTAATAAAACTTCAGAGAGAATACACACACTTACACACACTCGTACCTTTTCGCACGTAAAACGCAATAGATAGCAAAACAAACAAAAAACAAACACGGAGAGAAGATACGCGCGCGTGCGTAAAATGTTTGGAGGCGGCGGCGGCGGTTTCTCTTCTTCCGCGCCTCGTCATCAGTCGAGCGGCGGAGGTGTTGGAGGAGAACAAGAAAAAGTCGTCGTCCCGAGAACGTTTAAACTTTTGGAAGAGTTGGAAGCTGGAGAGAAAGGGACCGGGGTAAACTCGCACCATTGCTCGTTAGGATTAGCCGACGACGGTGAGAAGAGTATCATCTTTCTTTGTTGTTGTTTTTATTCGCGTTCGAGAAGATGCGTTTACGTCCTCGAGACGTCGTTTTCTCGTCGATTTTTGCGAATCGCGGCTTCGTTTCGGTTTCGAGAAAAGCGCGATCTCTCTTTCTCTTCTCCCTATTGTTTTTGGTACTCGATTAGCGAGCTCACGCGCTGAATTAAAATCCACTGACAAGTATATTCTATATATATATATATATTCACGCGATGATGATAATAACGCGCGAACAGATGATAACGACGACTTGCGATACTGGAACGGTACCATCTTAGGCCCGATGCAATCGTCCTTTGAGAATCGCATCTACTCTTTACGCATAGAAGCCGGGGAACGATATCCGATGCAACCGCCAACGGTGACGTTCGTGACGAAAATTAACTTACCGTCGTGTGTAGATGGACAAACGGGTAAAGTGGATTTAGGGAAGATTGGGGTGACGAGAGGGTGGACGCCGCAGAACTCGATTAGCGATGTGCTGGGCGCGATATTCCACGCGATGGCGCGACAGGAAAATCGTAAATTACCTCAGCCGCCCGAGGGCACGGAGTTTTGATAGCAGCGAGCGAGGAATTTGTACTCATCACAAATACTATAATAGTTCTGTACCGGTCTGTATTAAATCTAACTTTAAGAAAACGTTTTGAACTTTGACTTCTCTTTTCCTCTGCACTTCTATTTTTCATACTACGCGCGATGAGTTTAAAACAACTCGCTATTTTCAGCCAACGCGCACGCACCGAAGTGAATGCTTCCATCGGCTCTCTCCATGAACCCCTTAATCACCCTCTCCACGCTTTGCTTCAACAAATCTCCTCTTTCGATTGCCCCGTGATCGATGGCGCTTTGTTTCCTCCCGTCCAACTCGTATAATCTCCCGTCTCGCTCGACCAACGCGATGAAGTGTAAATCAATCTTCGCATCTATCGATGGTACCTCGGTATCCCCCGCATTCACCGCGGTCGCGTGGAAGGACTCTAAATCTGTATCTGTTTCCACGAACTTTGCGCGCTCGTCCGGGGTCATGTCTTTCGTCTTTTCGAAAAATCTCTGAAAGTAACTCTTGTTGTCTTCGTCGTCATCCTTTGCAACTGTTTCGTCCAACACGTCTTCGCGGTTGTTCATGACGGCGTGAAACACTCCAATAGTACCGCAAGCATTACCGACCGTCTGCCTCATGTAATAAACGTTCTCCGAGACGACGTTTTCTCGTTCGTTTCGTTCGATTTTTTCTCGCTGTTCTTTCTGATACGACTCTGACTTTTCCGTGATTGGAAAAAGTAAAACGACCGCTTTCACGTTTGGAGGCACCATGGCGAGCAAGTCGTCGTCGAAGCCGAAAATGTCTGACCACGCGTATTTCGTGCTGAGACCTAAAGCGTAGCTAAAATCGTTCAAAACTGTTGGGTTAGACTCCAACGGGAGCCATTTCGGTGGCGACATTATTATTATCGTTTCAAACTTTGTGTGTAAATCGATGTGACGATTCGTTTTTTTCTTGCTCGACACGGAGTGGTTTTCCTTCTTCAGATCTTCACACAACTTCGGCAATGCATGTTGGTTCACGTTAATTTTATATATACACTTGCAATTTGATGTAATAACAATACTAGCGATACTTAGATGTATAATGTGTGTATGTGTATGTGTGCATGTCTCTTTCTCTATGAAGTTGTCGTTGCCGTTTTATCACCCTGGAGCGGAATCACGCTGGTTCCTTTGAGAACTTCCTCGTCTTGGTCTTTGGCATCGCCACCAATAGACTTAGAATTTTCATTCGGCAAAGACGCATCGTTATCGTCGCTGTCGTTTCGCTCCGTCCGGTCGTCGCTGGAAGTGTGCTTCAACTCGTGTTGATTTCCCTTTTCTTCATCCCGGGTTGGATAGTGAGGCGTTTTGGGCTGCTCTTCTCTTCCATCTTCTTCTTTTTCTTCTTGAAAAAGAAGCGCGTCGAGAGGCGTCGGGTCGAGTGCGTCCACAATGTTCGTTGGATCTTCTAAATCTTTCGTTGTCTCGCCGTCGCCATCATCCTCATCCGCAATATCATCCGCGCTTAATCCCAAATCATTCATCATTTCATCATCGACAATGACGTCGTCGTCGTCTTCGACTTCGTCGGGATCGTCCAAATTTTCCTCCTCTCCAGTTTTACAAATGATATCATTGTCTTCACCAACCGTCATGAACGTCGCGTTTGCGATTTGATTGTCAAAATCATCGTCGTAGCCAAACATGGCGACATCTTCAGGGTTTTCTGCGTTTATTACTTCCAAATGTCGTCCGGCATTAACTAAGAAAGACTTCAGCGTATCGAGCTCTTCCAAGAGAACGACGCGTTCGCGTTCAGTCATTTGGGCCATTCTGTTCGCGCCCCCACTGTTCTCTTGAAGTTGCAGCTGAACGCGCAAGTGCTGCGAAGCGGCTATGGCCAACGGCGCAACGCGATCTTTCAACGCGTCGAAATGCTTCCCCAAACGTGCGAGTCTCGCCGCAGAGGAGTTTCCATTCAGATCTACGCTTGCGAAGAAAACCGCGGTGTTGTTGCTGTTGTTCTTGACGACCTTGTTTGTGTTGTTGTGTTTTGCTTTTCCTCTTTTGTTCTTGTTGTTGTTTTGCATTGATTTGTTATTCTTTGCACTTCCTGCCTGCTGCTCTTGCGACTGTCGCTTTTTTTCCACGGCGGTGTATTTCTTTCGAATCTCTGCAAATCCTTCTTGCTTTTTCGCAACGCGTCTCTTCAACTTTTCCGAGAAGTGCTTTTCAGCAGATTCCATCGATCGTTTGACGGCGTTCTCGTATGATTTCGATGCCTTTGATTTCTTCAACACGTCGAAAAACGCGTTGTACGGTACGAGATCGGCGCGCAAAACTTTGGCCATGGAATCATCGAAGAACGCAATCGTTCGGCTCGTTGCCGATTCCTTGCCTTTGCAGACGCCTGGCCACCATCCGTGTCCTTTCACGCGTCCCCAGACGTGCGCACCAACTTTTGGCCAACTTTCCGGCAACTGCGCAACAATCTCCGACATTTTGCCTTGCGCTGGTAACGTAACTTTGCTCTTTGATTTTTTTGTTTTCGTGTTATTTTTGTCATCCTCTTCTTCATCTTCGTCGCGCCATTCGAGCGTATCTGTCTCGATGTCGATAAAGTCTAACATCGCTTCATTCTCTCTGTCGCTCTTCTTCACTCTGTCGTACTTCACGCAATGTTTTTTCACCACGTGATCGTAATTTACGATGGTTCCTTGGTGATATTCTTGTTCACCATTCCAAAAGACTTCAACTTTCTTTCCGATGTACGCTCTCTTCGCCCTCAACTCTTCAAAGTCTATTTTGACCACGGAAGCGTCAGCCTTCGATGTCGCTGCTCCCGCGTTTGAGCCCATTTTTCGTTTTTTAGTGGTACTATTTTCTTTGTTGTTATTGTTCTTGCTGCTGTTCCCTTTCTTCTTTTTATTCGACGATCCCGGTCGTTCGTACGTGTTTATGCGTTCGTAGTCTTCCGTATCGTCGAACAGAATTTTCGGCTTGACTGACCTCTTTGACTTGCGCACTCCGTTCTCATCGAATTCAGCCGCAACGATGTTTGGCGTCGTCGTCAATTCGCCACCGATAGCCATCCTCGATCCGTCCTCGCCGCCTCCGCGAAGCGTCGACGAGCTCATGAATTTCGTCTTGATTGGCAGTTCTCCAGCTTTCCTCTTGCGCTGTTGCGTCTCGATAATCGTCGAAGACGAAATGTTCACGATCGGGTGCGCCTCCATCGTCGCCGCACCGGCAAAATCTTTCTTTTCCTCTCCGTTCTCGGAAAGGAGAAGCGCCGCGGGAAGCGAAGAAGACGAATCGTCGACTTTCTTTGCCGTCGTCGTCTGCGTCGTCTGAGTCGTCGTCATCATCGCTTCTTTTTGATGCTCGCCGCTCGCGGAAGTGCTCGGGTTCAGCGCCGCCGCGACCATATTTATTCACACCAACGGCTTGTCTTCTTTGTGTGTGCGTGTTTATGTGTGCGAAAACTGTTGCGTCGCCGCGCACCTCTACGAATAATTTATATACCCGCGCGCGTGTCCCGCACACACGGAATAAAAAAAAGGTGCCTTTTTGTTAAATTAGGGAAAAGCCGATCACTGCGTTTTTGCGCACGCTCGCGTTATCTCTTCTGTCGACAGAACACACGGAACGCAAGAAGCACGAGACGCAGAAGAAGAAGAAGAAGAACAGAAACACTCCTTCGCTCTGCTATCTCTTCGTGTCCCGTTTTTGTTCTTCTTTTGCGTGTGTTTCTGAAGAAAGCGCGCGACGAATGCGTGGGGTGCGTGTGTCGAAGATCTCTCTCGGAGAGAATTGCCCTAAAAATACTCTCTCTCGTGTGTGCGTCGGTCTTTTTTTCCTCGTCCAATAAAATTTTGTCCTTTTTTTTGGCGGGAAGAACGGCGAAAAAGTACATCACGTGCTTTTCGATTTTTTGCTCCTCCTCCTCTCTTTGCCCACAAAAGCTCTCATCTCAATCTGTTTGGAGAGAATGCGTCGTTACATCATCATAAGCAACGAAACAGAGAGCGGAGAGATGACGACGAATACGACGACGACGACGACGACGACACGGAAAGAAGATCCAACTTTAAAAAAATAATAACACTGATGATGACGCAACCTCGCCGCGCGATGTTAGAGAAAGCGAGGAGAGCGAGTCACGGGCTGGCGTCGACTTCTTTTCCCTCTTGTTCTTCGTTGAATTTTGGTGCGCGGACGAAATCGTCGGTCGCTAAAACAACAACAACGACAACGACAACGACAACATCCGACGACGCGCGGCAGAAACAGCGACAAACTGCGCTGCAGACGTACGCGAAGAACTTCCAAACGCAACAGGAACTCTCGCGAGCGATTGAACTCGGGAAACCGCCGCCGGAAAACGCGTGGTGGTGTTACAAATATTTTTGGGACCCGATTGTCGTCGAGAGCACTCCGACGAAGACCAACGAAACGAGGAAAAAGACGGATTACGTTTTGCGAACGCAACGGAAACAAGGCGCGATAAACTCGTATTTTCCCACGTTCGTGTACAGAGCGTTGAGTGGATATAGAGGTGATTTACCGATGAAGGAGTTTGAGAAGGATGGATCGGGCTTACACGGTACTAATTTCCCTTGGATGTGGATGTGGCTGAGACAGGCGACGTCTATGGAGTCGTGGTTCCCGACGCAAGTGCCGGTGTTGGCGCACGTCGTCGGTGAGGGAGATGCGAAGAGAAAACCGCCACCGTTCAGTGGAACACCGAAAAAGATAACCACGTATTACCAGTTGAAAGCGAAAAACACGATGGAGATGACCGTGAAAGGTAATCAGTTGTTAGACTTCATGAGCGCAAATAGTTTGTTGTATTACAGCTCGCAATCCGGGAACGATTGGTGGTCCAAATGGCCTCTGAAGTTGAAGCTGAAGAAGCGGAAACAGATGTGGTTAACAATCGTCGGGTTACCCAGAGAGGAAAGTTTGATGATGCACGAAGCTTTATTCAGTCAAGTGATGAAGGATGCGGCTTTCATTTATGCAACGGATTGGACGTTTTCAAAAAAGTTAAAGAAGACATTTTTAGGGACAGACGGCAGCACGTCGAGACCAGACTCGAAAACCGGATTGGTTCACCTGAAGAAAACATATTCTAGCGATACAAACGACGGTACTCAGCTCGTATCGACGCAGCAGATGAAGGAGTTGATAGCTCCACACGTCGTCGCGCCGACTTATTTTCCGTTTCCATTCTTTAACAAAGATGCCAGCAATAATCCTCTAGTTGTCGCCTTCGTTTTACCGTCGAAAGCAACCAACGAGAAAGCGGTCGAAGAACTGTCAGATATTTTCAGATTTGCGCGAGAAACTAACGTGGACATCGCCGTCTGTGGATTAGAGTTGGATAATAAGAGAAACAATGATACGCCGCTCTCTGAACTTCAATGGCAAAACTTACAAAACGAAACTGTGCGTTTGACTCAGAAGGCGTGCTCAATAGAGTGGGAAAATCGAATGGCAAATGCGTTTGAGCATCAAGAAAGAGCATTTATTGACACCTTTTTAGATTTAGACGAGACAATTGAAGCGTTAAAACAAGGTCATTGCACTTCGAAGAAAGCGAAAGAGAAGTTTGATGATATTGCATGGACGTTCTCGAACGCGAAGGATATGGGGGACAAGAATGACGGGTATCTCGGGCGCACCATTCGATTTTTCGTGCAGTTAGGATTCGATAACAAACGCACTGACGACGCACATCATTTTGAAAACTTTGGTAATCGAGCGAAAGTTGCAATCTTGGATACCTTAAAATGTTTAAACGGGGAGTTGACGGAAGACGAGTTGATTTCGAGAGAGGAAGAGCGAAAAGCAATTTTCGCAAAAGCAGAAAAAAGCGTTTCGGATACATCCCCTTCCTCCTCCTTTAAATCATCCACTCGTAATTCGGAAATGTTTCCACCTTTGACACAATTAGAAGAGGTTTTGCAAAGATTTCGACGCGCGTATTTTGTCAAGAGGGCGAAAGAAACTTTAGATAGCACCGTGACGGATAAACTTGGACTGCGCGGAAATTCACCCACAGAACTGAATGAATTTCCAGTTGGAGTGCTCCGGTATGCCCATGACTCGATGATTTTGAAAAGTGTCGATGAACTCGAACGAGCGAGTGGTTTACCTAGGAATGATCTATCACTCATCTCTACGATGGGAGTTGTCGAGTATATCGAGAAAGCCATGATGGTAGAGGAACAGAATCTGGAAGACATGAAAGAGAAACTGAACGAGTTGAAACTTTTGTGCGATGACGAAGCGACGCCTATTCTCGCACAAGACGAAGAGGAAATCGACATTCTCATACATCGCGTGATCAAAGCGAACGAGGAAGCAAGTAAACGTTTCGCTTATTTTCAAGAGAAGGATAGGCTCTCTCTCCTTCCGCAATGGAACGAATTCGTCGAAAACGGGGCCATTTCCTTCGCCGAAATTAACTCAAGATCGAGGGAGTTCACGAAAGTTATGCAAATGATGGAAAGTCGATTACAAAAACTGGAGGCGTGTAAAGACCTCATGCGAGCGATGAGCGACAACGACCACTTTACGTTGAAAGATAAAATCGCGTTCTTGCAGTCGCAGTCTGCGGTACCGAACGAGATGATTGAGAAAGCAATATTGCGTCAGAAGGAGCTACAAAAAGCGTACGCGCAGTATCTCAAAGATACGAGAGTGAAAAGAGGGATGAGCGCGTACAAACAACGATACTCAGGTGAAGTGAATGCGGGTAAATCGATTTGGTACGATAGAAAACATATTTTAGGCACGGGTTCGCTCGGGGTCGTCGTCTATAAAGGGTATTATGACGAGAAACATCCGACAAAAGAAGTCGTCAATTCATACGATGCGGCGATTAAGAGAATCCCGCTCGATGCCGATAGCAAAAAAGCAGACGAACGAAGACAATTACTCAGAAGAGAGTTTGAGGTTCACAGAAAAGTTGCGTCGAGAAGAATTATTCGCTTATTCGGCGCGGAGTTAAACGTACACGAAGACGATGACGACGACGACGACTCAAACAAAGCCGCATACGTTGCAACTGAATTGTGTGGCCAGACGCTCACGTCCTGGCTTGTTACAGGCGCGGGTGCGCACAAAAAAAAAGATGCAGCAGAGTTCAAGGAAGCTCGTCAAAGTGTTAAGGTAATACCGTGGGAGAAACGCGTACAAGTCGTGTCGCAAATTGCCGTCGCGGTGAAAGAAATACACGCCTCCGGAGTCGCGCACAATGACATCAAGGCGGATAACTGTTTGCAAAGTGCGATCATAGATGAAGAAGGAAAAAGAATGGAAACCTTCAAAATTTCGGATTTTGGCCTCGCGAAAGAATTCGACGATCGATTTCAATCGTTCGAAGGCAGTCAAGGCACTCAAAATTTTACATCGAAGTTTACCATGGGTCCTTCGACTTTGGGCACCGGGAGTATGCAAAATCCGTTGCGAGAACCTCCTGAAGTGCTCATCGGAGACAGGTCCGGTGTGGTAAAACTCACCCCGAAGAGAGACGTCTGGGATCTTGGGTGCTTGGCTTTTCAAGTCCTCACAGGAGCGTGGTCTCCGTATTCTTCCGTGGAAATCAAAGAAACTGATTTCGCTGCGATTACGAGGATGAATCAGAAGAAACGTGACGGTAGGTACGAGAACTTGAATAATCTTTTAGCAGTCGCAAATTTACCTCGACACGTCCAAGTCGTCGCGAACTACCTGATTGGGAAAACGCTCCATCAAAATCCAAAAAAGCGTCCAACTTCTGCGGAGTTTGTATCTATGATGCAGCTATGGAACCCAGAGTTTTGCATGGAACAAATCGAGGAATTAGCTGATAGATGCAACCCAAGCAAAGTCGGCAGATCCATGAGTCTAATCGGTGATCAAACCACCCAAGATTTGGTTGAGCGAGCATGGGGTGGTCGAAAAGCCGAGGCGAAAAGAGTGACGGAGAACATAAACAACTGGAAGGATCAGATCCTGTCGAGCTTGTTGCAAAGCTCAGAAAGAAGAAGAGGAGAATTTACCAGAGGAGAATTTAGCAGCAGCAGCAGCAGCAGCAGCAGTGGTAACGCCAACAATAACAATTCGAGACCACTGTTGAGATCCCAAAAGTTACGGGAACGACGAAAAAGAAGAAGGATGGTCGCTTCCGATGATACCGGCGACGCTTCTCCGACGCTCTTGAATGCCGAAGATAGCGGAGATAATATTCCAGAAGATAAAATGGAAACGCTCAAGGTATCCTCGGCCTCGTTGGAATCCTTGGCGACTGAAATGCCGGAGGACAAAAAGCAAGAACAACTCAGCGCTGGCGCGTACACGAACGATTTCCTCGGTTTAATTCTTTGCATTCGAAACATCTGGACCCATCCACCCATGCCAAGAAGAGGTGACGGAGGTGAAGGTCTTCGAATTCAGCGCGAAATGAAAAATTGGCTGTCTGCCAACGGCGCGCCGTTCGTGGAAGAGCCCGGCGAGGACGAGCTCGACAAACTCGAACGACTCGTCGAATTGTACTTTGTCACTCGATTCCCAGACGCCGCAATCATCGCATACAACTTGCTTCACGGCAAGAAGTAGTAGTTTTTATGACGCGTGCTGTATTTTTATTAGCATTAGCAACTAGTAATAGCGCTTGTGAGTAGTTTAGAAAAGAAAACAATCACTTTACCGAAACTGAGCAACACACATACCTCATGCAAACGAACAAAAGGGGAAGAAATTACAAAAAAAATGGAAAAAATTAACCTCGAGAGCGCGATCCCCAGAATACTTTCCACAACAAAATAGATACACACGCACACACAGTCACACGTACGTTTTTTTCTCAAACCGCGCATATTGTGTCGAGTACCGATGCGCGCGCATCGTCTGTGGCATCATTGATGTTTGAAAGCGCCTTTACGAATACTGCTAATTCGTTTTCGATATAATTTTGGCGAGGCGGGGGGGTGCCAACATTCCTCGTCGGGAAAAAAACGAAATGATGAAGAACGTCACGCGAGATATATCTCCGGCGAAAACAAACTCTCAGATTGAAAAGGACATCGAAAGGGAGATGAACTGCGTCGACGCGGGTGTTTTTCATCATAACAACACAACGTCTTGCGCTTCTCCGCGCTTCTTTTCAGACGACGACGACGAGGAAAACGATTTGTTGATGCTGAACGCTGGTCCAATCCTGACGAGGAGAGATTCGTTGAACACGAAGCGAAGACGGTCTTTGGATTTTACCGCCGCGTTGGGAGAAAATCACCACTACCATCATCAACAACAGCAAAAAGAAACTGCTCCAAGTGCAGAGCAAAAGCCAGGAAAGAAATTCTTAGCCTCTTTACCGCCGATTGATTCCCCGACGCTTCTCAAAAAAGAGCAGAAGAAGAAGCAACTCGCCGCGGTTGCAGAGAAGACGACAACGGCGGAACCGATTCCTTTGCACTCGTTACACTTGCCGGAATCTTTCGTGAAATATCTTCAGCGTAAAGGTATCAAGAAGCTGTATGATTGGCAATCGGATGTATTGAATACCCCTGGCGTGTTAACGCATGGGCAGAATATCGTATATTGCGCGCCAACGTCCGGTGGGAAATCCTTAGTCGCGGATATTTTGTTAGCGAGAAGATTAACGCAATACAAAGGGTGCATATGTTTGTTGGTGTTACCATTTGTGTCTTTATGCGTAGAAAGAGCTCGAGATTTAGAGATTTTGTTATCGAGCATACATCGATTGCGCGTTTTGCGTCATTTTGGTGGCAGTGGTGGTGGTATACCGAAATCAGGGACGGGACAAACGTACTTGATCGTGTGTACGCCAGAGAAAGCCAACGCTTTAGTGACGAAGATGATCGAACAACATAGATTGAAAGACTTGAAGTGCGTGGTGGTCGACGAGTTGCACATGGTGCAAGAACCAGGTCGAGGTGCAACTTTGGAGTGTTTGTTGACAAAGTTGGTGTATGCGACGGAAGAGAACGGGAGCGGTGCGCCTGGAGATGCTGCGAATACGAATACGGTATTGGGCGACGTGTCTCAGTACTCGTCCTCAGACGGCGGGTACTCGATATTCTCACCATCGTCTAAAGAAGGTGAAAATGCCGTGAATAACCAGCGACCGATACAGATTGTTGGCATGTCCGCAACGTTACCGAACGTTAACGCGCTGGCGGAATGGTTAGACGCGTCTTGTAGCATTAGTGACTATCGACCGGTGACGTTGGAAGTCTTCGTGAAGTCGAGAAACAACATCATAGACAGCGCGTCAGGCGAAGTCGTACGTACGTTAGATCAAGGAAACGACGTAGTACACGTAGGTAAGCTGTGCATGGAAACTTTACAGGAAAATGGTCAGGTTTTAGTCTTTTGCGGTACCCGAGATAAATGTCGAATACTCGCAGATCAGTTGGCAAAAATGAAATTTGTTGATGTTAATTTAGGTATCGGGAACTCGGTCGAGGCGAGAGAAAAGTTCGCCTACGACGCCTTGCCAAGGAACGATAAAGATGGTTCAATTTCCAACATCGCCAAGTACATCATCGCAGGTATTGCGTTTCATCACGCTGGTATGCAAGTCGAAGAACGTCAAGCTATTGAAGTTGCATATAAGCGCGGCTTGGTTCGTATCGTATGCGCAACATCCACGCTCGCTGCGGGCGTGAACATGCCCGCGCGAAGAGTCATCGTTCGCGACTTGCTCGTTGGAGGAACGCAAAAGCTAGAGCCGCGAAATTTGCAGCAAATGATCGGTCGCGCCGGTCGAGCAGGATTAGACGATCGTGGCAGTGCTTATGTCTTTGTCAGTCAAGACGTGCCGGAAAAACTTCTCGAGAAGAAAATTGAGGAAGTGCGTGAAATGCTAGAGGGGGATTTACCCGAGTTGGAATCTGCTTTGGCTCAAGCTGGCATGCGGCGGGTCATGTTAGAGGGCTGCGCTTCAGGTTTGGTTCGGCACGCGAGAGAAGTCAAGCGTTACGCGCAGAAAACGTTGTTATCCGCATTGAACGATTTCGACGATTACGTCCAATCCATCGCCGTCGAGGCTTTGAAGTGGTTGCAGGACGAAGCGTTGTTGAGATGGTGTCCGAAAACGCACACGTATTCTGCTTCAAATTTAGGAAATGCAGCGGCGCAATCCGGGATGGTTAAAGTTGAATCCATAAGACGCGTCGAACAAGATTTGTTGTTAGCTAGGAAGGCATTAGTCTTAGCCACGCCTTTGCACTTGTTGTTTCTGATTACGCCGACTTTGGATTGGCGCGAAGAGGAAATTGTACAAAAGAATGGCAAAGTCACCAAGAAGATGGTGCCTCCAAATCCGTTGCCGCCGTTAAATCAGAAGTTCTTTGTGGATGTGTATTCAAACTTGGATCCGTTGCAAATGTCTGTACTGGAAATGGTCGGGATCGATCGCGCGTATGTAGAAACGCGTTTGCAACAAGGTAAAATGGACAACCCACGAGATGAGAATCACGCGAGGCAACGGTTGCTGTGCATTCGGTTCATCAACGCTTTAATATTGCTCGATTTGGTCGAAGAAGTCAAAGTCGATCACATCTGTAAGAAATATTCCATCACTAGTCACACGTTGAAGAAATTGCAAGAAGAATCGGTTCGATTAGGATTTACGGTCTCGTCCGTGTGCGTTTACATGCGATGGCAAGACTTAGGCGATTTAGTAAATCGCGCCGCAGAACGGCTCATGGTTGGTGGTAGAGAAGATATTTTACCGCTCACGTGCGTCGAAGACTGCATAGATGTGACTCGAGCGCGGGCGTTACTCGATGCGGGAATGAAAACGCCGAAAGACGTAGTCGGCTTTGGGGTTAAAAGAGTGCAAAAAGCCATCAAACGTTTGAACACGGTTAAAAATTCGGCACACACGGCAAACCAGATTTTCAGAGCGTGCGAGAAATTTATTGCCGAGGAAGCAAAAGCGGCAAGAGAAGAAGCGGAACAGAGAATGCGGGAGTTGATGGAAGAGGAAGAATTATTCTGTTTGGAAGACGAGAATAACGCGACCAATAACGCAACGACCACGATGCTTCTCAAAGAAGAAGAGGATGAGGAAGACATGTGGGCGGGAAATCGTAAGGAAGGGGACGCTGGTAAACGAAAAGACCACGCCTTGATGCGCGATAGAAATGCTTCTTCAAAACGAGTGAAAAGAGATCAGACACTTTTCACGGACGGTGACGACGACGACGACGATTTCGTTCTCGACGACAAAACTCCTGGTATCGTTTTCTGCAGAGATACAGAACAAATTGCCGCGCTGACGAAAAAATGGCGAGAGTCCTCAAAGTACGCTATTCTCTTCGAACCAAACCCATTGGAGCCGTTTTCGTTGCCACCGATAGGAATTTTCTTAGCGTTTAGTGATGAGTGCGTTTATTTCATGCGCTTAAGGGCAAAATCGAGAGAGGAGGCAGGAAACGAAGCGACGGAAATCGTAAACGAAACGAAAGACAAGCCGGCGTGCGACGTTGCAACGGCGATTGAGATTTTACGAGATGTTCGTTCAAAGAAGATGACAATTGATTTAAAACCCCAAGTGAGAAGTTTATTGAGTGTAGAAACCTTCGAGGACCGCGAATCGAGACTGAAAAACTCCGCTCGTTCGTCAGAACAACAGCAACAAGAACATTTCTTTGCGTTTTGTGGGGAGCACGTTTTCGATCTTCGAATCATGGCGTGGCTGTTGCGACCGGACGTGCAGACGACACCGTGCGTCTCTTCTGCGAACGCGTGGGGTTCTTCGCGAATGTTGCGGTCTTCTGGTGAGAATATCAATAACAGCAAAGTGATCTTGGATACTTCGTCTACTGTGATGAACTACGAAACGTCCTTGTGCGGCTCCATCTTGAGAACATTCATTGGCGACCTCTCGCCTACGTTGAACGTTTCGAAAATCGAACGTCAATCAGCGTACGATCCTCGAGCAAAAATAAATCGGCATCGAAACAAACTCTCAGTTGTTCGATTGGAGTTAGCTAAGGCTGTGGCGACCATTTGGCACGTTTCGGAGACATTTGAAAACATGTGCAGGAAAAGCGACGTATACGAGGCTTTGCGAACGTTAGAGATGCCCTTTGCGCACGCGTTGGCGGATATTGAGAACGTCGGAGTGCCGATAAACGCTGCAGAACTCCAACCGCACATCGCGAAAGCTAAAACAAGACGAGATGAGATTGAAAACATATGCACGCAATGGTATTCGCCCGAAATGCCCTCGGTGAATTTGAACTCGTCCACGGATGTGAGTATTTTACTGTTTGAAACGTTATCTTTAACACCTCCGGATGATGCAATCATTCCAGATTTGAACGTTAAACGTTATAACGATAACGGTAAAAACGAAAAAATTAAACGCAGACAAAGATTTCGAGTAGATGCAGAGTGTTTGAAGCAGCTTACGCACCCTATTGCGGCTTTAATTTCCGAGCACAGGATGCTAGGGAAGTATATCGCCACCGCGGAAGAGCTTTCATTGGTAGCCTCACGTCCTGTCTACGAAGAAGAGGGTGTCGATGAGGATGTCGACGATATTTCCCGCACCAAAATGACAACGAAAACCCGCATATACGCGTTCACGAATCAAACCGATACAGAAACCGGGCGAACGACGTCCGTCAATCCAAACTTATACTCCATCCCACACGGCGCGGTTTCTGATGAGAAGGTGCCCACGTCTCTGCGCTCGCTCTTCGAAGCTCCACAAGGTCGGGTTTTAGTCGCGTGCGATTACGCTCAATTGGAACTGAGATTAATCGCGCACTTTTCAGAAGATGCGACGTTGATTTCCGCGCTGAGTTCGAACCCGTTCGAGGAGGGTAACGCGGACCCGTTTACTCGAATCGCTTCGAAATGGATGCACATAGATTACAATGCAGTAACCGACGAACAGAGGAAACATACGAAAAATCTTGTTTACGGTGTGATTTACGGTTCCGGTGTGAAGTCGTTTGCAAAAAGCATGAACGTTTCTGAGAACCAAGCCATGCAAATGCTCGACGAACTCAAATCGACCACTTTATTGGGCGTGGAAAAATGGAAATCGCAAATCGTCGCCTTAGAAAAAACGAAAGATGCGCCTCGCGCGAGAACTCTGTCGCGACGTTTCAGAGATTTACCAGAACTGAAATCCGAAAATTTCTCGCACGCTGCAACCGCAGAACGAGTGTTCATAAACACATTGATGCAAGGGAGTGCGGTTGACATACTTAAAAAAGCCACAATGTCTGTGCTCGAGAACTTGCGCAAGAAGTCCTTGTTGAAAAAAACCGATTTGATCTTAACCGTACACGACGAGTTGTTGTTCGAGTGCGACGAAAATCTCGCTAAAATGGTTGGCAGGGAGACGAAGAAAGTGATGGAAGACGTCGGAAAGCATTTCCAGTTAAAAGTTCCTTTATTTGCGGATTTAAGAATCGGTAAGACTTGGGCGGATTTGAGCAAACGAAAGAACAATACGTAGCGATAATAACAGAGGAAATGCATAGAAATGGCGCGGCGCATCCTCGACAGAGTGTAGAAATACGCAAACGACGAATAGTCGTTTGGGAGAGAGCGACAGTGCTCGTTGTAATAATAGTAATAACGATAGTGCGTTTTTTTTAAATGAGCACGGCGTGCGCGCGACCGCATGCTCACATTTCCATTCTTCTTGTAAAAAAGTTAGTTAAATACCTAATTGGTGATTGGTGGAGGTTTCTGACTCCAAATTTTTACGCGGCGCAGAGGCTGGTCGTTGCACATCATGTTTACTCACGCTTCCCCCTCTTCTCACCTCGCGCCGAAGACGACGACGCGACGACAGTTTCGCAACGATTTCTCGTCGGCGTCTTCTTCTCTCGCTCGCATCGAGCGAACGACGAAGAAGACGCGCGCGAAAACCTCCTCGACGATGAGAAGCCGCAGAGGTGTTCTCGCGATACGCAACACCACGGAAGACATTTGCGGCATAGATTTGGGCACGACGAACAGCGCCGTCGCCATCGTCACGGAGTCTGGGACAACTGAAATCGTACCCGTGGTGATGAACGCGGAGACTGGGGAAACGAGGCGGACGATGCCGTCGGTGATACATTTCACGAGCACCGGTGAAGTTTTGACCGGGCACGATGCGGTTCCATTTTTACGCTCCGACCCGAAAAACACTTTCAGTTCGGTGAAAAGGCTCATAGGAAGGAAATACCGAAAAGCGAAGGAGGAGATGAAATCTGTGCCGTACGAGTGCTGCTTCGACGACAAAACGAAGAGAGTTGGGATAAAAGTACCGAATTTAGGGAACGACGTTTCTTTACTTCCGGAAGAAATATCCTCAAAGGTCATCGAGCGACTCGTTCTCGAAGCCGAACGGTATCGAGGCCTCGAGAGAGGGACGATTGAAAAAGCGGTAATCACGGTACCGGCGTATTTCGATCAGACGCAAGTCGATGCCACTATAGACGCGGGTATTATGGCTGGATTAAAAGTGGTGAAGACGCTGAGGGAACCAGTCGCCGCGGCTTTAGCGTATGGGGTGGACATCATGAACCCGAATGCGGACGAAACGATTTTCGTTTTCGACTTGGGTGGCGGGACGTTCGACGTGTCGATTTTAGAAGTTGGCGGTGGAACGGTTGAAGTGCTAGCCACTGGGGGGGATTCTAGATTAGGTGGGGACGATTTAGATGTCGCTGTTGCTAAATGGATGAGTAAAGAGTGCGATAAAAAAGGGCTGATTGTTGATTTTAGAGGTGCGTTGTTAAACGCGAGGAAGACGAGAGAGAAGCTGTCCGACGTGGATGTGGTAAACGTGCCTTTACCACCGGACGGGGAAGAGGTTCAGTTTACGAGACAGATGTTAGAAAAAGCGTGTACGAGTGTGTTGCGACGAATGCGACAGCCGTGCGTTGAATGCGCGGATAGCGCCGGGGTGAACTTGGAACGTCTGAGGCAAATCGAAGAGGCGAAGAACAAGAAGAAAAATAGAAGCAAGATCAGCACGAGATCGGCTGGAAGACCATTTGATCGAGTACTACTAGTCGGTGGAGCGACAAAAACACCGTGCGTGAGAAAATTCGTAGAAAATACATTTTCAAGGAAGCCAGAGTTAGATTTAGTGGATCCGGACGAAGTCGTCGCAGTTGGCGCAGCTGTGAGAGCGGGGAGTTTGTCCGGTACCATAGGTAACGTAGATACTTTCAACCCGTTAGAAGCGGGACTGATTCGAGCGTTCGCTGTAGCAAAGGGTCTTCACAATAGCGAGCCTGGTGGCGCTGCAGGCGATCTTGAAGATGGTGACGGCGAAGACGATGAATTTGACGAAGCGTATTTGGAGGAGGACGAAGGTGAATGGGAAGACGACGAGATTCCCGACGACTTGGACGATTTGAAAGATATGATGGGACAATAATGTAATACCAATTTTAGAAGTTTAGCTTTTTGTGTATATGTAGGGTTTGATACATTGAATGCAGCTATTGCTATTGCTATAATCATTTACGAACAAAGTTATTTATTCAGTCGCGTACTAAACAAACTCTCTTCGAATCTTTGCGTGATGCTTGCGCCTACGGGTTTAAATTCTATCGTCCTAATCGTTTGCTCTGTTTGCGTTGAAACATAGTCGTCATCATACTCATCATCGCCGTCCTCCTCTTTGTCTTCCTCGTCTTCCTCCTCTTCGCTTTCATCGTCGAGTGCGAGCAAATGCGCCTCGCGAACCGGTCCAAACTTGTTTTCGAAATCACTCTCGTCCGCGTTACTCCTCTCTCCCGCCGACGCGGATATGTACACGTCTACTCTGTTCTCCGCTTTTTCGATTAAAGACCCCAATCTGTCCGGCCATTCAAACACCGACACGCTCGTTTTCGAAAAAGTATCCTCTAAATCGATCAACTGTTGCACGCTTCTTTCGTCCGGCAATCGATAGAGGTCAAAATGGTGCACTTTTCGCACGCCGCTCTCGTCCTCCTCCGCCTTTTCGTACGTGTTCTGAATTAAATACGTCGGAGACGTGACGGACAGATTTAACCCTTCGTTCAACACGGACCGTATAAATGCTCTCGCAAACAAGGATTTCCCGGCGCCGACGGTCCCGTGCAAACAAATCACGTCCCCGCCGCGCACCACCGTTTCGGCTAAAAGTTTTGCAATCTGACCAGTTTGGGAAGGTTTTTCCGTGCACGTTTTGAATTCGCGCAAAGCAGCGTCGGCGGAAGACGACGAAGAAGAAAACGACGACACGAACACCGCTTTCTTCCTTCTCGCGCTATCAGCGATGCAACGGTCATCACCGAAACCAATCCGTCCGGTTCTTCGTCTCCCTTTTTGACGCCAGTTTGTCGTCGTCGTCGTCGTCGTCGTTCTCCACGAATACCGTTGCTGTTGTTGTTGTTGTTCTTGGCGTTGCTTTTCAGACGACGAAGACGACGACGACGATAAAGAAGAAGAAGAAGAAGAAGAAGAAGAAACGGCAAAACCTCTGCCTCTTCTCGAGAAGAAACATCTCCGACAGTAAAAGCGACCCTTGAGGACGTTACCACCACCGCCGGTTATTTTACTCGCCGTTAACATTTTTTTTTTCTTTCGCGTGTACTTATTTTTGGTGCACTTTCGAGTTGAGAGGAGAAGAAGAAAGTTTTTCTTCTCGTTTTTCTCGTTTCTCTGATACCCTAAATGACGCGAGAAGAAAAAAAGAAAAAAAACGAATCCGGATGGGGTTCTTCACGCACATAAAACACACTCACTTAGAAACGACGAGAACGGCGAGAGAGAGAGAGAACTAACTCTCCGAGAGATACTTCTTTGACAACGCTCTGTCGCTGCTCTCTGCGTTTATATTTTTCATCTTTCAGAGAGAGGGAGAGAGAGAGAGAGAGAGGACACACAAGAGAAAAGGATCTTGTTAAGAATTTTCCAGAGCCGATCATTTCCGTTCCGTAAAAGAAGGAAATACTAGTGTGACTAAAACTAAAACTGCCGCTACGCGAAGACAACCGAATAAAAGAAACAGAATGACGGCGGAAGAAGACGCTAAAGCGGCGACGACGGAATCCCTGGAAAACCTCTCCTTGCGACCGGAATCGGAGAACGCGTGGCAAACGCAAGGGAAACCGAAACCACCTTCCAAGGAATCGAATGGAGGCGGTGAAGCGTCTTCCGAGTCCAAGTGGAAAGAAGAAGACGACCGAGATTTTCAAACGGTGACCAACAGACGCACGTCGATGGATCACAAGAGAAGAGAGTACGCGGAACCGAGAGGTGGAGGTGGCGGCGTGATGGGTAGAGGTGGGCGAATTTCAGAAGACCGAGGAGGGAACTCCATCCCTGGCATGAGACCACCCAGAGGGTATGAGAAGAGAGAAGGAGGAAGCGATTTTTACAACCGAAACCGTAAAGATGGACCGTCGAGACCGAACCAAAACAGATCCGGGTTTTCTATTGGTAGAGGTCGTGGTCAAGGGAGAGGCCAAGGGAACGTTTTGGGCGGAGCTGGTGGCGGATACGAAGTGAACATGGCGCAACCTTACGCGCCCGGGTTTAACGAAGCCGAGCTCGAAATCGAAGCGAAGAAAAGTTGCATCTCTGAGGAGTTAGAGAAGAATATTGAGGAACACGCGGCAACGTTTGAAAAGTTGTTTAAAGACGAAAGAGAGTCAAACCCAGATCGTGAAAATATTGAGCACGTGTACGGGGCGATGGAGTTGGTGAGAGTTTTGAGAGACTTGGAAGCGGCGAATGCTTGCGAGCTGCCCGCGGAGGTGGATAAAGACACCGTGCCATTGAGGTCGGTGAAACCCGGAGATATGTTGTGGGATTTGACCATGTTTGCGAATAGGGTAAAAACAAATCCAACGGCGGCGCCTGGACAACAAAAAGGTCCGGCATGGAAAGACGGCGACGACGTTTTGGGACGAAGGAAGAAAGATCGATACGAAGTTGGCGACGGGAAAGGATCGTACTCAACACAAAATCGAGGCGGCGGGAGAGACGAATACGACGGTGTTCCCGAATGGGCTTTGGATGAAAATGAGTTGAAAGACCGAACTGAGGTTGGAGATACATTCTTGGGAGGTGCGATGCCGGCGTTGACAGAGGAGGAGATGCGCCAGATGCGGGAGGAAATTGCCTCTGGCACGACAAGGTCAGAGGCAAGAGTCGTCCCTGAAAGCGAAAAGATTGAGCTCACTGAAGCTGATATTAATGGCTTGGTCGACGAGGACGCGTTTACGCAAGACATTAAAGCAGAGCTAATGGAACAAGAAGCGGCAAAGAATCAACCGAGACAACAATCGAGATTTGTCATTGAAGAAGATTCTCCAAACGTGTCTTCGGGCAGTGGCTTTTTCGGAGATTTGAATGCTCCAAATATTATGCAGCAGCAGCAGCAGCAGCAGCAACAACAACAACAACAACAACAACAACAACAAATGATGCAGCAACAACAGCAGCAGCAACAACCGGCGCCCGTACCTATGAACTGGATGTATTTGGATCCAGCCGGTGCGCCACAAGGTCCGTTTACACGAGATGAAATAACTGAGTGGCACCAGGGCGGATTTTTCCCGATGGATTTACCGTTGAGACCGTCTGATGCACCGATGAATTTCAAGTACGTTCCTCTTCAGGCGCTGTTAAAGATGGGATGGCGATACGATCAAGTCTTAAACGCCATGAACGGAGGAGGTCGACCGATACCGGCGCCGGTTCAGCAACAACAGCAACAACAACAACAACCAAGTGGAGGTGGTATCGGCGGTGGTTTGCTTAGCAACATTATGGGTGCCGCAGCGCCCTCAGGTCATCAAGCCGCGCCGTCTGGACCTACGAAATCGCTCGCCGATATCGAAGGCGGCGGTGTTCCAATCAAGAAGGAAATGCCGCAACCGCGTGCCGGAGTAGTTCCACCAAAACGAAACGTCGCTCCAGTACCAGCACCAGCCACCGGGGGTGGTTTATTAGGAAGTATAATGGGTAGCGCAGGTGGTTCATCGCAGGGACAGCAACAAAGTCAAAGCAAAGCCATGGGTATGTCCTTACAAGAGATGGAAGATCGACAACGCGCGATGCTCGTTTTAGAGAAGCAGAGGGAAGAAAATGCCCGCATAAATAGACAGAAACAAGAGCAAGAACAAAAACGTTTAGAAATTGAAAGAGAACAAAAACGGCAACAACAACAAGTGCAACAGCAACAAGTGCAACAGAAACCAGCTTGGGGTGGAGCCAAACCTGCGGCAGCTGCTAGCGAAGGAAGAAGTTTAGCGGACATCCAAAGAGAAGAAGCCGAATTAGAGAGACAGCGCAGAGCGAATGCGCCTGCAGCGCCTCAAGGTGGTTTGCTCGGCACGCCATGGGGTGCTGGCGCACCGCAGAACGCTCGCACACAGCCGGGGATACCGGCTTCGGGTTCCTTAGCGGCGGTCATGGCGCAAGAGCAAGCAGAAGCGAGGAAAAGGCAAGAGATTTTGCAACGCGAAGCTGACGAGAGAAATGCAAACATGAGGAGTGGATGGCAAGGTGGTGGTGGCAGTACTGTCGGTGGTCAAAAGACGTTAGCTGAGATTCAACGAGAAGAAGAAGAACGCCGTCAGCGGGAAATTAATGCGAAGAACGAGCAAATTCAGCAAATGCAATCTGGTTTGCCGCAAAACGCCATCGGCACAGCGTGGGCGACCGGGAAATTAGCAAGTAGTAGTAACCCTCCATTGCCTCAGCAACAACCACCGGCGCCGAAGCGACCAACAATGATGATGCCGCGACAGATGCAAGGTTCGCAACGCAAAGTGCAATCTGACTTTGATCGCCCGGACAATGCAAGCTCTGCACCGCGATCCAACCCCGGAAGTCACAGCAACTCCATCGCCGATAACATGAATCAAATCGATGGTGACAATTGGGGTGTCCCCCCGGCGCCAAAAAATAAGCGCGCGCTGCAACAGTGGTGCAAACGCGCGATGAAAACATTGAACGGATCCGAAGATTTGACTTTAGTGGATTTTTTGCTCTCCTTGGCGAGTGCCGGAGAGGTTCAAGAGTACGTAGGTTTATATTTAGGGAACACGCCCAAAGCCACGGAGTTCGGGTTAGAACTGGTGAAGCAAAAGCGAGCGGATCCGAGTTTGAAAGACGGCATCTCGCGTTTGTGAATTAAAGGAATTGAATAAAAAAGGAGGGAGACGGAGAAATGAAGAGAACATAACGAATAGAATACGAATATATATAATACCAGTATATACCCCAGTAAACAAACGAGAAACGAACTATGGACAATATAAATACACAACGACGCGCGGCTAACTAAACGAACTCTCAACGACAAGAATGGGAACATCAATCAACATCATCACCCACACTCCAACTGTTCTCATTAAAAGTCAATTCCAGGACACGGCAAACCGAAAACAATCCCTCCGATGCACGATTGCAACGGCTTCCCGTATATGATGGGGAGTAAAAACGCTGCGCCGATGTTCCCTAAACTCAAGAACGAAGCCAAAAACGCACAGAAAATTGCTACCGCTTTCAACTGTTCTGGATCTTTAAAAAAATCCGACCCTTCCTCGGACACGTACGTGCCGTCTCGATCGTACACTCTGTTCTTCATCTCGAGCTCTTTCTTTCGCTCGTTGTTTAAGCGCTTCTCTTTCTCTTCGATGGATTCTTCCTTCTCTTGGAAAAAGGATTCGAACTTTTGCGTGAATGTCTTCTCTTCGTCGTCGAAGCTTTGCGCTTTCACGACAGAAAAAACTCTTTGACGTCGTTGGGTTCGAGAATGAGAAGACGCGATGCGTCTCGTCTTTGCGCAGCGGTGCAGGAAAGAGGACGCGGAAAGAGTAATCATGTTCTATTTTGATCTTTGTGTACAAATGTGGATTATTATTTGTGTGTGAAGATATTTTGTATCTCTTTTTTCTCGTTGTTTCTCTCTCTCTCTTCTTCAGTGTTGCTGACGATATGGCGTTACTTTTGTTGCACGACGCACCCTTTCAATCCGTTCTCGATCGTTCTCGAATCGTCGTCCAACTTTTCGGGCGGGAACCCGCTCAGTTGCAACGCCCTCGTCGCGCACTGCTCGCCTTTCGCCTGTCGAATAAAGTCTCGGATGTGCGCAACCGTGTGCGAGAGGTTGAACTTAGCCACCAACCGAGACCCGTCGTGTAAACGAATCTGTATCGACGTCGTCGGTTCTTTGTCGTCCACCGCCCACGGCTTCATTTGTTCTAGAGATTTTTGTTGTCCTCCTTCTTTGTTGTCCCCGTCTGCTTCGCTCGTCAACTTATTCCCGCTCCCGCTAAACGCCTTGACGCCTTTCGGCGCCTCCCAATCCCGCATCTCTCGTTTCAAATCAATCTTCACCGGATTTCTCGCCGAGGCCCCGGGGTGCATCAATTCCGGTGGACACATCCCTCGTCCAATCATTTCCATGAATTCTTGATTCTCAGCCGGGTCGCGCAAAGGACCGTCGTCTACGGTGAACCCGTTGTTGTAAAACGTTATCGTGCGTTGAATCTGTTCTACTTTTTCCTCTTCTTCTTCTTCTTCTAAGTCGCCGTCCAATTCTTCTTCTCCTTCTCCTTCTTCTTCGGTCATCTTCCTCCCTCTTCCGCTGAAAAAAACGCCGCCGCTGGCACCTCTTCTTCGCTCGTTCTCGTCGTCCTCGTCTTCGTGGCGATGTATCGCGCCGTGTCTCAGCGCTTCTTGAAACATGGTTCCGTATCGACTGTCGGTTGGAACTTTTTCATCTTCTTCGTTTCGTTGTTGTTGTTTGGGATCGATGACGTTTTGCCCGGAGGAGGCGCCACCGGTGTACCACTCCTGCGGTTGTTTGCCGTTGTTTTCCTCCTCTTCTTCTTTTACGTCCTTGAGCGTGCGCATGGTGTGTCGTTGTTTTTTTGCGCGAAAGGAGTGATCGTAATATGTGCGACGACCGAAACACGAAAAACGCGTGCGTTTTTAAGTGGTGTAAAGACTTCTAGGAGAGAGTGACAAAAGAGAAAAATTATACACACTCGCGCGCAGAACGGCAGAAAGGTCAACGAAAGTACATTTTTATATATATATTACACGCGAACGAGACGAGCGCCCGTACGATTTGCACTCGGCAGTTGCTGTTGTTGATGATGTTGCTGTTCTTCATCCACTGGTTTCTTATTCTTTTTCAACGCTTTGGCGATGGCCGCGATGACTTTCTTTTCGACGTTGCCAAAGACGTTGAGCGAGTACAAGTCTCGTTTGAGTAAAACGTCCAACAGCGAGAGTTCTTCTTCATTTTTCTCGTTCTCGTTTTCGCCGGAGCAGAGTTTACTCAAGGCGATGGCGACGCATTCGCACGCTTCTCTCTTTGCACTGGATGTTGATGATGATAACGAAGAGGAATGGACGCCGGCTTTTTCGTAGACGTAACTGCCAACTAAATCGAGTATTTTTTCTACGCTTTCCTTTCTCGTGACTTTTTCAAGGAGAAGTTTCAAACATCGTAAACTCGTTTGGGTGGTTTCGTCTACAAAGATAGGGACGAGGGAGGTGGCGGCGTCGACGATTGCCAATTCTTCGTTTTCGCCGTCTAACCCATCTGTTACGTTTTCAAAAGCTTGGAACAACACGCGTCGAGCGTAGAATCGGCAGACGCCATCGGAATCCATCTCGGCGACTTTGACGCACGTTGGCGCTAATAAAGTGACGAAAGGTTTGAACGCCGCGTATTCTGAATGCATCATTTCGAGCAGAGAGCACAAGGCTTCTTTGCGATCTTCGATTGTGCTCACATTTTCTTCTTTCTTTAAGCAGTCCAGAGCTCGCATGACGCGCGCACCAACACCTAGGGATTTCGTTTGTGGCTTCCCCGTTAATCGAGCGTTCGTCACCGGAGCAGTGTCGGAGGAAGTTGCGTGCGGGGAATCAGGACCAGGCGTCGGGGCAGCAGATTTAACGACGGACGAGTGTTGACCACTCATTTTCGTCAACAACAAGTTCTTTTTCACCGTCGTCGGAGGCATCAAGTTGTTCATTTGCGAAACATCCAAACCAAACGAGGCTTCGTTATTGTTGGTATTGTTGATATCGTTCATGTTCATTCTCGTCGCCGCATCCCCACCTGCCAGAATAGGCGACGGTGATATGGTCATCGGTATGCTGTTGTCCGTATTTATGGTACTGACTGGCGTTTTTCGCGTGCCAAAGCTCTTTCTGCTGCGACCGGTGGATTTGTCCAAGCAGGCTCCCGGTGTTCTTCCCGCGAGCGAAGTCGAGGCATCGTTTTCTTCGTCGCCGCCTCCGACAGCCGTGCCGTCGATATTTTCCGGCGTTGCCGATGATGCTTTCTTTGTCTTTTTCGTCTTCTTTTTCGATGATTTTTCCGGCACACTCGCGGGTTTCCTCGAAAGTACATCTGCTCTGATGGATTCGAAATTCGCGACAATTTTCTCAACTGTTTCTTGATCAATTTCGAAACACACGACTCTCAGTGCGTCCACGCACGCGTTGTACAAGTCCGATTTAGACGACACCGAAACGCATCGGCTCGCACACTTTGCAAGCGTATTCATCCAGTTTTTCAACTCATCCGAACCTGCCGCAAGATGCGCAATCTTTTTCTTCGATAAGTTTTTCGTGCTCAACGCGTATTCAGAAAACTGCGCTACGCCGGTTCGTGCGCGGTCGCATTTTTCCATGTCTGACTCGGTCGCTTCGATTGACACGAATGCTCTGCGTAACGATGGGAGTAGACCGGTTTCTAAATCGACGTTGTGGGCTAAAGAAAGCAGCGCTTCTCGAGCGGATGTTCGAGCGTTCGGATTTTGCCCAGCTAATCGCCCGAAGAGAGGTCCCGCTAAGATTTTCGTCGATTCCGCGAAAGCGAATCTGAACTCTTTCATAAACGAGTTATTCGACGACTCTTCCATAGCAGAGGATGGAGTAGATGCAACTCTGATGCGAAGCGAAGATACGTTGGTCAACGCGACGATGGCTTCTAAGGCGGGCACAAAACATCGAGACTCGGTCACATCGTCCGCACAAAATCGCGCTAACGTCGTCGCCGCTCGAAGTAAAAAGTCTGCCGATATCGATTCGACACTTTCTTTGTCGTCAACGTCGTTGACATCATCGGTATTCTTCGAGAGGAGCTGTTCGGTATCTTCTAAAGCATCGCGGAGACGTTCAGCGGCTTTCGCGCGTGTCGTCGGCGAGTCTGCAACTTCTGCTTGAGCGAGCGAGCGACCCAATCGCTCTCTCGGAGGGAGAGAAGAGTCGATGCTGTCGTCGTTGTTGCTGTTGTTACTGTCGTTGTCCTCAAAATTTTCCGCGTCGACGTCGACACCAAACTCACCTTCTTTAATCGCCGACATTCTCGCGGAAGTAGTAGTAGTAGTAGGTGCTGCTGCTGTTGTCATTGCTCTCCTGCTCGCCTCCTCGACGAGCGCGGTGTTTTTTTTCAACGCCGGTTTAATCGACTTGGGCGTTTGAATCGATAGCATACGCGGCGGCAAGTCAATCGTGAAGTCATCGTCAACTGGTTGCCCGATTCTATCGTTGTACGCTTTCATGTTGTTCTGTGCCGCAAGAATCGCGTTGCGCTCGATTACTTCCGTCAATTCACCTCTACTGTTCTCCTTTTGTTCATCTTGTTCTTGTTGTAACTTTCGTTTCTGTTCGCGCATCGCCTCTTGTAGAGTCCTTTCATTACCAGCCGCGCCAATAATCGTATTTTTCATCTTCTTTTTCTCCGAGGAAGATGCTAACGCTAACCGTTTTTTAATTTCCGGACCTAACTGTTGCGAAAACGCATCGAAATACGATTCGTCTACGACTCGATGGAACTTTTCGTACGCTAACTTGGCGTTCCCGCGAACAGTCGCATCTGCGTCCTTCAACGCTTTCTCAATCGCAACGCTCGCGACTTCAGCGACAGGTTGCGGCAAGTGCGAGGATCCAACGAAACCAACTTCGAAACATTGGGAGAGATACAAAGCACACTTCGCTCTCAATTTTGCAATTTTCGATACTTTCGACGTGACGATTTCCTCCGCGAACACCCGCGCAAGGTGCACCTTCGGACCTTCATCGTCCAAATTGCTACCACCGAAACAGTTGCGAATAATTTCCGAAACGCACGCATCGCCACTGTCACTGATCACACCAACTGAGACTACAACCGCTTTGAAAAGCGACGGTAAAAGAATATCGAGAAACTCGTCGCTCAAATTGCCTTTCAAGCGTTGCGCCATCGACGAAACCGCTTGACATCCCGCGCGGGCAACCGCCGAGCGCTTGTCGTACACCGCATACGATAGCCTATCGATGATATTCAAAATGGCATTGGTTTCACCAAATTTTTTCACCGACCCGTTTTGATTCCTTAATACAATTGAAGCGTCTGTGCAAAACTGTCGAAACTTGTTGTTTTGTAAGGAGCACAATTTGACGATTTTTTTACACCCGAAAACTCTTTGTTCCCACTCCGAGGACGTTTGATGTAAATCCATGGCGATCGTCTCCAAAGTGTGCTGCGTACATTCTAACGCGTCCAACGCGCTTTCTTCAGCTTCTTGCTTTTGTTTAGACTTGGACGCTGATAGAGTTAAAAATGCCTCTTTCGGCAAACCGTCGGCGGATTGAAACTTTTGCAACCGTTCGGATTGCTTCCTCAATCGTCTCGCTGGCGTCGATTCGTTCGGGTTTATCGGACTGCGCATCTCTAATAATCGTTCATCTCCAATTTTCTTATTAATATGTGTTGTCACCGTCACGAATTCTCCCCCCTCAAACGCGCGCTCCAACTCTTTCCTCGTTTTCGGACTCATCCCGTTCGTCTCCAACAAAGCCCGCTCGATCTCTTGCCTTTCCGTGAAATCGTCCACTCTGGAATTTCTCAACGCCACACACGCCCGTAAGCTCGCCTCTTTTACCACTCGCTCCGCGTCGTCGTCCGATAACAACAGCAACTGCTTCAGTTTCTTAACCGCGTTGGTACAATCCCAACTGAGCGAGCTCTTGTCGCAAATTTCCTGGATGACTTTGCACGCGTTCACGCGCGCTCTCACTGAACTTGTTTTTACATCCACATTCAGCTTGTTCACCAAAAACGTTTTTGTGATTGCTTTAGCATCACAGCACAGCGAAACTAACGCTTCGATTGCGCTCGCTTCGTCCATATCATCCTCTTCCTCTCGCGACGGCGTCGTCGTCGTCGCAGAATCGGCGCCCGCGCCAACACCTACCCCTCCTCTCTCGCCGCCGGACAATTTTTTCAAGCACGCGCTCACGAACAGCTTCTTCGCGCCATCCAACCCACTCAAACACTCCTTGAATACCTCCTTATCTTTGCTCGAACGAATCGCGAGCGAGGTCACTCGCATCGCTCGCCCGTGTAAACATCCCGTCTTCTTCGAGGAGAAAACAAAAGTCGCAAAAGACTCGAACAAACTTTTCCCCAACTCTTCCGTCCACGCGACGCTATTAGGCGCGCATTCACTTCTCAGGTGTTTCTCTAACGCGTCCAAAGCGTCTCGAATGATGGGTAAGGTATCTTCTCCCTCGTTTTTGGCGACGCCGCTTTCGGCAAAGTCGCGCAAAACGAGCGCTTCCGTGGTGGTTTTGGCGGTTTTCATCTTTTTGTTGCCGTTTGTTTGTTACTGCGTGTGTATCTGTCGGTTGCGATTTCAAAAATTTCCACTCGCGAAAACACGCTCGATGATGACGACGGACTTCTTTTTTGTGATTAACGCGAGACAACTTTTCACCTCGAAAATGCGCGAACGTGTGTTGTGTGTTTGTGTGGAACGCGTGCGGTGCGCGCAGGCGTTGCGTCTCGGTACTTTTCTTGTGCGCGCAGAGTTATGCGTGGGTGCGAAATGACAAAAGGAGAGGGGAAAAACAACACGGGGGATTTATGTTTAGGGTTTAGTTGTAACCCTAAATAGTATGGTCAAACATCTCCGAAGAAGGGAGACGCACGCACGCACACGAACGGCACTCTTTTCTTTTCTTTACACACACACACTAACACACACACGCACACACGCGCGCGCGACGGGTCGCGACGGACGACGACGAACGTAGAAGAAGAAGAAGAAGAAGAAGAGAAGAAAAAACATTAAAAGAAAAGAAATGAGCGGCAGTTTTATAATCCCGTCCCAATTGGAAGCGCAATTCGACGCGTTTTTCATGAACGTCGCGCAACAGTGCGCGCAACTCTCCTCCAGTCAACACGACGTGTCCGCGATAGACGTCATGCACGAGGCGTACTTTGGGTTTTTGCGACGTAAAACGGATTTTTTCAGCAACAATAGTAACGACGACGACGGGAAAAACGGATTCGAGTCCAGAGGGAAAAAGTCCGTCCTGACGGCGTTGCAAAAACAACTCGAGGAAGTGGAAAAGCACAAGACGCAGAGAGAAAAAGACGAAGACGAGGCGAGACGGAAACGACAAAAAGATTTGGAAAAGAAGCGAGCGAAAGAAGAGGAGATGAAAGTAAAAGCGATGGAAGAGGAGAGAGAGAGGAAAGAGCGAGTGAGAGAGGCGCTGATGAAGCAGAAGATGGAGGAGTCGAAGAAGAAAATCGTCGAGCTGGACGACGACGGCAACGAAGTGAACGAGGAAGAAGACGAAGACAAAGACGAAGCGGCTGCTCGAGAGAATAAAGAAAAAGTAGAGAAGGACTTGAAAGGTGAAGAAGATGATCCGCACGCGTTGCAACCCGGTACAATGCATCCGTCTGCGCTGAACGGCGGCGAAGCCGAACACTACGTCTGGTCGCAAACGTTGCAAGAGGTGGACGTTCGTTTGCCGGTTCCCGTCGGTACGCGAGCGAAAGATATCGTCTGCGAGTTCACCGCGACGACGTTCAAGTTTGGTTTGAAATCTGAACCTCAGTTAAGAATTCCAGAAAAGTCTAAACTGTGCGAAGCTATTAAACCGGACGACTCTTTTTGGACGTTAGAGGATAATCGCGAGGTTCGATTAACGCTCACGAAGTCCAACCAGATGAGTTGGTGGGAGAACGTAATAAAAGGCGACCCGAGAATAGACACGAAGAAAGTCGTCCCGGAAAACTCCAACTTGTCCGATTTAGACGGCGAAACGCGATCGACCGTGGAGAAAATGATGTACGATCAGAGGCAAAAAGCCGCTGGAAAACCAACCAGCGACCAAGAGAACAAGATGGGATTGATGAAGAAGTTCATGGAGGCCCACCCGGAGATGGACTTCAGTAACTGCAAGTTCGACGACGGAATGATGCCGCAAATGGGCTCTTTCGGACAATGAAGAGAAAGAGAGAGAGAGAGAATATAAACATAAAATAGAAACGAACACGCGTATAGCAGATGAGAAAGATAAGTTTGACGAGAATAAATTCAGATACTACTTATTAATTTTAAAATGTTACAACAACAAAGAGCTTTCTCGCTCGCTCGATACCGCTCCTCGACGATCAGCCGTCTTCGCGACGCACGGGATTCAAACGCTCACTTCTTCTTCTTCCCACCTCCGCTTTTCTTCTCCTCTTCCTCTTCCTCCTCTACCCCGCTCACCCACAAAACGTTGTTACACCGAATCAACACCTCGCCTAAATTCCCCGTCTCTTCGCCGTCGATGATTTCGTCCGTATTCGCCAGTTGTAAGTTCATGTACGCGTCCGTGGAGACGAGAAACCCCCGGTAGCTCATGCCGGACCATTTCAATTTCACGAGGACTTTCTTCCCGGTTAAAGACGCCAGAAACGGTTTCGGGTTGATTGGTACCGTCGCCATTTATATTTTATGCGTGCGGTAGAGGTGTAATGTATCGCGTTGTCACGTGAATATGCTCGCGATAGATAGTTCTTCTTCTTCTTCGTAGTATTATTTTACTATTTATGAAGAGCAGCTCGTTCGTTCTTTTCACTTTTTTCTCTCGGGGAAAAAAACAATTTTGAAGCCACAAAAAATACAATAATAATCAAAAGCACACACGCGTTCGATATATCGAATCGAATCGAGACCAAAGCATCATCGAAACGACTTTTGACCCGAAGGAAGGAAGAACAACAACAACATGTCTTCGGGTAATAACGTCGTCGGCGGCGTCGGTAGCGCGAAAAAAAATACGCTGTCTAAAGACGAACCGACTCCGACGAGAGTATGTCTCTTGATTGCGTTCGGCATCTTGTTTATCCTCTCCTTAATCTTCGGGAAAGCCGGGTCGTTTAGTTCTTCATCTTCTTCTTATCCTTCTTCTTCTTCTTCTGCGACGGCGGAATTGAACGTGGCGGACGACGTGACGATGTCTTCGGTGGACGACGACGCGCCGGATGTCGGACCGACGTCGTACGAGATGCAACACGTGGACCCGAAAGACGTGGAGATGGAACCCGTGGAGGATTCTTTGGCGAAGGACGACGGCGAAGAGCACTCGGATTTAGACGGGGATTTAGATTACCACTTGGATCAACCGGTGGTGAAACCGAAAACGAGCGTGGACAATTGTAAGAAGTGTCCGAAAGTTGTCGTGCCAGAAATGTGCGGGTACGCGCCAAAGAGGACGATGGAAGATATGTCGGTGACTATGAAGAGAAGAAGGACGTTGTCAGACGACAACGACGACGAAGACAACGACGACGACGACGACGACGAGAATAGTAAGAGCACTTTGAACATCACTAGAATAGGACTTCGAAAGCTACTGAAGGGGCACCAGGCGTTTCAGACGGACAGAAACCGAGTGTTGGCGAAATCGAGGCAACCGGATTTCAAGCCGCCTCCGGAGAGCGTTCGAGAGGAGATTTTGAGGCACTATAAGATGTGGCAATCGGACGCGGCGTGCACGATGTGGACGAGAGCGTGTGTGAAAAGACATCTGGAAGGCGAAGATATGGGTTTCAAAAGAGGACCGGAACAGTACTTTAAGGACAAGAAAATGCCCGGGTTGGATGGTTCCTTGGTTTTTCCGGATTTGAAACGAGGCGAATTGGGGACGTGCGCGTTGGTCGCCGTGGCGGACAACATGTTAGGAAAAGGACGAGGTCCGGAAATCGACAATCACGACACCGTGTTTCGGTACAACGGGCCTTTGAAAGCGTACAAGAAAGATATTGGCGTAAAAGGCGACGTGTATTATTGGAAGCAAAGACGTGACGAGAAGCAATATGGCGTAGAGGGACAAAAAGCGAACAAGTACTACATGTGGAAAGATGCCGCGAAATATTGGATGTTTGGCGATAAGAAGGAATTTTCAAAGTTGACTTTCAGAGGAAAACAGTTGTTATGGGAGACACCGATGGCTTCGGAAATGGTAGGAAACGTCTACAACAAATACCACGAGGAGATGAACATCAAGACCAAGCACGCGAGCACCGGAGGTTTCAAATTAGCCATGTCCGTCCTCGCGAGCGGTTTGTGCACGAGATTAGATTTGTATGGCTTTTCCAGTAAAGGTGGGGGCAGATATTTTAAAAACGCCGTCGTTAATACCGTGCATTTGATCGGGTTGGAACACTACGCATTGAGAGTGGCCATGGAGGAAAATTATGGTGTGTGCGTGTACGACTAATAATCAGTATGCAGTTTTTATATTTAGAGAATACTTTTTTCATGTACAGAAGCATTGGTATATACAACAAAATATCCACGCCATTTGTCTTCTACAACCTGTGGTATCTACTACTAGTACGAATTTATATAATACAATTTCAGTAATCATCAAAGCTGCCTTGCGTATCGTCGGACTCGTAACAGTACTCGTGTAAATCTGGCGAATTGAGCTCAAAAAACTCTTCTAAGACTTTCTGCAACCCAGGAACTCCAGCTTTTGAGAGACGAATGAAATATTCTTGCGACTCGTTGAACCCACTTTTCGTGATTCCAGCGGTTAATTTGTCCGTGAATGACTTCGGGAGATTCAACATGGAGAGTTGCGCCGTGATTTTCCTCTCACATAAAATCTCGTGCAAATGAACAAGATCGGCGCGATTACGATACATCGTACACGTGATGTCATTCGGGCCGCGAATAACGAACTTGTACCGCATGATATCTGCCGATTCATTTTCACTCTCTTGCGGAGGAATTGTTTTCACCGGCGATAAGGTAATCATCGTTGGATCTTCGCTTTTTTTTCGTTCGTTTTCTGATCCCGACTCGTTGATCTCGTTCACAACGTCTCGAACGCTTTGCGACTGTCGTATCTTTTCCTCTTCTCGAAGCAAATCATCTTGCGATTTCCTGCGATTTCGCAACGGTGAAAAATGTCTGAAGAAATCGCAACTTCGGGTAGCTTTCCTGATAGCGTCGTCTTCATCGCTGCTCCAACCACTGCTTGGAACAAACATTTTCTTCTTCTTAGAAGACACGTCGCTATTTTTCATTCTCTTGGCGGAAACCAACGAGACCGTCCAGCCTTTGTTTGGACCGCAGAAACCACCGCTCGAGCGCTCAACCCGCTGTCTGGCGAGAATCCGTAGAGATGAATTACTTTTCATCCTTTCCGTCGCGTTCATCATCTTCATGCCGTTTATGATTAACTCGTCGCAATCGTACGCATCCGCGGCGATTTTTAAAGTCGACTCTTCATCTTTCAACTTTTCACCGTGGTGAAATAAGAATTCGTAGGCGATGTGATGAAGTAAGCGAGAGGATAACGGCGGTGGAGAAAGGATTATTGCGTCCAAGATTCGCAAGACAACGTTTGGCGGGAAAAATTCAGCGCCTAAGTGAGTGAAGATCTTCCCAACCAAATTGGTGTTCAAGTTCTCCAGGGAAGAGTTGTGTCGCGTTCGCTCTTCCAACACAATCGTCTCCGTCGTCACTTCTACCTCGTCCAAAAACAAGTTGACATCTTCGGCAAGGCAGACTAACGTCCAGAATGCATTCTCTTCATCGCCTTTAAACACGAGTAAAGAGATTGCCGCGGCGACGACATGTGATTTTTCCAAATCTCTCGGCGATCGCGCACTGAAAGCCATCAAAACGCGTTCCATTTTACCGAAGTATTGCAAGGATGTTGGGTCCCTGTAATTTTCTGGCAATCGAAACTGATCTTCATCTTCATCGTCGTCATCTTCCTCGTCGATGTTGCTTATCCTGCTCTCTCTATTCGTGCCTTCTCTCCCTTCCTCTTCTTTCATGCTAGATGATGCTCGCGTTGGAAACATGTTCAATTTCTCAAAGAAAGAACCCGTCAAAAGTTGCATGATTGCATTTTGAGGTTCCTCTGCAGAGGCTTTGTCGTCGTCGTCATCGTCGTCTCCAGAGATTGAGGTTGCAACACTTCTGTTGGGGCTTTTACTACTCGCCGCTCTTTTAGGAAGAGCATCTTCGTCCCCGTCGTTGCAATCTTCTTTTTTATAGCATCTCAACCCGTGCGGCGAACGGGGAGGCGTTGCACCAAAATTCTCGCCAATCCCACCGTCCGTGGCAACTTGGGATTGATTTTGTGGAAAATTCGAAAATCTTGGGCTCGCGGAGTTGCTAAGCGTCTCCCCGCCGCTCGAAGATTCGTTCTCGCTACTCATTCTCAACCTATCTAACGACTCGCTACTGAGTACTTCATGCTGCATCCTCTTCTGCTCTTCTGATTCCTCTTCTTCTATCTCCTCGCGTTCTTTCATTGAGTCTATGGCATCTAACGAGAATCTTGGATGATCTGGAAACACGTTGATCAAATCTACTCTGACGGTTGCCCGTTCGCGGTCGAAACGCTCTCTTTCACTCATCTGCGAGTACTCCTCGTACGTCTTCTCGCAATGATCCCGTTTAGATTTCACGGACAACGCATCTAACCACGCTTTTGCTCTCTTTCTCTGCGGTAATCCAGTTCTGGCAATTTCGCGTTGACACTGATTCAACGCATCGATGATAGCCGAGTTGGTGGCTTTCGCGGCAGCAGCGCCACTACCGTCGCTCCGTTGACTCCTCCTCGCTTCCTTCCATACCCTCCTGGCTTTCGAGTACCTCAAGTAACTCTCGTTCGCTCTGTCGTTTTGCTTCACTAATTGCTTCCTCGCTTTCGAGTACGCCTTTTCTTTCCTCTCATCTACGGGGAACCCGTAGCAGTACCCGTCCAATCGAGCGACCGCGCAAGGCTTGGTCTGCAGGCGATACTCGTCCGTTTTCGCCGTCGAACTGATCATCGACGACGTGGATGAACATCTCCCCATCCGTTCGACGACATTTTTCATCTGATTTTGTTTTTTATCTGAGATGCTGTTGTCGATGTTGCTACTGCTATTTCTCTCGTGAAACGAGGACAAAGACGAAGAAGACCCGCCGACGTTCACGTTCGCAAAGATGTTTTTCCCAAATTTTTCTCCTCCACCATTTACGGAAGTTGTCGAAGCTGCTCCGTGAGGATTCGACAACTCTTCCTCGGACGTTGTGCTCGCGGCGGACGATCCCTCTCGACTCTCGTGACTCGTCCCGAACTGTAAATTCCTTCTCGGACTTATGCCCAATAATTGATCGGTTTTTTCTTCGTTGTTTTCTTCTTCTTCTTCGGGGTCTTCCGCGCTTCTTCTTATTCTTTCGCTCGACGAACGAGAGACAGCTCGGTCGTTAATCGTCGTCGAATCATCGTCGTCGTCGCGTTTTTCTTCGTCTTCGTCCTCCGATTTTTTTGGTCTCGTCAGCGCCTTTTCGCTTCTGACTTTAATCGGCGTGATTCGATGGCGCTTGAACTCCTCCTCCATCGTTCGTTTTCTCTTCGATCAAAAAACGTTTCTCTCGCGCGCGCACGCACACACACGATCTCTCTCTCTCTCCGAGAAAACGAGAGAGCAACCCGCGGGCACGCGCACAACCGCTCTCTTCTTCGGTGTGCGTCGTTAAGAAAAAATGAAGACGAGTATATAAAAAAAGAAATGATCTCTTTTTTTTAAGCAAGTTAGGAGGGGAAAGGTCGGGTAAAAACTTAAATATAGATAGAATTTATGTGCCTTTTGCGAGGAGAAAAACGACTTTTCGTGGGGAAAAAAGGCGACTTTTCAAAAAATATCTTCCTCCCCCCAAAAGATACGACCAAAGACGCCTTCTCGAAAATGGGAAAAAAAACGCTCACTCACAAACAACACTTCTTCTTCTGATCAAAAATGCGAATCACGCGAGAAGAACACGAAGAAGAAGAATACGACGAGGCGAGGAAACGTTTGGAAGAAACCGTCTTGGGAAGCGCCGAGCGATTTCGCGAAGAAGCAGAGCGCGAGAAAGACGATAGAAACGGCGGGTTCGACGATAGAAACGGCGAGTTCGCGAGAGCGCTGAGAGAAGCTTTGGAAGGCGTCTTTTGTGACGGAAGAAGAAGAACGTTGAGCAAAAAATCCATCGCTTCTCAGACGGAACAGAAAGTGAGGAAAATCGTGAATAAACGATTAGAACGCGTGAAGAAGATGACGGATTGTTACGCCGCGTGCGAGAGATTCGAGGATGTAAAGAACAAGAGGCATAAAAAAAACAGCGACGACGACGAGACGAGTAAAATTTTGCAACAACATGTCAACCCGATGATGCTGGAAAAGACAAAAAAGAAGTTGAAGCCGGGGAGCTCGGCTTCAACGAAAAGAATCACGAAACCTTTAATCGATTGGATGTACGAGAACGTGCACAATCCGTTTCCGTCGAAAGAAGAGAAGTTGGAATTATCGCGCACGACCGGGATGTCTCCCGGACAAATTTCAAATTGGATGATTAACTTCAGAGGAAGAAGGTTGAGGCCTCTGGTTCGCGAGCTAGTCTCTTCGCAAAAAAAAGTTGGTCCTGAAGGGAAGAAAGCACAGTGACGATGCGTCTTGATTTAGCAAATCATGTTGTTTTAATGTATAACTACTATGATATTAATATATTAGTGAACTACATGTATAGTGTACATCAATCAAACATTCAACTATTACTATTAATATTAGTATTAGTGTTATCCTCGGCGGTATTTGTCGCTTCCTCCGTTCCTTTGTCTTCTTCTGAAGAAGGCGTCGACATATTATTTTTATATTTCTCCGTCGTCTCTATACATTTCTTGGAATCTAAAAACTGAACGATTACCGCGGATATATTATCGCATCCCAAACCAGTCCCTCTCGTATCCGTCGCGCAACACGCGTCGCACAATTCCTCTGTGATTTTCGAGAGATGTTCTGGAGGTACCGCGGCACCGCCTTCAATAGTTGAACTATAACACAAACGTTCACGAACAAAGTCCACGCACTCTTGACTGGTCATCACATCCCAAACGCCATCGCAGGCGATAATTATAAATTCGTCTTTGTCTTGTTCGTATTTGAACGTTTTCACTTCGGGATTGGCAGTCACGCAGTACAACTCTGGCGGTAAGTCGTCCGGTACGTTGTTCCTTTTGTATTCAAAATCGCCGATAGCTCTGGACAGCGCCAACGATCCGTTGACGCGACCATCGGCAACGAAACCACCCGCCTTGATAATTCTTTCGCATTCGTCCTCATCCGTAGGTTTATGATCTCGAGACATGTCGATAGCTTTACCGTCTCTACATAACACCGCTCTCGAATCGCCCGCGTTGGCGCATATGATTTCTCCGTTTCTTAACGCGACTGAGACCGCAGCCGCACCGGCAACTGGACCTTCCCATTCGCTCAACTCTTCCTCGGATAAAGGCACGAACTTTTTCTTAACGCCACCAGTAGAAGATGACGTAGACGCAGAGGGCTGTTCGTTCGCCGTCGTCGCCGTCTTATCACTATTATTATCATTATTATTATTATCAGAACCATCATCTTTCCCGTTTTCTCCAACTTCCTTCCTTTCGCCGTTCTTCTCTTCATTCTCTGCCACAGAGTCGTCGTAATAATCGTCGTCGTTTTCATCGTCGACGCTCAAACTCGGAATGATCAAATCTACTTCATCGCTCGGCGTCCCTTCCGCTAACAACCTCTCCTTCAGCGCTCTTCGAATGGCATCGTTCACGTTTCTCGCGCCTCCCGCCGCGCCGGACGTCCTATCGTCGTCCGACCCCTCCTCGCGAAACCGCCTCCTCCCGCTCAACTCCGCCAATTCTTGCGCGTTCGTTTTATCCTTCATCACCTCGTCGATTTTCATGAAAGACTCCACCAAAGCTGCTTTCAAATCGTTCTTTTCCTTGTACGATTTCGTATCTTTCAATATTTGCGGAAGGTGCCTCCCGGCGTACAAAGCGACTTCCTTGCCGCCGTGGCCGTCAAACACCGCAAAGAACGAGGTGTTCTCGTCTAAATCTGGCACCGCGCAGTGTGAATCCTGTTCAAAAAGGGAGGAAAGAAAGAGACGTCGTCAGAGCGTTTTCCAAATCCTACACCAGGTGGCGCGCGTAATCTAAACAGAGAAAAAAGTGCTGACTAAGCAGCAGCAGAAAAAAGAGAGAGAGAGACCCAAAAAAAAAAAGAAAAGACCGAAGCCCCCCACCTCCATGCTCGTCCGCCACCCTTGCATGGCGCTGGTCCCAAACTTCACCCGCGCGTTCCCTCCGTCCGAGCTTTCTTTCTCTTTGACCGGTTGCGAGAGGTACGCG
>Ga0255765_1000917_pt1 | contig 38500 bp, 40 predicted proteins | sample 041ome_8_FD_179965 | JGI IMG/M metagenome (GOLD analysis project Ga0255765, IMG submission 179965) | Coastal salt marsh microbial communities from the Groves Creek Marsh, Skidaway Island, Georgia - 041407BS metaG (version 2) | ecosystem: Environmental > Aquatic > Marine > Intertidal zone > Salt...
TCGCTGGCGAGTTCTTAAAAAAATTCAAAACAAAAATAAGAAATAATTCATAAAATTTTCATACATCGTTCAATCATTTTTCGATAAAATAAAAATAGATTTGAACAAAGATTCGCTAAAATCTGTTGTAAAGAAATCCATCGCTCCCCAGGTTATTCTCGGAAAAAAATTAAAAAAAAGACAGCTAGAACAAGAAAAAAAATTAAAGCGAATTGAAAAAAAACTTAACCTTTTTGAAAAAACAGTTCTAAAAATTAAAGATCAGGTAAAACAATACTCTCAGATTTTCCAAAATGATCTCTATTTCAACGAAATAAATAAAAAATTTAATGGATTGAACGTAGGTTCAGAACTTAGCGCTTTTCAACATGAGATCCACTCTTTGAAAGAGGAAATTTCTCACTTAAAAGACTCTATTTCTATAAAATTTGAGGATCACCATAAGAAAGTTAATACACTTTACTCTAGATTGGATGAAATTAACTACGATAACTACCGAACAAGCAGACTAAAAAGAATTTATTAAATTAATTTTTTCATATTTTTCAATAATTCCGTGGGTTCGTTCCACCAAAATTATAAAATTTAAAATCTTAACTATTATTTTATAGAGTCAATTGAGTAACCTGCTGACCTAACAGTTCTGATTAAATCTTGTTCACCATTTTTATTTAATTCTTTTCTTAGTCTACGAATATGAACATCAACCGTCCTTATTTCTACATTGACTTGATTAGGCCAAATTTTATTTAATATTTGTTCTCGAGAAAATACTTTTTGTTTATTTTTTATTAAGAATAATAAAATTTTAAATTCTGTTGGACCAAGATTAAGTCTTCTTGCTCCCCTAAAGGCTTTTTTTTGTGAAGTATCAATTTTAATGTCATCAAAAATAAGACTTTCATGATCCTGATTTGACTGACTAGTTCTTTTTAAAATTGCTTTAACTCTTGCAATAAGTTCGCTTGGTAAAAAAGGCTTAGTAATATAATCATCTAATCCACTTTCAAAACTTATGATTTTATCTTGTTCAGAGTTTTTTGCTGTAAGCATTAATATGGGCAGGTTTTTATACTCTTGCTTATTTCGAATTCTTCTAAGAACTTCTAAGCCCGAAAGGCCCGGTATCATCCATGTGGTTGTTGTTAAAATAGACCCCATCATTATTTTTGGATAAAGTTACAAAAAGTTCATCTTTTGCCCTTTGGTATTTTTTTTTGAGTTCGATTGCCTTATTCATCTAATTGTCGCATTTAAATTTATTTTTTACACTATATAGCCGATTTTTAGTACGTGTTTTAATAAATCAAAAAATCTAGGCAAATAAGGTTGAGGTTGACTCAATTTTTTGTATAAGGATGGAACTCTAAATAAGAAAATAGAGGAGATTCGTATGGACTTATCCTTCGCGTTTGCAGTCATAGGTTTCGGCCTAGCAGGACTATCTGTCTTTGGTAATGATTCAATTCAAACACTTGGTACTTTCATAGCAGCAAAGAAAAAATGGTATAAGTGGTATGTACTAGCTACTGCTGCTTCCGTAGTACTTTTAATTACCTTAACTTATGGCTGGGTAGTCTATGATGGAGATATAACCTTCGGGCGATTGAACAAAATTCCCTATGTGGATATTAGATGGTACCATGCTGTAGCACCTCTAGTTTTAGTTCTATTAACCCGTATGGGAGTTCCTGTATCTACAACGTTTTTAGTACTTTCAGCTTTTGCCTCGACTGTTGTTTTAGAAAAAGTATTGGTAAAAAGTATTGTTGGGTATTCTATTGCGGCTATTGTTGCATACGCTATATGGTTTGTAGTTTCAAAGTTTATTAATGAAAAAGATGACGAAATAACCAATCCTCGAATCCAATCTTTTTGGAGAAATGCTCAATGGGTTGCCTCTGGGTTTTTATGGTGCACATGGTTAATGCACGATGTTGCTAATATTGCTGTATATCTTCCAAGAAAAATTGACCCCATGCTTTTTATCATGGTTATGGGCTACTTTGTTATTTTGTTATTTTATATTTTTTGGAGAGAGGGCGGAGTAATTCAAAAAGTTGTTCTTGAAAAAACCGGTACGAGATATGCAAGATCATGTACAATTATTGATGTAGTCTATTGTGCAGTGCTTTACTATTTCAAAGAGCTTAATGATTTGCCAATGTCAACTACTTGGGTATTTGTTGGCCTATTATGCGGCAGAGAGCTTGCTATAGCTACCCACCATAAAACAAATTTTAGAAAATACGTATTTCCAATTATTGGCAAAGACTTTTTAAAAATGATTTTTGGATTGGCTATTTCTGCTGGCATCGTATTAGGAATTCACTACGTCATTATTCCTAATGAATTTTACTTAACTTAAAGAATCATAAATTTTTTTGAGCTATCGGGGCAAGATATCTGATAGCTTAAAACTTTATGGCATAATTAAAATTTAATTTTTTTTCAATTTTTTTTGAACGCGCCATCTTAAGTTACTACGCACTATATAGCCTATACAATTTTTACTACCGCATCGACATTTGTGGTCTTCATAGCAATGCATATCATAACCATAGTCGTATGATATCCTTGTTAGCATTTGCACCAAAATTTTTTATAGAGTCTGCATTTTGATGAAGAATGACAAAATTTTCATTCAAAATAAAAACTGGATATGAAAATTGATTTAAAAAATTTAATAGGATCTCTTCCTCTGATTTTTTAGGGTGAGTATCGAATTGATCTATAACATAATTTTCAATTTTATTTTGTCTATATAGTTTTAAAAAAGTGAAAACTGTTAATAGTTCAAAGAAATATATAACTAAAATAGTATTTATTTCAAAATAGAAGAATAAAGATAAGTTGCTGAGAAGAAAAAATAAAAGAATAAAAATATTTTTTTTTACAAACATCAAAAAATTGTAAAGAAAGAATAGATTAAAGAAGAAGAAATTTCTTTAAGCTGTTTTAAACCTCCAATTTTGAAAACGTAACAAGATATTTTTTGTGAAGACCACATAAGCAATCCTTACTGCGGCATTTGTAAAAAAGATCAGCATTCCCATTGCTGCGGCTGGAGCAATATCTCCCGCATCATCCATATTAAGCACAGCTACTGAAGCTAATGTGGTTTTAGGTCCATAGATAAAGACGACTGCTGATACGGTGGTCATTGCATTGACAAAGAAATAAATACCAATTTCAAAAATTGCAGGAAGACTTATTGGAACAGTGACTGAAAAAAACATTTTATAAAAGGGTTGCTTTAAAGAAGAGGCTACACTCTCAAATTCATTATCGATTTGTTTTAATGCCGTGAGCGCCGTTAGGTGAGAAACTGTATAAAAGTGAGTAATAGTAGAAATTACTAAAATGGCCATTGTTCCATAAATGAAATTAAATGGATTATTGGGGTTATTAAAAAAGAAAATATAAGCTAATCCTAAAACCATTCCTGGTATGGCCATAGGCATCATTGATAGTAGGTGCATCATAGTTCTGGCTGGCTTAAATGATCGGGCTTTTTCAACGAAGTAGGCAGTTGTAAAAACAATTAGAGTACCAAAAAGAGCAGCAAAGGAAGCCATTTTGATTGAATTATAATAAGAGTCCCAACCTCCCCCATCCATTAAATCAAATTGATAATTTTTTAATGATAAGGAGAGGTTGTAGGGCCAAAATTTAATTAAACTTGCATACAAGCACATACCGACAACCGTCAAAATACATATGGAAATGATTATGCAGTAAACAAGCATGATAGTATCTAGAACTTTGTTTTTTTTAGGTTGATACACAACTGAGCGAGCGGTCAAAATTGAAACTTGTTTTTTTTGAACAATTCTATCTACAACAAAAGCAAGCATGGCAGGTACTAAAAGGACAACGCTAACTACTGCTCCCATTTCAAAATTTTGTTGCCCGATCACTTGTTTATAAACATCAATTGCTAAAACGTTATATTGTCCACCCACAACTTTTGGGATACCAAAGTCAGTTATTACGAGAGTAAAAACTACAAAACAGGCGCTCATTAATCCGTATTTTGCTGAGGGAATAGTAACTGTAAAAAAAGTTTTTATTGGACCAGCGCGCAATACGGTTGCTGCTTCATATAATCTTGCATCAGCGATTGATAAAGCAGTAATAATAATTAATAACGCATGAGGAAATGTATAAAAAACCTCAGCCATGACAATCCCAATAGGTCCATAAATACTCTTCCCCATCAAAAGTTCTTTAAATATCCCTTGATTACCAAATAAATAAATTAAAGCTATGCCCGCTAATAATGAGGGTAAAAGTATGGGGATCATTGCAATAGAGCGGAAAAAAGGTTTGGCAACCATGCAACTTCGGGTTAAGGCGAATGCAAACATGAAAGATAGGCTTACTGAAATGATTGTTGAAATAATAGAAACGTAAAGACTATTATAAATAGAGTAAAAAAGTGAAGGATTAGAAAAGTAATATCTATAATTCTCTAATCCAATAAACAAACCGTCTTTATTTTCAATGCTTTTAGATAAGATTGCATACATTGGCAAAGCCAAAGACACCAAGATATACGTAGCTGCAATTCCGATAAAGAAAACGGTTAAATAATCGTCTTTGCTTTTTTTCATTCCCAATTACTAACTAGAGACAATTTTTAGAGAATTTGGATTGAGGGAAAAAGAAATTTGTGAGTTTTTAGCTATTGAGCTTTGTTCATTATTGTCGATGGGCAAATGACATATAAGGATTTCTTTTTGATCATTGTATTGAACCTCAACCTGACCAATAGAATATGAGCCCAAAAATTCTATTTCTAATACCCTACCCTGAATAATATTAGGTTCACTTAATTGTTTTGAAATTTTGATATCCTCTGGGCGTATAGCAACTGTAATCTCTTCACTCATCAAAGGCTCACTACAATCAAACTCTTGTCCAAACATTTTAAATTTATTTTCAGATATCTTTTTGGCGGAAATTAAATTTGTTTTACCAATAAAATCAGCTGTAAAACTAGTTTCAGGTTTAGAGTAAAGCTCTTGAGGAGTGCCAATTTGTTCAATCACACCTTTGTTCATTAGAATTATACGGTCAGCCATTGACAACGCTTCCTCTTGATCATGAGTAACCATAATCGTAGTAACACCTAATTTTTTTTGAAGGTTTTTAATTTCTAATCTTAAAAACTGTCTTACTTTTGCATCCAAAGCAGACAAAGGTTCATCAAGTAATAAAAGTCCAGGAGATGGTGCCAATGCCCTAGCAAGAGCAACTCTTTGTTGTTCTCCTCCTGAGAGTTGTGCTGGATACTTATTTTTATGAGACTCTAAACCGATTAATGACAGCAGTTCGTTAAGTCTATTCTCAATAATTTCTGAACTTTGATTGCGAGTTTGCAGTCCAAATATAATATTTTTTTTAATAGTTAAATTAGGAAAGAGAGCATAAGACTGGAAGACGATTCCGAAATCTCTTTGATCCGGAGGAAGATTAGATATGGTAACACCCTTTTGAACGATTTCTCCTGAGTTTTGTTCTTCTAACCCGGCTATAACGCGCAGCAAAGTCGTTTTTCCGCATCCCGAAGGACCAAGAATACAAACTAACTCTCCTTCATTCACACTAAAAGATGCCTCTTTTAAGGCTTGAAAAGAGCCGAATGACTTACTGATTTTAGATACTGTTAAATATACTGACATAATGGCCTATGCTAAGCTTATTTATATAAGCTTAGCAAAAAGTATTATTTTTATTATTGTGGCTCAGATTTAGAGTCATAGCGATTTTGCCATTCCTCTAAAATTCTTGATCTATTTGAAGCCGCAAATGCAAAATCATTGTCAATCATGCTATCGACTAAATTTTCAGGAAAATGCTCAACTGGCTTAGCAATACCAGGAATACCAACAACTGCATAAGCATCATTGTACATCTGGTTAGCCTTTAAGCTTATGGACCAGTCAGCCAATGTTTTTGCTGCTTCTAGGTTTTTAGTTCCTTTGATAATTGCTGTTGCTTCCATATCCCATCCAACACCCTCTGATGGAACAATAATTTCAATAGGAGCACCGTCTGCTTTAGATTTTGCACCTCTAAAAGCAAAGGAAATTCCGATTGCAACTTCACCTGCAGCAGCTTGCTTACATGGCTTTGATCCGGAGTGAGTGTAGTTGTTGATGTTTGCGTGTAAAGCGTCCATATAAGCCCAACCGCCATCTTCGCCAAATAGCTGAAGCCAACTTGAAACATCTAGGAATCCAGTTCCAGATGAATTTGGGTTTGGCATGTTAATGTGACCTTTGTAAACAGGATCTGTTAGGTCTTGCCAAGAACTTGGTATAGGAAGTCCACTCTTTTCTCCTTCAACTGTATTAAAGCATACAGCGGCAACCCAAGCATCCATACCCGTCCATGTTGCCGGATTAGCTGAGTCTCTAAATTTAGGATCAAGATCGTCTATGCCCTTTGGAGAATATGCTTCTAACATTCCCTCTTCTTTTAAAAGCATAAGACTAGTTGCGGCTAACCCCCAAACGATATCCGCTTGTGGATTATCTTTTTCAGCAATCAGTTTTGCGGTAACAATACCAGTTGAGTCACGAACCCAATTAATTTCAATATCGGGGTGGTCCTCATTAAATGTTGCTGCATATTTTTTTAGATCTTCTGCTTCTACTGCTGTGTAAACAGTAAGTTGTGTTTTCGCCATGGCGGATACAGAACCGAATAGCAAGACACATAGCATCAAAAATAATGATTTAACTTTTATCATTATGTTCCTCCTTAATAATAATAATTTATCTTATAATCCTATCGGTCATATGTTAAACATTTATTAAGGTTGACTTTTCTATTTTTACGATAATTTAAAAGGAAAATTTTTTATGAAGCAAATAAAGGGAATATTGTTTGATTTTGATGGCGTAATTGCCGATTCAGAGAAGCTTTGGTTTTCTTCAGCTATATCAACATTAAAAAGGATGAATATCGCTTATGATAACAGTATTAAACAAAAATCAACAATAGGGATTATTTCGGAGCATCTTTTTCAAACCCTAATTACAGATAAACAATATGATCTTTCTAAGATAATGAAAACTTATCAACAGCTACTGAAAAAAACATTTAAAGAACATAGTCCGATGATCTACCCACATTTGAAGAAATTTATCCGCAGCACTAATTTAAAAATTGGAATTGTTTCTAATGCCCATGAAAATTACATCATCAATATTCTTAAAAAAAATAATCTTTTCTCATATTTCAAAGGAAATATTACTTCATGCACAGGCGATATTCCCTATAAGCCTTATAAAGATGGGTATGTAATTGGTTCAAAAAAGCTAAACCTCAAACCCCATGAGGTATTAGTTATTGAAGACTCTGATGTTGGCATTGAGGCTGCATTAAAAGCAAAAGTAAAAAAAGTTTTACGCCATACTAACAATGATAAAAACTTACCTGTAAAAATAAAACATCGTGTAACCAAATTATTAAATTACAAAAATTTTGAGAATAGTTTGTTTAATTTGCGGCTATACGGATAATTATACAGCCTATCACCACTAACACGGCTGAAATGACTTTGATTGAACCAAATTTTTCTTTTAAGAAATAAACTCCATAAATAGAAGTAAATAGAATACTAATTTCTCTTAATGCCGCCACAGAAGGAACATTAACTTTCGTAAAAGCGTATAAAATAGGAAGGTAGGCAAAAGTTACTAAGAAACTAGCTAAGAGTATTTTATATTTTTCTTTAAGGATAAAAGACATTGGTATTTTTTTATCTTTAAATAAAACTATATAGGCTAGGTTAAAAGTAATCCCCTCAAGAGCAAACATATACATTCCATACGCAATTACGTTCTGAGATAATCGAGCTCCCTTTGCATCAACGAGGGTATATATCACTATAGTAGTGGCTACCATTAATGACAAACCCAAGCCTTTAAAATTTATTTTTTTATAATTACCCTCAGAGAAAATTAAAAAGAAAATTCCACAAATTAATACAAGGGCACCAATTTCATTTAAAAAAGTAATTTGATCTCCCAACAATAAGGGAGAAACTACTAAAAGTATTAGAGTTGGGCTTCCTCGAGCTATTGGATAAGAAAATGAAATTTCTGAATGATTATACATTTTAATAAGAAAAATATTATAGAAAATATGGATAAATAAAGAGACAGCCAAAAATTTGTAAGAACTAGGAGCGGGCGGGCTGATAAAAAAAAGAATAGGGATAAAGACTAGACTTGCCGCTAAAAGAAAGCTTCTTAGAAATAAAACTTTATTTTCTGATGTTTTGAGAAGCACATTCCATGTGGTATGGGCAACCGCTGTCAGCAATATAAGGATGAATAGATTTAATGACAAAGAGTATCTCGAATAAACTAGAAGTTGATGCTAATAAAGCTTGTTTATCACATCCTCTGCAAACGCAAAACCAGTAGACATACCAATCCCAGTTGTAACATTTGCTATACAAATGTTTTTATCAAGCCAATGATCTAAATAATCGTTTTTACCAGATGGGTATTCTCCGACCCATCGCTCAACTACATTGTACTTACCGATAGGGAGGATTTGCTCAAATTTATTTAAAATTAGCGTATCAATCTTTTCCTTTTCAAAGGGATAGTGTGTGTCATGAGTATACTGATGGGAGTCTCCGATAATTAAGGAGCCATCCTTTCCCTGAACAACAATCACATGAATGCCATTATCTAGCTCTGCTCGACAAGTTTTTTGGATGACTTTATCTAGTTTTTTCTTAGAAGGTAAATTTTCATAACCAGGATATCGCATTAAAGTCAAATCTGCCATGATCCCTCCTGGAAGCTTGAATTTTTTTTCTGGCATTACTCTTAACATGTGTAATTTGCTAGATTGTATTTTTCTTTTTTCAAATACATTTCGACCCAAACCCTTTAAATGATTGCCTGGTGCCATAATCAATTTTTTAAATTGAATTTTCCTTTTTTGAGTAACGATTTGTTTGTCTGTAAAATCTAAAACTTCCTCTTTCCATAAAAAATCAATTCCCGTAGATTCTAAATATTTTGCTACTGCGGGCACTGCCAATCTTGGTTCAATACGAACCTCATCAGTGCTGTGAAGCCCACCAAAGTTTTTATTTTTTTTAAAAAGTGGGTGGTGTGACTCCATTTCTTTTTTAGATAATAATCTGACCGTTGATCGAGGATCGATCTTTAAATATTCCTCTAGAACAGGGATGCTTTCTTTATGTTGCGCTATTAAATAAAGACCTCGATGGTTTATTGTAATTTTTGCTTTTTTAATTATATCAAGCCAAATTTCTCTGGAGCGTAATGACCGTTCTTGCATTATTTTTTGGCGAAGACCGGTGATAGTTATAAATCCAAAATTTCGAATAGATGCCCCTGTGCACGCTTGATGGCGTTCAACTATAAGAATTTTTTTTACCCCTTGCTTTTGGGCGGCGATTGCTGCACCCATTCCCACTACACCAGCCCCAACAATAACTAATTCATATTGACTGTTATTAATATTCTTTACCATGGCAGTGAGTAAGTCTTTAAATTAGTATAGCTTTTCATGGCTTCAAGAGCGCCCTCTTTGTATCCTAAACCAGAATCTTTAATTCCGCCAAACGGCGACATTTCAATACGATATCCAGGAACCTCCCAAATGTTTACTGTTCCCACTTTTAAATTTTTAATAAAAAAGTTGGCCGTTCTAAGGTCATTTGTGCAAACCCCAGAAGACAATCCAAAGGCTGTGGAGTTAGAAACTTTTGCTACATCTTCTAAATCATTGGATACTCTTATAATCGGAATAATTGGACCAAAGGTTTCTTCAACTACTAATTCACTATTAGACTTAACATGATCTAAAACAATAGGTGGCAAGAGGGCTCCTTGTCTTTCAGATTGATAGAGAATTTTTGCACCGTCCTCTGCTGCTTGTAATGCTCGTGCTTCAAATAATTTTGCTGCATCTTCGCTCACTACTGTTCCCATATCGGTATTCATATCATTAGGATCACCAAATTTAATTTTTTTTGCTCTATCTAAAACTAGCGGTACAAATTTATCAGCTACATTTTCTTGACATAAAATTCTTTTTACAGCGGTACATCTTTGACCAGAGTTTTTAGTAGCTCCTAATACAGCTAAGTCTGCTGCTTTAATTAAATCTTCATCACTTAAATCATTACAAACAATTAAAGGATCGTTGCCCCCTAATTCTAATACGGTCCGCTTATACCCTGCTGTATTTGCGATATGTTTACCAACTGCTACACTTCCCGTAAAAGTAATCATATCAATTTCTGGATTTTGGATAAACTCACTTCCAATATCTTCCGGCCATCCAGTGATCATTGATATCATCTCCGGCGGTAATCCTGCTTCATAAACAATTTCGGTAAGTTTTAGAGCAGTGAGCGGAGTTAATTCTGTTGGCTTGCATACTACACAATTATTAGTTGCAATAGCTGGGGCAATTTTATGAGCAACAGTATTAAGAGGGTGATTAAATGGAGTAATCACTGAAATTGTATTTAATGGCTCACGGTGTGTAAAAATTTTTCTCGCTTTTCCATGAGGGGTAAGATCACAAGAGAAAATTTCTCCGTCATCATGAATAACTAATTGAGAAGTTAATGAAAATACATCAAAAGCCCTACCCACTTCGTATAAAGAGTCTTGTTTACAAATACCAAGCTCACTTGTAATAATATCAGAAATTTCATCTTTATTTTTAACTAATAATTCTGCCGTTTTTTGAAGAATTTGCTGTCTCTCGTAGCGGGTAAGCTTTGGCTGATAATTAGCTGCTATTTTAAAGGCCTGACTTACTTGTTCTTTGGAGGCGGCAGGTACTGTTGCAACCGTCTTATTATTAAATGGATTGATGACGTCTAAGGTTTTATCGGCAGCAGTTTCTTTGCCGGCGATATACATTTTTTTATTCATTAAAGATTAGCTGTATGAATAGCATAGTAAAATGCATCGTAATTATAAAGTTGTCCTTGGTCAGATAGGTTTGATTTCTTAGAATTAATAATAAAAGGAACCTCTCTTTCGTGCAAACCCCCATGAGATCGCAAGGGTTCTTTTAAAGACGAAAGGTCGTGTTTGTCTAAAGAGCTACCAATAGTGAAAGACTCTGAGCTCATACAAATAATGTCTCCAGATCTGTCTTCTGGTAAGTGATAAGTCTTACAAGCATCTTGTTTATTCAAGACTTCTTCAATTTCAGGAATTTTTTTAATTTCATCAATCACATTAGAAATAATTGATTGATTTTCTACATAAACCATTGCAAAGGAACCAAGGCTTCCATGATGAACTACATAAGGGTCGGTAATTGGTAAAATAACTTTAAAATTATCTTCTGGAAATTTTTCTTGAAGATAGTCCTCTAGAAAAATAGCGTTGGGCTCACCCATATCATTGGTCTTTGCTTTCATTCCATGATCGGCCGTAATTACAAGCGAAATCTCGTTTTTATTCAGTTGACCAATATAGTTGTCAAACATTTGATAAAACTTATTTGCTATCTCGTGGCCTGGTTCATATTTATGTTGAATAAAATCAGTCGTTGATAAATACATGATGTCAGGCTTGAACTCTTTGAGTATTTTAACCCCAGCTGCCATAACAAATTCTGATAAACTTTGCGAATAAACATCAGGGACAGGCATTCCTAACCAATCATTTATATTGTCAATACCATTATGGTTAATTGTGGCCTGATTAGATTTTTCAGATGAGAAACATATTGCTCTGTTATCATCAAATTTTAAACCATTACCTAAAAGGGTACGAAGCTTATCTTTTGCAGTAATAACTGCTACTTTAAATCCCTCTTGATAAAACTTTTCAAAAATCGTAGGTGCTCTTAAATATTGAGGATCATTCATCATCACCTCTTTTCCGGTAGAAGGGGTATAAAAAAAATTTCCACAGATTCCGTGAATTGCACTTGGCTGCCCAGTCACTATTGAAATATTATTCGGGTTAGTGAAACTTGGTATAGCGCTATGAGCAATAATAAATTCGCCATTTTTGATAATTTGATCAAGGTTTGGAGTTAGCCCAGCGTCAGAGGCTGTGTCTAAATATTCTTTTTGACTACCATCAAGACAAATTACAACAACTGGTTTGTTAAGTTGAGAAGGGTATTGGCGATGATTAATATTCATTTTATTAATTTAATTTACAAAAATAATCGAAACATCCTAATTCTTTAAATAAATTTAAACAACAGGTAAATCGAGCTAATTATAAATTAAAATAATTTGGATAAATTTTAAAAAATAACATTTAAATCAAACATATTTTTTAAAATGTATAAAATTACCATTGCAATCAGCATTGTAATTAATGGGAGAATTACCCATCCAATCGAAATTTTTCCAGCTACTGACCATTTGACTTCTTTGCCACCCTTTAATAAACCAATGCCAATTACTCCTCCAACAATAGCTTGAGAACTGGAAACAGGCACTAATGGCAATGAAGGCAAATTTATAGAAGTTAAAAAACTACTTAATCCCTCTGAGGCAAATAAAAATAAAACAATAGAATGAGATAAAACTATGACAAAAGCAGATAATGGTGAAATTTTTAACAAATCATTACCTACCGTATACATAACTTTTTTAGAATAAGTAAAAACGCCGACGGCAATAGCAAGGCCTCCAAGTAAAAATAACTGCTCAGTAGAAGTAAAAGTAAAATAACTTGTGACCTTAATATCTGTAAAAGGAGATATATTAACAAATACTCCCATGACATTTGCAATGTTGCTTGCTCCAAGACTATAAGATCCAAATGCACCTGCAAGCAAAAGTGCTAATCGAGTATAGGCATCTAATCTTAGGATATGAATTTTGGAATTCATAATAATTTTTTTCACTAAGGAAAAAATACTAATGGCGATTAATCCCGCTAATATTGGACACAAAATCCATGTCGCTAGTATAGTTGATAAGATGCTGTAGTCAGTCTGAGATCCGGTAAAAAGATTCCATCCAACTATAGCGCCCACTATAGCTTGAGTTGTAGAAACAGGTAGGCCCGCTTTAGTCATTAAATATACTGAAAAACCGGCTGCGATACAGCATGCAAAGGCTCCAGGCAGTGCATTAATCTCACCGAGTTTGCCAATGGTTTCTGTGGTCCCCGCTCCACTGACTACAGAACCTAAGATAACAAATATACTACAAATAATAGCGGCTGTTCTAAAGTTAATCATTCTCGTGCCAACTGCAGTTCCAAATACATTGGCTGCATCATTAGCGCCCAGCGACCAACCTAAAAATAGCCCTCCAAACAAAAATAAAATGATTGTTAGTTCCATGAATTAGTAATTAAACAGAACGTTTAATTGAATATATAATTAATTCGTCTGCTATATCCTCAGCTTGATCACTTATTCGATCAATCTTTTCAACAAAATATCTTAAATGCATTTTTTGATCTAATTCTAAATTAGAACTAAATACTCTTCGAGCCAGTGCGCTAAATTTAATATCAGACTCTTTCTCATGGAAAGTAACTTTATGCGCATTATCTCTGACAGATCTCACATCTCTGAAAAAAGCTCTAACTGTTAAACATAAAGACTCTACACAATCGACAACTGTTTCAGTTAAGCTTAGCAGGTCAGCGTGAAACTCTTCAGGGAAATCTGGTTTTTGAATTGAGAAGTGATAGCAATTACCTTGATACATTCCTATCAATTCGTCTAGGTGCTCTAATAATCTAAGAACATCGCTTCTAGAGTCAGGAATTAAAGTCTCTTCATATAAAGCATGTTCTATTTGCTTAGTAATCGTATCTGCCCTACTCTCCATTTCCGTCACTTTTTCTAACATAGCTTCAAAATTTTCATCGGTAGAGTGAGATAAATATCTTTTTACTATAGACCTAAATGAAAGCCCTACTTCAGATAAAATATTAACAAACTCATCAATGTTTTTTTCTAAATTTTTAGTGCTACCAAATAATGATAATTTATTATTTTTCAAATTGAGCATTTTGTTTACCTTAATTCTTTATAATAATATTTACATTTTATTAAAACAAATTCTATATCTTTAAATAAATATGATATTTTTGTATTTTAAAAATGAACGAGGCATTAAAACTTAAAAAGAAATATAAAACTGAACGAGATCAGTTATTTAATAGCTTAATTATTAACAATGACGGCTTCATCTTTAATAATCATCATACAAAATTAGTTGACGATATTGTCAAAGATCTTGTTCTAAATATTCGTAATGAGTATTCAATAGATGGTTTTACATTAATTGCAGTTGGGGGTTACGGCAGAAATGACTTATCGCCCAAGAGTGATGTCGATTTGCTTTTCCTATACAAAAAATCTAATAAAAACATTAAAAATTTTATTACATCATTAAATAATAGTCTTTGGGATGTTGGGCTCGAAGTTGGAATTTCCTTTTTAACCTTAAAACAAGCGATCATAGACTCCAAAAAAGATATCAAAACCGTCACTAAATTTTCTGAGTCAAGACATTTAATTGGCGATGAGGAGTATTACGGAGAGTTTGTTCGCTCCATTAAAATTCTGATAGGTCGCATGAATCCTTTAAAACTCAGTGAAAAGAAACTTCTCGAGTTAGTGGAGCGACATGATTATTACCTTGGGATTAAAAGTAATTTAGAACCTCAAATCAAAGAAGGTATCGGCGGATTGCGAGATATTCACACCATTCTTTGGGTGTCTATTTTTATGTTTAATATAATCAAACTTGAAGATTTAATACAAATTAACATTTTCACCTCAAAAGAAGTAAGGGAATTAAAAAATGCATGGAAGTTTCTATTAACTGTTCGGGCATTTGTTCATTTATATAATGACAGCAAAGGTGATAATTTAAGTATCGAAAATCAAATAAAAATTTCTAAAAAATTATCATATCGAAACAATCAAAAAGAAAAAGGTGTGGAGCGTTTTATGAAGCATCTTTTTGTAAATATTGCTAAAATTGAATCTTTACTAAATACTTTTTATTCAAAACTACCTGAAGAATTAATCATAAAAACAATCTATAAAAGCAAACCCGCAAAAACAAAGTCGTTAAGTAAAACCTATTTCATTGAAAAGGGTTTTATTCATCTCAAAAATTATAATTTAAAAAATTTACAACAAAATTGGCTCGGTGTTTTTGAGTCTTCTTTGAACCTTAATCTATTTGTTCACCCCCGTTTTCTCAAAACAATTGAGGAAAAAAGAAAACAGATTAAAAAGTCTATGACACCTAATCAATACGAAACGATCCTAAATATAATTGCTGCAAAAAAAAACCCTACTCGAGTTCTTCGTAATTTCAATGATACTAAAATTCTCAATGAACTGTTTCCTGAGTTTGGTCGTGTTTGGGGTCAGGTTCAATTTGATATTTATCACCATTACACCACGGATGAGCATTTATTACTCACGCTCTATCATCTCCATGAATTAAAGAAAAAATCTTTTTATAAAGAAATTTACAGTCGTCTTCATCAAAAAGTGGCTTTGCATGTCGCTTTATTGTTTCATGATATTGGAAAAAAAGGTCCAAAAAGCCACTCTATATATGGAAAAGAATTAACTCAGAAAATTTTTAATCGACTCCCCTTAAGCAAAGAAGATCAAGAATTAACATTATGGTTAATTGAAAACCATTTATTGATGAGCGATATAGCATTTAAAAACGATCCCCAAGACCCTGATACCATTGCTTCCTTTACAGCGGTCGCGAATACTCCCGAGAAGATAAATGCTTTATTCCTTTTTACTCTTTGCGATATTGCAGCGGTTGGCCCCAATATTCTTAATGAATGGAGAATAAGTCTTTTGAGAAGTCTTTTATTTAACTCTAGAGATTTCTTACAACGAGGTCTCGATACAGCCAACTACTCCTCCTCTGTTCAAGAGTCTCTAAAAAAAATGGTTTTAGAGCAAGCTGAGAAAGATATGAAAATCTTTATCAAAAAATCGATGCGATATTTTCCTAATTTTTATTGGGAAGCTTTTTCCTCCAAAATGATCTTAGATATTTTTAATTTTTATCATGACTATCAAAAAAATAAAAAGGTGCTATCAGTTAATTTTTTAAATTATGATAATAAAGAATATGGTGCAGCGATCGTCATATGCCCTAATCGTTCAGGTGTTTTAAAAGATATCGTAGCCGGTTTTCATGCATCACAAATTAATATTCTTGGTTCTCGAATAATCTCTCTCAACAACAATGACATTATTGATGTCTTTTGGATCACTAACAGTATTCAAAAAGCTATCATTGAAAAAAACGAACAAGAACGAGTTGTGCTAAATATTACTGCCTCCCTTAACCAAGAAGAGTTAGAAATCTATCAGCCTTTGTTTTCTTCAAAAACAAAAATGGAAGTCGAACCTCATATAACAATTGATAATCAAATGAGTAAGTTGACAACAACTTTTCAAGTTTTATCTGGCGATCGACAGGGTTTATTAATGGATATCCTTCAAATATTTCATGATCACAATCTAAGTGTACAGTCTGCTAAAATTTCAACCTATGGCGAAAAGGTTTTTGATATTTTTCAAATTGTTGATTTGAAAAATAAAAAAATTAAAGATGCACAGCTCTTAAAAAAAATTGAAGATCAACTTCTTAAAATCTTATCATGATCATTGCCATTACAGGCTTTAAACCGAGGAGTTTTTTGAAAAAACTTCACTTTTTACTTCACGCTATACCTTTGTTTCAATTGGCCCCAAAAAGCTCTGGTAACCTCCATGCTCAAAGATTTACACATCAAGGTTATTATCATACCATTACTGCTTGGGAGTCGAGAGATGCCATGATGGGCTATGTTTATTCGCCTGCTCATCAAAAAGCAATTGATTTATATGATGTTTTAGGGGAAGGGCTTACCTGTCATTATGAGTCAAAAGAAATTCCCTCTGTCTCACAAGCCCTGAAATATTGGAAGGTGAACGGGCGATGAACTTACTCGAAAACAAAGAGTATTTCTGATATCTATTTCAAATAATCATTATGACCAAATTTCAAGAACGTATTTTTTCTGGTGTTCAACCAACCGGCACCCTACATCTAGGTAATTATCTTGGGGCGATTAAAAATTTTGTTGAGCTTCAAGAAAAATACAACTGTATTTATTGCGTGGTTGATCAACATGCGATTACGGTTGATCAAAACCCTCAAGAATTACGTTCAAATATTTTAGAAGTTTTGGCATCCTTTATTGCGGCTGGTGTGGATTACCAAAAACAAATTATTTTTCAACAATCAAGTGTTCCGGCACACTCTCAATTAGCTTGGGTATTTAATTGTGTTAGTCGTATTGGCTGGCTTAACCGCATGACTCAATTTAAAGATAAGGCTGGAAAGAATAAAGAAAATGTTAGTGTCGGTTTAATGGTCTATCCTAATTTAATGGCTGCTGATATTTTGGCTTATTTAGCAACGCATGTACCTGTAGGAGACGATCAAAAACAACACTTAGAATTATCCAGAGATATTGCACAAAAATTTAATAATGATTTTGGGGTAGATTTTTTCCCTCAACCCGAACCTTTGATATATGGAAGTGCCACAAGAGTCATGAGTTTACGAGATGGAAATAAAAAAATGTCTAAGTCTGACCCATCCGATTTTTCACGAATTTTATTAACCGATGATGATGAAACGATATCGGCTAAAATCAGAAAGGCTAAGTCTGACTCTGAATTAATTCCGAACACTAAAGATGCTCTTCAAAATAAACCTGAATGTTTAAATTTGATTAATATTTTAGCCGCAACAACCAATCAATCTGTTGAGCAAGTGCTTGGGAATTATGCGGGAAAAGAGTATTCCTCTTTAAAAAAAGATTTAGCCGATTGTCTTGTTCAAGTCATCAGCCCTATTCGAAAAGAAATCAATAATCTTTTAGACAATCGAGATGAGCTTAATGTCATCCTTGCTGAGGGGACCGAAAAGGCCGCAGCTATAGCAAACCCCGTAATTGAAGAGGTTTATCGGATAGTTGGATTTAAATAAGTCCGTTTGAGTTGAATTTTCGTATTTTATAGACATATTATTTATAATGTTTGTACAAACTGAACCCACGCCCAACCCAGCCACATTGAAGTTTCTTCCTGGTCGAGAAGTGATGAAAGAGGGCACGATTTTCTATCAAAATCAAGACTCTGCGGTGAATTCTCCGTTAGCTCAAAATCTTTTTAGTATCAAAGGTGTTGAAAGTGTCTTTTTTGGCTCTGATTTTATTACCATCACAAAAGCGGACGTCAATGAATGGACGCTCATGAAACCCGCTATTCTGGGATGTATCATTGAACACTTTACTATGAACAAGCCAGTAATATCTGAGCAGGTTCCAAGAACCGAACATTCCTATGATGAAAATGATAGTGATGTAGTAAAAAAAATTAAAGAACTTCTTGATACCAAGGTTAGACCTGCCGTAGCCATGGATGGCGGCGATATTATTTTTAATAATTATAACGAAGGAGTTGTTTTCCTTCAAATGCAGGGAGCCTGTCAAGGATGTCCGAGCTCTACGGCGACTTTAAAGATGGGAATAGAAAACATGTTAAAACATTATATTCCTGAAATCCGTGAAGTTCGCCCCGTTGAAGCCTAAATTTTTTATTTTTATTTTAGGGCTTCTCTTTAGCCCCCTCCTTTTAGCGGCGCAAGACTTTACAAATTGGAAAGACCTTGAGATTTATTATAAGAAAAATAAATTCGATCCTCTGACTATTACAGAGAAACAATTAGATGACTTACCTATCCTACACAGTCTCCCTTCTGATTTTGACCAATTACAAGATGTTGATTTAAAAAAAAAATTATTTTATCTCATTGCTCTTCCTTTAATTCATGAATCTAATGGTCAAATTCTTTTGGATCGTGAAATGGTTATAAATATTGAAAAAAAATTTTTAAGAAAAAATTTAAATGAAAATGAATTACAAGAAACAAATCGTTTAGCAAAGAAATACAAACTAGATGATAGTGAAATTAATTTAAAACTTTTTCGAGATTTAAAACAACGCATCAATATAATTCCTGTGTCACTAGCTTTAGCACAAGCAATCGTTGAAAGCGGGTGGGGACAATCTCGATTTGCCTTAGAGGGCAATGCCCTTTATGGCCAATGGACCTATAACGAGTTAAAAGGAATTATTCCCGAAAATCGCGACGACGATAAATCTCATGCTGTTCGAAAATTCGACAATTTAGCCCAAAGCGTTCAAGCCTATATGCACAACATTAATACGCACTCTGCTTATTATAGTTTTCGAGTGGTTCGACGCATAGCGGAGCGCGTTCAATACACCGACCCTGTTAGTGCTAAAGTGAAATTTTTAGCTGCCTATGCTGAAATAGGACAAGAATACGTTGATAAACTCGAACTTATTATTGAGTCGAATAATCTGCGAGAATTCGATCGTTTTTCTTATTAATTTAAGAAATATTGGTGACCATACCAGAAGATATCATTATCCACCTTTGTACAATTAAATCGAAGACGTCCTGAAACTGGCATTCTGGAAAGTTCAATTAAAAGTTTATTTTCAAGTACGGTCATTTTTTTTTCAATTGATCCTTGAAAATCAGCAATAAAACAATTAACGCCATTTACTCCTCCTTCGACATCTAAAACAAATCGAGTCGATGGCGGATTTAAAGTCGGATTTGACGGTTGTAGTTGAGCGGATTCAAACGGAAGTGATTTAGAAATATCGCGCAATCGATCTAACGATCCGTAATTTTCATTTAAAGGAAATCGGGGGATATAATATTGATAATTCATTGAAAAGGCTCCCGAGTGCTGACCGAAGGCAGCATCAAAATACCTCTCGATAGTTTTTTGCGCTAAATCGCTACTCTCCCCAAAAGGAAATGCAAATAAATTGGGCGTAATATTTAAATTTGTAAATATTAAATTTTGTGAAGTTTCAATTTCACTCATAATTGCCTCCTCATCTAAAGTAGCAAAACTACTATGTGTATGAGAATGATTTTGAATTTCTACACCCCTCCTCAAAGAGTCTCGTAATTGATCCCAAGACATGTAATTAAAACCACCAACATTTTCTGTATTAAGAAATAAAGTTACAGGAACTTGATATTTTTCAAATATTGGAAGTCCTACCTCATAAAATGAAAGGTAAGCATCGTCTATCGTAACTGTGATGGTTTTTTCTTTTTGTTGTTCGGGATCCAGTAAATCACTTGCTTGAATAAAACGATAGTTTTGTTCAACCAAATAATTTAAATGACTTTCTAATTGTTCGACAGTGATATTCGTAGAAGGGTATTTAGTTTCTCCAAAGCGGTGATACATGATGATATTATTTGGAATTGTATCCTTAAGAGATGTTGCATAGGATAGACTCGAAGAGAATGGCAGGAGTCCTATGACAAGCAGTAAACAGCTAAAAAATCTCGAGCTAGGCATTGATAGCTCGCTATCATACTGTTCCCTCACTCTTTTTAAAAATAAAAAAATTCTTTGGGATCGTTTTCAAAAAAATGATTTTGGTCATGAAAAATCCCTTTCTTTAATGCTTCAGAAAATGTTATTAGAAACAAAAATAACTCCTAAAAATATTAGTTTTTTGCACATTAATAATGGTCCGGCTCGATTTACTGCTATTCGCAACTGTCATGCCCTGATGAAAGGTTTTTTTTTCGGACATACGGTAAAAATATTTAGTTATAAAATTTTCGAGCATTATTTTTTAGGCATTAATCAGTCTTTTTCAAAAAATATTCTATGTATTATTGATACCAACAGACGAGATCTCGCTATTCAAAAGATAAGTCCTAAGGGGAAACTTATTGGAAAAACAAAAACTTACTTAATTGACGATCAGCTAATTGAGCTTTTAAAAGACTCATATGCCCTAATGGGCAATGGTATTGAAAAATTAAAAAAAATTAAAGAGTACAGTTTCATTAAACAGAAAATAATTGGCCCAATTGAATTAAAATCAAATTTTTTTGTCAAGAATACTTATTTAAAAAAACCTCAACTAAAATTTCCTAAAATCGTTTATCCTTATTCGCCTGTTTAGCTTAGATATTTAAAAAAGAATATTTTTTTTCAATATATTTCTGATGATATTCTTCAGCCGGACAATAATTTTTTACCTCTTCAATTGTTGTAGTAATTTTATTATCAAATTTTTCTTTATTTAATTTTTCAGTTATAGATTCTGCTTTTGCTTTTTGATTTTCATCGAAATAACCTAAAAGAGAACGATATTGCGTTCCTCGATCAGGACCTTGTTGATTTAGCGTTGTCGGATCATGAAGATCGTAAAATAAATGAATCAAATTTTCATAGGAAATGAGATCCTCGTCATACTCAACCAACACTACTTCGACATGATTGGTTGTGCCCGTACAAACCTCTTCGTAATTAGTTTGAGGATTGTTACCTTGGGAGTATCCCACTTCTGTAAAGGTCACGCCTTTGGCTTCAGAAAATTTTTTTTCTACCCCCCAAAAGCATCCCGCACCAAAAATAGCTTTAGGCATTGACTCTGCCTTTTAATTGTGTTTTTTGAGCACTTCGCTGTGCAATTCGTTTTCTCCAAATTGTATAACTTTTGCTTTTGATATTTTTTTTCATAATTTTTTTTACTTCGCCTTCATCGATATTATAAATTTTTGTAATATGACTAAAGTCAGTCTGGTCGTCCCAAGCTAATTCAATAATTTCACTTATTTCGCTGATACTAAATTTCATTGATTATTAATGATACAAATTTGCCGAATAATCAGATCTATAACAATTTGAGGCATATCCCTGTTCCTGAGTGGTCAGTTTAAACAGCTTTCCTGCATGGGGTTGTCGCTCTAATTCAATATCATTTAGCCCCACAGATGCCGTGGTAATATATAGTTCGTTGAGATCGGCGCCTCCAAAAGCGCAGCTAGTTACCTTGGATACAGGAAGCTGGACAATTAATTTAATGTTACCCTCAATATCAAAACAACATACCTTCCCGCTTCCCCACATCGCAACCCAAAGGTTTCCCTTTTTGTCAACGGCCATTCCGTCAGGGTTCCCATCTATATTATTCATGGAAAGAAAAACTTTTTTTTGAATTCCGTTGTTTTCAATATCCGACATGGAAAAACGATAAATAATTCTTTTAATAGAGTCAGTGACATATCCCACATTTCTCTCATAATCAAAGATTGGTCCATTAGAAATAATATAGGAGTTGTCATAACAAATTGGTTGTAGTGCAGTGTCATGACAAATAATTTTACCTGTTTCGGATTTTTGTTGGGTATCCATTGTTGAAATCCAAACTTGGCCATTTAAATCCACATCGGCATCATTGATACGATTATCAGAATTTACTAGAGGAATTTTTATCAATAAATCTTTTTTAGAAATTGAAGAGTGAAGTGAAAACAAAGAATCATAAGAGCTCATTAAATAATTCTCATTATCTTGGAGGAGGATATTGGTAACTCCTTCCGATACTAGATAGTGTTTTTCTTGGGAGTTATTTTCATCAGACTCAATAATTTTATTTTCATAAATATCTACCCACAATAATTTATCATGACGCCAATCCCAGATGGGGCGTTGACCTAAAATACTTTTATACGAATGCAGACAGACTTCAGGCTGTACGTACTTAATCCTCACTCATATTATTATAAACTAAAATGAAAATGAAAAAAGGGCACAACAAAAAGTGTTGCGCCCTTGGTCTTAGGTCAATGAGGGTACTACCTAAACTTTTCTTTATGCAGCTGCTGTTGCTTTAACTTTGCTTGCTGCATCCAGTCCGATCTTCAGATCTTCAATAATGTCTTCCACGTGCTCAATACCTACGCATAGTCGAACATAACCAGGTGTTACGCCTGCTTTTAGTTGCTCTTCTGCGGATAATTGAGAATGCGTGGTAGAGGCAGGGTGAATTGCTAGGCTTCTAGAGTCTCCAATATTCGCCACATGGTAGTGTAATTGAAGTGCATCAATGAATGCTTTGCCGCCTTCAACACCATTTTTTACTTCTATGCCAATCATAGATCCATAATTGCCATTCAGGTATTTATCAGCATTTTCTTTTGCTTTCCCCTCAGCAAATTTAGGAAATGTCACTTTCGATACTTGGTCATGACCTTTTAAAAAATCAGCAACTTCTAATGCATTAGCATTATGTTGTTTTATTCTTAAAGGCAGTGTCTCTAATCCTTGAATTAAATTAAAAGAATTTTGTGGAGCTATAGCAGCACCTAAATCTCTTAATAAAACAACGCGTGCTCGAATTGCAAATGCAATTTGAACACCAAAGATCTGAGGGACAACATCACCCCAAACAGCTCCGTGATAACTTGAGTCGGGCTGATTATAAAAAGGTTGACGCTCTGGGATTGCAGTCCAGTCAAAATTGCCCCCATCAATTATAATGCCTCCTATAGATGTACCATGTCCGCCAATCCACTTTGTCAAGGAATGCATGACGATAGCTGCACCATAGTCAAAAGGTTTACAACTTAATGGTGCAGCAGTGTTATCTACAATTAGAGGTATTCCAAGTGGTCTTCCAATGTTGGCTACTTCTTCAATTGGAAAGACAGAAAGTTTTGGGTTAGGAAGAGTTTCAGCATAATAAGCTCTAGTCTTATCATCTGTTAATTTTCTGAAATTTTCAGGATCAGAAGGATCGGCAAATCGAACATCAATGCCTTGCGCTCTTAGAGTGTTATTGAATAAATTCCACGTTCCACCATAAATATCTGTTGAGCATACTATGTTATCTCCAGCTTGAGCAACATTTTGGATACTAAAAGCAGAAGCCGCCTGACCGGAGCTCAATGCTAGAGCTGCCGCTCCCCCTTCGATTGCTGCTAATCGCTCTTCAAGAACAGCATTAGTTGGGTTCATTATACGAGTGTAAATATTACCGAGCTCCTTTAATGCGAATAAATTCCCTGCATGTTCAGTGGAGTTAAATTCATAAGATGTAGTTTGATAAATTGGGACCGCTACCGCGTTAGTAGTTGGGTCTTTACGATAACTTCCCCCATGAAGGGCAAGTGTTTCTGGGTGTTTAGATGTAGTAGTCATATTCTCCTCATTTATTATTATTTAATCTTTGTTCTTTATATAGAATTTAATTTTATATGTCAAACAATGTTTACAATTGTTTAGCACGTTTTTTAGCCTATGATCTCAACAATTTTCTTAAATTATGAAATTTATTGCTCTTTTTCTATTTAGTTATTTACTCATCAGTTGTGAGACAACCTCCCCCCAAATGGGCAAAAAAATGATTTATGAACCTAAGGGAAATGATGAAGTTGTAGAGGAAAAGCAACAAAGACCCATCAAAGATTTTTCAGGAATAAAAGATTTTGAGGGGAAAAAAATTTCGATGCTTCAAGATAAATTTGGCGTATTTGATTTTTCAAAAATAGAAAAAACTTTTGAATTTCATAGATATAATGCCAACCAATGTAGAATCTTTATACAAAATTATTCATCTAATAAAATTATCATTCATATTACAATTTATGACCTGAAAACAGGCAATGTCTACGATCAGTATAATAAAAATTTGTGTTCATAAACACTGCGATAATAAGCACAATACAACAATTAAATTTTTTAATTAATTTTATTTGAAATGAAATTTTTTAATATTATTTTACTGTTTTTTTCTTTTAATCTTTTTGCACACCATCCAGGAAATAAAATTGAGGCAATATTTCCCTACCCCACACTAGATTTAAAAGTTTTTAAAGACAGTATGGATGGGTATAATATTTTTATTGATGTAAAAAACTTTAAATTAGATCCCTCTCAGGCAGGAAAAGAAAATAAAGACAATACTGGTCATCTCCACCTTTATGTAAATGATATAAAAATTGGAAGAGTTTACTCGGAGTGGTTTCACATACCTCAAAGATATTTCAATCTAGAAAGCAATTTAATAAAAGTTACTTTAAATGCCAATATGCATGATGATATTACAATTGATGGCAAACCCATTCAGGCAGTAATTGAAATAAAAAATAATTAAATTTTTATAAATGCCGATTGATCGGGATCAAGCATTTCCAATTCGCCTGTCCCAATATCATGCCATAAACCATGCAAGACCAAATCATTATTTTCGAGAGCTTTTTTTACAAAGGGAAATTCAATAAGGTTGTTAAGCGAGACTTTGATGCTTTCTTTTTCTAAAATTTTTATTTGTTGATCATTATTGTTTGACTGGGGTAGCTGTTCATAAGCAGGCTTCAAGATATCCAGCCACTTATTAATAAATATAAATTCATCATTGATTTGAGATCCCTTGCAATAATGATAGCCATTCATAATCCCCCCACACTGAGAATGACCTAAAACAATAATATGAGCAACTTTGAGCGATAAAACTGCAAATTCAATAGCTGCAGAGGTACCGTGGTGGTCGCCATCAGGCTTAAAAGGGGGTATTAAATTAGCTATATTTCTATGAATAAAGAACTCTCCTGAGTCAGCACCAAATATTGCCGTGACATGAACTCTAGAGTCACAGCATGAAATGACCATTGCCCTTGGATGCTGGCCTTGGGAGGCTAATTTTTGATACCAACTTTTATTTTCTTCAAAGGCAGTAGCCTTCCATCCATGAAACCTTTTGATTAAGTGACTAGGTAACGTTTTTATAAAATTACTCATGATATTTATTTAACACGATTAGCAATATAATCAACAAGACTCGATAAGTAAGTTAAAGAATTATTATCTTTAGAAAAAAAACTTTGAAGAGCCTTAAAATTTTTATTTTTAATATCATGAAGATATTTTAAGCAGTCTAGACGATTGAGCTTATAAGCAATGTTTGCTTTTTTTGAGTCTTTATTAATCTTTTTCCCAACTTTCTTTTCATCTCCCCACCGATCTAACATATCGTCAGTGACCTGAAAAATTTTACCTATGGTGTCTCCAATCACTTTCAGTTCTTTTCTTTTTTGAGTATTCAGTTTTTTGACTGTCAATAAAAGATTAAAGCATAAACTAAATAAGGCCCCTGTTTTTAACAAGTACATGGTTTCGATATCTTTAATACTAGATTTTTTTTTCATATAAATATCTAAAGATTGCCCGGCAATTAAACCTTCTAAGCCATTTGCTTTGGATAACATTTGAATAGCTTCTACTTTTTCTCGCGGCAGAAGATGTTTGGACTCAACTAATGTTTTCACCGAGAGTACTTGAAACATATCTCCTGCTAAAACAGCCGTTGCTTCGTCAAACTTCTTATGGACCGTTAATTTTCCTCTTCGATAATCATCATTATCCATTGCCGGTAGGTCGTCATGAATTAAAGAGTGCAAATGAACACATTCTACGGCTAGGGAAAAATCGTTTAAAGTTTGGGCCTTAATCCCAATCAGTTTTCCCATTGTAATGATCAAAAAAGGGCGAACTCTTTTTCCTCCAGTTTTGACAAAATAACACATAGATTGCTTAATTCTTTTATCTACTGAGTTTTGTTTTGAGATATGGGATAGTAAAGACTTATCAAATTTTTTTGAGAAGTCTTGAATATGCTTTTCTTGAAAACTATTTCGAAGTCTCATCAGCCATTTAAATTACTCATATAATGAGATGAATGGTAGGCAAATATAAGAATGACAATTAATATAAAGACTGCAAAGCAAAGAATGTTAAGTTTTTTTTGGTTTTTTTCAGATATTTGAGACTCGCTAATTTTTTTCGTTGAAAAATATAGTAAATATGTGGATAAGAAGAAAAAGAAGCCCCCAACTAGCACAGAATCTTGTAATATCGCCATTTTTATTAACACACTATAGACTTAAATGTGGAAAAAATATGCCAAAAAACGGTTTTTATTTTAACTTTTATGGCTATACTGCGTCGCAATGTGACATCTACTAGTTAAAGATTCACATACAAGTACTAGTACGTACGAAAATAAAAAAAAGGAGTAGTACTCTTATGTTTAAAATAAAAACCCTATTACCGGCATCTTTATTGTTGGTATTACCTCAGTTCGCAAACGCTGCTGCGAACCTTCAATCTAACGATTTCGTTGGTATTTCATTTTGGCTGATTTCTATGGCCCTAGTCGCTTCAACAGCATTCTTCTTCTTAGAGACTCAAAGAGTTAGCGCTAAGTGGAAAACTTCACTAACAGTATCTGGTCTAGTTACTTTAGTGGCTGCTGTTCACTATTTCTATATGCGTGATGTATGGATCTCAACTGGAGATACACCAACAGTTTATAGATATATAGACTGGCTAATCACTGTTCCATTATTGATGGTTGAATTCTACATCATCCTAAGAGCTGTCGGAAACGCTTCTGGCGGAATCTTCTGGAGACTTATGATCGGTACTCTAGTAATGCTAGTTGCTGGTTATATGGGTGAAGCTGGATACATTAACCTATGGGCAGGTTTCATCGTTGGTATGGCTGGTTGGGCATATATCTTATATGAGGTATTTGCTGGTGAAGCTGGAAAAATGGCTGCTGATAAAGCGCCTGCTTCAGTTCAATCTGCTTTCTCAACAATGAGATGGATCGTAACAATTGGTTGGGCTATTTATCCTTTAGGATATTTCTTTGGTTATTTAACAGGCGGAGCAAGCATGGAATCTCTAAACGTTATCTATAACCTTGCTGACGTTCTAAATAAGATTGCATTTGGTGTAATCATCTGGAATGTTGCAACAACAGAATCTAAAGCTTAATTAATTAGATTAATTTAATTAAAGCAGGGTCTTTGGACCCTGCTTTTTTTTTGCCTAAAAATGGATGAACTTTTTAATCCTAATCTTCTTTATTCAAAATTAATTATCATAACTTTCATTGAACTCTTAATATTGGTTGCCATCTTATCTTTAAAAAGAGCCTATAAGGAAAAACTTAAAATTTTAGTTCCTCTAAATATCTCGTCGAACTTGTTTGGCCTATCATTGCTGGTTTTATTTGGATTGGTTTTATTAACCGTAAATTTCTTTATTTACCAATATTCCTCTTTAACGCTAATGATTTTGACGGCTGTAATTATTTCTATCTTATATATTGAGATGGGAATAATTTTATCCCGAAACTTCTTTGTAAAATTTTTTGATGACCAACTTCCCAAAGAAATAATTTATTTTATTGGTTTTATTTTAATGATTAATGCAGGCTATTTTACTATCATGTTTATATTAAAAATAATTAAGGCCAATTCTCTAATCTAATGAAACATTCTTCTTCTACTTGTGAACAAATTCAGCAGTCTGAAACCGCCGGAGATTTTAAAAAAGATTTTATTTGTGCTAACGATCAGCTACATGAGGCTTTTGTCAATAGTCCTTTGGTTGTAATTGTTTATGTATTTGCTGTTTTGTTGATTGCTTTTTTAGTGTTTAGAAGCTCCAATTATGACCACAAAGATGATGAATAAAAAAGCAATAGTAATTGGTTCTGGATTTGGCGGCATCGCATCCGCTCTTCGATTAAACAAACTTGGATTTAAAGTAACTTTATTGGAGAGGCTTGATACTTTGGGTGGTCGGGCTCGCGTTTTTCAAAAAGAAGGATATCGGCACGATGCCGGACCAACCGTTATAACTGCTCCTTTTTTATTTGAAGAGCTGTATGAACTCTTTGGAAAAAAATTGAGCGATCATCTTAATTTTGTGCCCTTAGATCCTTGGTATCGATTTTATTTTCATAATGGAAAAACATTTGACTATCGACCTTCTCTTGAAGATACCAATGCTGAAATTAGAAAATTTGATAAAAGAGATGTAGATGGATACGCAAAACTTTTAAAAACATCAAAAGATATATTTCAAATTGGTTTTGAAAAACTATCAGATAAGCCATTTTCTTCTTTTTGGGAGATGGTCAAACAAATACCAGCACTCTTGAAACTAAAAAGCTATCTTACCGTCAGCCAATTAGTGAATAGTAAACTCAAAAACGAGTTTTTAAGAAAGGCCTTCTCTATTCATCCCCTATTAGTTGGGGGGAATCCTTTTACCACAACCTCTATCTACGCTCTCATCCATTATTTAGAACGGAAATGGGGTGTCTTTTTTTGCATGGGAGGAACAGGGAAAATCGTCCATGAATTAGAAAAATTAATGCAAGAAACGGGAATTGAAATAAAAAAAAATGTCGATGTGGAACAAATACTAGTTGACGATGGAAAAGCTGTAGGAGTAAAAATTAAAAACGGTGAAGAATTTCATGCCGATGTGGTTGTTTGCAATGCTGACCCTCCAACAGTCTACAGTGAAATGCTCGATGGGGATTATGGAAAAAACCCTTTAATCAAACCAGAAAAACTTACCCAATACTCTATGGGTTTATTTGTTTTATTTTTTGGAAGTAAGAAAAAGTATCCATCAGTTGCTCACCATACCATCTGGATGACTGAAAGGTATAAAGATTTATTAAAAGATATCTTTGAGAATAAAATATTAACTGATGATTTTTCTCTTTATTTGCATAGACCTACCGCAACGGACGAAACCTTTGCGCCATCTGGAAAAGATAGCTTTTATGTTTTATGTCCCGTACCAAACCTCCAGGCCCCCATTGATTGGGATAAAGAAGGTCCTGTATTAAGGGATAAAATAGTTAAAGCCCTGAGTGAAACAATTATGCCTGATTTAGATATAAATATTGAAGCTGACTTTTGGATGTCGCCCAAAGATTTTAAAAATGACTATAGATCAATGCATGGAGCCGGTTTTTCAATTGCCCCCATTTTTTCACAATCAGCATGGTTTCGATATCACAATAAAGATAAAAAGATTTCTAATCTTTATTTTTCTACTGCTGGCGCCCACCCCGGAGCGGGCATCCCCGGAGTGCTTTGCTCGGCAAAAGTAGTAGAAAAATTAGTTAGAAAAGATTTTCATCTCAATTAAATTGTCTGACTATTCTTACGACCCTCTATCGCTTAAAAAACATGGTAAAAGTTTTTATTGGGCAAGCTTTTTTTTACCTAATAAGAGCAAAGATGCTGCATCCAAACTATATGGTATATGTCGATATTTTGATGATTTAGCAGACGAAACATCTAATGACCAATCTGAAAAGTTAAATTATGAATTTGAACAAATTTGTAATAATGCTGAGCATCCGATAAATCAATTTTTCAAAAATAACAATATACCTATTGCAATTTTAGGAGATCTCATCCAGGGATTAATTCGAGATCAAAAATTAGTGAGAATACAAAGCGAAAAAGATTTAGTTGAATATTCTTATCAAGTTGCAGGAACAGTGGGTTTAATGATGCAGCCCTTGATCTTGGTAAAAAACAAGGAAGCAAACAAACATGCTGTTGATCTGGGTATCGCAATGCAACTTACTAATATTGCCAGAGATATCTATGAAGACGCAATCATGAACCGTGTATATTTGCCAAAAGCGTGGTTAGGAGACACTTCTATAGAGCAATTAAAAAGTTCACTTCATGAAATTCAACCTCAAATGAGCGAAATCCTAAGAAAACTGATTAATTTATCGGAGATTTATTATCAAAACGGGTTTAGTGGAATGAAATATATTCCCCTAAAAACAAGATTAGCAATTTTTTTTGCTGCAAAAATATATCGTGCGATTGGAATCAAAATTAAAAATAATAATTATTCGTATTCTAAGAAGAGGGTTTATCTAAATCAATTTAATAAACTATGGGTAACAATTACATCTCTTCCTGAGTTTATTTTATTAAAAATAGTACCTCGTTCTTACACGCCCATTAGAGAAAGTTTTCAAAATGAAAATTTATGATGTTGCATTTGTTGGGATGGGTGCAAGCGCTCTTGGAACATATAAATTAAAATATTACAATCAAAACTGTTCCATAGTTGGTCTCGACAAAAGGTTCAACAACTCTAGGAATAATTTTTTCGCATTTTGGTTAACAGATTGGATGGTTCCTTTTCAAGATTTAATAAAAAATCGTTGGAATAATTGGGAGTTTTATCACTATCAACAAAAGGTTGTTCATGAAAACGCGACTTCTCCTTATTGTGTCATACGCTATCAAGATTGGAAAAATTATTGCCTAGAAAATAGTCAAAATATTTCTTTTAAAGAAAATGATGTAATTAAAGTTGAAAGAAAAATTGATTATTTTGAAATTACTCTTGATAGTGAAGAAAAAGTTTTTGCTAAAAATATTTATGACAGTCGATCAGTTAAGATCGATGGCGAGAGGCTTAAACAGCACTTTATTGGTCATATTATTAAAGTAGATGCCGGGCATCAAATTAGTAATGCTCGCTTAATGGACTTTCGTGTCAAACAAGATCAAGGACTTCACTTTATATATTTACTTCCTTTAGATGATAATCATCTTTTAGTAGAGTCTACAGTTTTCTCAAAATATTTATTAGAGCCTATTTGGTATCAAAATCAAATTTCAGCTTATGTCGAAGAAATTCTTAATATAAAAAAATATGAAATTACCGATACTGAGCAAGGTGTTCTTCCTATGTTCGAAATTAATTCACAAAACGAAGATAAGTATGTGCAAATCGGCACCAAGGGAGGTTCAACAAAAATTTCTTCTGGTTATGCTTTTTCTTTTTTCTTAAGACAATTAACCTCCGATAATAAGGATTATCATTCTTATTGGGATAAATGGATGGATAAAATATTTGTAAAATACCTTGAAAATAATAGTAAATCTGATGAAATTTTTATGAAAATGGCCAAGAAATTAAACGGGGAAGAGTTTAGCTCCTTCATGATGGGAAATGCAACGTTTTCAAGTAAATTGAAAATAATATTAGCTATGCCCAAAATTGGTTTTTTAAAAAGTTATTTGAGAACAATTTTTACCTAAAATGTACGAGTTAAGTATTTTATCTTTAATTGCTTTATGCCTAGTCTCATTTATTGGCGTACCTCACGGTTCTTTTGATGGGGCCGTGGCAGCTCTCTTAGGGTATCAATCTAAAAAAAAGTTTTTTATTTTTACTTTTTGGTACACAGTAATTTCAATAGCAGTTATCTTTTTTTGGATACAGTTTCCTATAATTGCACTTCTTTTATTTATCATGATGAGCATTGTTCATTTTGGATTATGTGACTGGTCTTTTTTAAAAATATATCAGCATAAGTGGCTTGTTACTCTCACTCATGGCATGAATATTATTTTTGGAATAATTTTTTTCCATACTGCCGAGTCATTCCAAATTTTTACATTTTTATCAAATCAGAGATTTATATATTTTGAGCAGTATCTATTTATTGTTTATTTCCTCTTTGGAATTTTGTTTTTTATATATTGCTATTTGTCGATAAAACTTAAAAAGCTTAGATGGGGAGTTTTTGAGATGATTTTTATACTTATTGTTATCTCCCAGCTTGACCCTTTAACCGGTTTTGCATTATATTTTTGTTTTGTGCATACTATTAAGCATGTCTCAGCAATATTACAAAATACAAATAAATATTTAGAAAATAGAAAATTTGTCTTTGCCACTACCGCTGTTTTCACAATACTAACTTGGATTGGGGGGTGCGTTGCAATCATCTATTTAAATAATAATTTTTCTTTTTCTGAGTCTTTTATAAAAACTATTTTTATAGGACTGGCAGCATTAACGCTTCCCCATATGACTTTAATAGATTTTTTTTATAGAAAAAAATTTAATTAAGAAAATTGGGAACTTTAAAGACGATTTTCTCATCTTCTTTAAAATCAATCACTTCTGGGCTAAACTTTTCCTTAACGCGATTAATAAATAAATTTAATTGTTCTTCGGGTGCCGAGGCGCTCGCAGTTAAGCCTATCGTTTGATATTGGTTTAATTTTTGATAATCAAAATTGTCAACATTTTCAATTAATTCGCTATATTTACAGCCAAATTTTTTTGCTGTTTCGACAAGACGAATAGAATTTGAACTATTAAATGCTCCGATAACAAAAACAGCATCAACAGTTTTGGCCATCTCTTGAACAGAAGTTTGGCGATTGGAAGTTGCATAACAAATGTCTGATTTCTTTGGCGCCAAAATATTTGGGAACCTTTTTTCTAAAGCATCTACAATTTCCTGTGTATCAAATACGGAAAGAGTTGTTTGAGTGATATAGGCTATTTTTTGATCAGAGGGAAAATATAATTGATCTACATCGCTTAATTCTTGAACTAAAGTTAATTTGCTGATGTCTTGGAGTTGGCCAGCCGTTCCTTCTACTTCCGGATGTCCCTCATGACCTATCATAATAATTTGATAATCCTGTTTTTCTAATAAAATAATTTCTTTATGAATTTTGCTTACTAAAGGACAAATAGCATCATAAAAAAGAAAATTATAGTTTTTGGCTTTTTCAATAACTCTTTGGGCAACACCGTGGGCAGAAAAGATTACAGGTTGGTTTGTTCCTTGAGGCACTTCATCTAAAGACTCCACAAAAATTACACCTTTTTCTTTTAAATTTTCGACAACAAATTTATTGTGAACAATTTCATGGCGAACATAAACTGGTGAGCCGTATTTAATTAAACTTTTTTCAACGATTTCTACAGCGCGTTCTACGCCAGCACAAAAACCTCGATGTTTAGCTGTTAAGATTTTTTTTAGCACAAAAGAAAATTACCATATAAATGGATGGAAGAAATTTATTTTATAACAAATAATAGTTGCTGGGCTTCGATATTTTCGCCTGCTTTAATACAAAGTCTTTCCACGGTTCCTGACTGATCAGCATAAATCACAGTTTCCATTTTCATGGCTTCGATAGTACAAAGCTTAGCGCCTTTTTGAACTTTAATTCCCTCTGTTACTGCAACATCTACCAACAGTCCAGGAATGGGGGCGGCTATATGCTCCCTATTACTTGGGTCGGCCATTTCTTTTGCTAAATCATCAACTGCGATGGATTTATCTTTTACATCGACAGAACGAGGCTGACCATTAAGCTCAAAATAAACGGTTCTATAGCCTTTTTCATTGGGTTCGCTCAAAGTAAAATATCGAATAATAAGCGTTTTCCCCGGCTCAATTGATACATAAATTTCTTCCCCCGTATTCATTCCAAAGAAATAATTTGAAGTAGGAATAACACTCGTATTGCCAAACTTTTTTCGATGTTTCATATACTCATCAAAGACTTCGGGAAAGAAAATTTGAGATAAGGTGTCTTTTTCAGAAATAGACTCAGAGTATTTTTGTTCTAGTTCTTTTGTTCTCTCTTTAATATTTAGGGGTTTTAATTTGGAGCCAAATCGATAATTAATGGGTTTTTTACCTTTTAATATTTTTTTCTGAAGAGCTTTTGGGAAACCTTTATAAGGTTGACCTAATCGGCCGCTAAAAAATTCTATAACCGAAGCTGGAAACCCTACATCTTTTTTAGGATCAAGAACATCTTCAATTTGAATATTATTCGCAAGCATATAAATGGCCATATCGCCCACAACTTTGGAAATTGGGGTAACCTTAATCACATCTCCAAATATTTTATTTACTTCAGCATACATTGAAGCCAATTCAGGCCATCTTTCATCCATAATACCCATCGAACGTGCCTGCTCTCTTAGATTTGTGTACTGTCCACCTGGCATTTGGTGAAGATACACTTCGGACATGCTAGTTCGAACCTTGCTTTCAAAAGGCTGATATTGTTTTCTTACGCCCTCCCAATAATTCGCGGCTGTTCGGACAACCGCAGATGAAATTTTAGGATCACGCGCATTGCCATCTAAAGACTCAACCATTGCACCAAAACTTGGCTGCGATGTAAATCCTGACCAAGAGTCTATGGCAACATCCACTATATCTACACCTGCTTCTGATGCGTTTAATAAGGTAGCTACACCGTTACCACTGGTATCGTGAGTATGAAAGTGAATTGGAATTTTGATATTTTTTTTAAGCTCTTTAAAAAGAATTTTAGCTGCTTTGGGTTTGCATAGCCCCGCCATATCTTTAATTGCAAGAAAATGGATACCCATTTTTTCCAGTTTTTCTGCCATTTTTAAGTAATATTCTAAAGTATATTTTTTCTCTGAGGGTGATGAAAGATCCCCAGAATAGCATATTGATGCTTCGCAGATTTTGCCAGACTTTAACACTTCATCGATAGAGACTTGCATATTCTCAATCCAGTTAAGGGCATCAAAAATTCTAAAGACATCAATACCCGATTTTGCTGATAATTGAATAAACCTTCTTAAGACGTTGTCTGGATAATTGGTGTAACCTAATGCATTCGATCCACGGAAAAGCATTTGTAATAATGCTGATGGCATCTGTTCTCTTAACTTTAATAAACGATCCCAAGGATCTTCTTTGAGGAAGCGAAGAGCAACATCAAAAGTAGCTCCGCCCCAACACTCGATAGAAAATAAATTCTTTAACCTCTCTTCATATAAATCAGTGATCCCTAACATATCTTGGGTTCTCATTCGAGTTGCGATTAAAGACTGATGAGCATCTCTAAATGTTGTATCGGTGAGGAGTAATTTTTTTTCTTTTAAAACTGCTTGGGCCACTTCTTTGGGTCCCTTTTCATCTAAAATTTGTTTAAAAGTTTTACCGACAGCCTGTTGTGCTTTTTTTGATTTTGCAATGCCAAAGTCAGATAATTTTGTGGGAGTTGTTTCACGTAATTGAGGTCGGTTAGCCACTTCAGTATTACCATTGACAATCACCTCCGCTAAGAAGTTTAATGTTTTTGATGCTCTATCTTTTCTTCCTGAAAACTCAAATAAACTTTTTTCACTATCGATAAATTTTGTGTGATAATCAAACTTATCAAAGCCTGGATGATTAATTAATTTTAATAAAAAAGGAATATTAGTTTTAACACCACGAACTCTAAACTCACTTAGAGCCCTGTTCATTCTTTGTTTAGCTTCAAGAGGGGACTGCCCTTTAGCGGAAACCTTTACCAAAAGTGAGTCATAATATGGAGTGATGACGGTACCTGTTGCCGCTGTTCCTGCGTCTAATCGAATGCCATGCCCACTTGCAGAACGATAAACGGTTATTTTTCCATAATCTGGCGCGAAATCATTAGCCGCATCCTCTGTAGTAACACGTGACTGAATAGCGTGTCCTTTCATAATAATATCTTGTTGTTTAGGAACACCACAAATACCGTCTCCAATTTTAGCACCGGAAGCCAGAAGGAATTGTGCTTTTACAATATCAATGCCTGTAATTTCTTCTGTCACTGTGTGCTCCACTTGAACACGAGGATTTACTTCAATAAAAAAGAATTCGCGAGATTTAGCATCCATTAAAAATTCAACAGTGCCCGCACAAGAATAATCCACTTGTTTACCAATACGAACGCCCGCTTCACAAATTGCTTCGCGCTCTTTATCGCTTAAATAAGCGGCTGGGGCTCGTTCAACAACTTTTTGATGTCTTCGTTGTAGGGAACAGTCTCTTTCAAACAAATGAACTATATTTCCGTGAGTATCGCCGATGATTTGGACCTCAACGTGAAATGCTTTTTCTATTAATTTTTCAAAGAAAACATCATCTTTACCAAAAGCGCTTTTAGCTTCTCGACGTGCTGTATTGATTTGATTTTCTAATTCATTTTCTTTGCGAATAACTCTCATTCCTCGGCCACCGCCGCCCCACGAAGCTTTCAGCATAATTGGATAACCAACTTTTTTGGCAAGAGCTTTACATTTTTTTATATCTCGAGGTAGAGGTCCTGTGGAAGGAATCGTAGGGACATTTGCTTTCTCTGCTGTCTTTTTAGCTTCTACTTTATTTCCTAAGGAACGCATAATCTTTGAAGACGGTCCCACAAAAAGAATATTATGTTTGGCACACTCATCGGCGAACTCTGGATTCTCCGAGAGAAAACCATAGCCTGGATGGATAGCATCGCATCCTGAATTTAAAGCGATTTGAACAATCCCTTTATAGTCAAGATAGGCTTGAATAGGTCCTAAGCCCGAACCAACTAAATAACTTTCATCTGTTTTAAAACGATGCAATGCAAAACGATCCTCATAAGAGTAAATAGAAACGGTTTTGTATCCGAGCTCAGTAGCTGCTCTGGATATACGAATAGCAATTTCACTTCTATTCGCGATTAGAATTTTTTTAATTTCTCTCATAGTGATTGATGCCTCAATGTTTTACAGAAAATTTTTAATTTTTCCATAATTAACGTTCAAAAAATGTATGCATTCTTTCGATATTACACATTTTTCACATTCGGGGTTTCTCGCCTTGCAAGTATATCTTCCATGAAGAATAAGAAGATGATGGGCGGTCTTTTTATATTGTTCTGGGACAATTTCCATTAGGTCTTGTTCAACAGCATCGGGCGTCTCACCTAAACTGAGATTTAGTCTTCTAGATAAACGATAAACATGCGTATCCACTGCGATCGTCGTATGTCCAAAAGCAACGCTCATAACTACATTGGCTGTTTTTCTCCCCACCCCAGGTAATTCACATAGCATATCAAAGTTATCTGGTACTTTGCTGTTGTGTTTCTCAACTAATATCTTTGAAAGAGCGATTACATTTTTTGCTTTAGTGTTGAATAATCCTATACTTTTCACATAAGGGATAATTCCCTGAAGGCCTAATTTTAAAATTTTTTCTGGTGTATCGTATGTAGCAAAGAGATCTTTCGTCGCCTTATTGACTTGGGCATCGGTTGATTGTGCAGACAAAACAACAGCCACTAACAGTGTATAGTGATTAACGTATTGAAGATCAGATTGAGGGGCAGGAATAGCTTTTGATAATTTGGAAAAAATTTGATTTATTGTTGAAGTATTCACGATGAAAAAACAGTTAGATATTAAACCAAACAAAAGTTTAAATCACAAACAGATATTGCTTTTTTTAGCAATAACAGGTGGATTAATTTTTTTTATGGGAGTTAGATTTGTTATTGTCGGCGCATGGCCTATTTTAATATTTGGGATTGTTGAATTTTTAATTTTGGCATTTTGTACCTATCTTTACTTCAATTTTGCTAAGAGAAGAGAGATAATTATTTTGAATCAGGAAGAAATCAGAATTCAAAAGTTGAAAGATCAAGAGATGAAAGATGACCAAAGCTATAATATTCATTGGAGTCGCTTAAAAAATAATAAGGATGATCTATCAATTCATTATGCTGGAAAAAAAAATGCTTTCGCTAAATTTTTAAGTCCACATCGTCGATTAAAATTAAAAAAAATTATTGAACGCTATAAGTCTCGCCTGTCCTAAAGCATATCCTTATAAGTATAATAACCACTGTTTTGGTTTGACAGCCAGATTGCCGCTTGGATTGCACCATCGGCAAAAATTTCTCGGTTAAACGCTCGATGAGTTAATTCAATGCTCTCATTTTCCCCATGAAAGATTACTGTGTGCTCTCCTGGAATGTTTCCTCCACGAATAGAAGAAAACCCGATTTCATCTTTTTTTCTTTCTTGTTGATCTTGAAGGCGGTTAAAATTGAATTGATCCTTAGAATAATTTAACTCTTCTGCTATTT
>Ga0255765_1000920_pt1 | contig 38485 bp, 44 predicted proteins | sample 041ome_8_FD_179965 | JGI IMG/M metagenome (GOLD analysis project Ga0255765, IMG submission 179965) | Coastal salt marsh microbial communities from the Groves Creek Marsh, Skidaway Island, Georgia - 041407BS metaG (version 2) | ecosystem: Environmental > Aquatic > Marine > Intertidal zone > Salt...
TTATCTTCCCCACCAGTAAATCGCTATATATAAAAATAGCCAAACAACATCAACAAAATGCCAGTACCATGCTGCAGCTTCAAATCCAAAGTGTCTTTCTGGGGTTAAATGGCCTTTTCGAGCTCTCATTAAACATACCAATAAAAATAATGTTCCAACAAGGACATGAAATCCATGAAATCCTGTAGCCATATAAAACGTTGATGGATATATACCCTCAGTAAAACCAAATGCTGCATGGTGGTATTCATATATTTGTAATAATGTAAAGATACAGCCTAAAAATACTGTTAAATATAAACCTTGAAGAGCCTCTTTATTGTTTCCTTCTCTTACAGCATGATGGGCCCAAGTACACGTGGTACCAGATAATAATAAGATTAAAGTGTTTAAATAAGGAATATCTAACGGGTCAAATGTTTCTATACCTTCTGGTGGCCAAACACCTACTCCTAAAGAGCCAGTAAAGACATCCTTATAATCTGCGATAAATGCTTTGGGTAAGAGGCTGGCATCAAAGAAAGCCCAAAAGAAAGCAACAAAAAACATAACCTCAGAAGTGATGAAAAGGGCCATTCCCCATCTTAGACCTATTTCAGTAATAGAATTATGCACTTTTAAAAAAGTGCTTTCTTTAATTATATCTCTCCACCACATAAACATCGTAAAGAGAATAAGCCCAAAACCGACAAACAAAGGCCAAAGCATCTCATAATGCATATAAAGAATTGCGCCTGAAACTAAGAATAAAGCAGAAAAAGAGCCAACTAGCGGCCATGGACTTGGATTAACAAGGTGGTACTGATGTTTTTTTTCTGAATCTTTAAAAGTTAAGTCGACCATTAATCTAGTATTTCATTCTTTTTTCTCAAAAAAGGTATATGACAAAGTGACATTCTTCACTTTTTTAGCTTCAGGGTCCTCTAAAATTAGAGGATCAATGTAAAAAGTGACAGGGAATTCAACTACTTCACCAGGTTGAATTTTTTGATCTTGAAAACAAAAACATTCTATTTTGAGTAAGTAAGGTCCTATCTTAGGAGGCAGAACATTAAAAATAGATGTACCAACGGTAGGTATTGATGAATTATTTTTAGCCCTAAAAGTAACATCATATTTCACCCCTTCAGTAATTATCATCTTATTAGGAGCCTCAAAATTCCAATCAAGTCCGTCATTCACTTGACTTGAAAAAACAACATTCATTTTTAACTCACCCATATTTGGGTCGACTTGTTCAATTAGAGTGTCTGTTTTTTGGTTAAAACCTTGAAAACCAGTGAGATTACAAAAAAGTTTATAAAGCGGGACTGAAAAAACAACTAAACCTGTCATAAATACCAGGATGAATATTAATAATCCGAGTGTTTTATATTTGCTAGAGCTTTTCAAATACCAGATTTAATTCTCTGAATAGTGATAAAATAAAAAGCCGCTACAAGAAAAAGCAAGATAGCCAAAACAATAAGATTTTTTTTCTTTTTATTCATTTAAAAAAAACGATCGATCACAGTGAAGAAAAAAATTAAGAATAGATAAATGATAGAAAAGCCAAATAGTTTAATTGAGTCTTTTTTTAAATTTTTTGACTTGTTGAGTTTAAAAAGTTGAAATGCAAAATAACTATTAAGTAGATTTGAAGTAACAAAAAATACCATTCCTACCAGGCCAAATACAAAAAGAAGATTGGTCGACACAATCATTAAGAACGTATAAATATTCATCATTGTCAAAGTTTTCTGGATACCATGTTTAACAGGGTACATGGGGACATCTGCGTTGGAATAATCTTGATTTCTATAAATTGCTAATGCCCATGAATGTGGAGGAGTCCATAAAAATATAATCAGACAAAGAATTATTGGGTATAGGATCATCTCATTTGAAATACTAATCCATGCTATAACTGGGGGAAGCGCCCCAGCTAAACCTCCAATAACAATATTTTGTGCAGTTCGATATTTTAAATACATCGTATAAAAGACAGAATAATAAAGGATGGTGAATGCTAAAAGAATTGCCGCTTGAATATTGGCAAAAAAGAACAAAGCAACCACAGAGAAAAAAGAAAATACTAAGCCAATTGCTAACGCAGTATTGGCAGAAATATTCCCTGCGGGAATTGGTCTAAACTTTGTTCGGTCCATTTTTGAGTCGATAACTCGATCATGCCACATATTTAAGATAGCCGATCCTGATGCACCCATTGCTATAAGCATCAAGCTAACACCTTTAATTAGAAGAGATTTATCAGATGGGGCAACGAGCATCGCACATAATGCGGTAAATATAACTAATGAGATAACTCCCGGTTTAATTAAAACATATACCTGTTTTAAAAAATTCAACAGCGAAGGTAGATTAAAACCTACGCTTGAAGAAAGTAAGTGTTCTTGTCTGTCTTTATTTACAGCCACTTATTAATTCTTAACTTCAGGTAAAGTTTCAAACTGGTGATAAGGTGGTGGAGAAGGCAAAGTCCACTCTAATGTTTTTGCTCCTTCACCCCATGGATTTGCCTCTGCTTTCTTACCACTAATTAAAGCTATGATCATCACAACCAAGAAGAGTAAGAACGAGCCAAAGGATATATAAGATCCTAAAGAAGAAATCGCATTCCATCCTGCATAAGCATCAGGATAATCTGGAATTCTTCTTGGCATACCGGCTAATCCTAAAAAGTGCTGAGGGAAGAAAGTTAAATTAACTCCGGCAAAAAATAACCAGAAGTGCAATTTTCCGAAAAATTCAGAATATTGTTTTCCTGTCATTTTGCTAAACCAATAGTATATCCCGGCAAAAATGCCAAATACAGCTCCCATGCTTAGTACATAGTGGAAGTGAGCAACAACATAATATGTATCATGGAGAACGACATCCACACCGGCGTTAGCCAGAATAACTCCTGTAACTCCACCAAGAGTAAATAAGAAAATAAATCCAAGAGCAAATAACATTGGAGTTGAAAAGGTTATTGAGCCTCCCCACATCGTAGCTATCCAACTGAAGATTTTCACACCCGTTGGAACGGCAATTACGATAGTGGCAAGCATGAAGTAAGCTCTTACATTGGCGCTAAATCCGACAGTGTACATATGATGAGCCCACACTACAAAGCCAATAAATCCAATTGCAACCATTGCATAAGCCATTCCTAGATATCCAAAAACAGGTTTCTTAGAAAAAGTAGAAACAATATGAGAGATGATACCGAAAGCAGGAAGAATCATGATGTAAACTTCAGGATGTCCAAAGAACCAGAAAAGATGTTGAAAAAGAACAGGATCTCCACCTCCAGCTGGATCAAAAAAGGTAGTTCCAAAGTTACGGTCTGTTAAAAGCATCGTAATAGCTCCACCTAATACAGGAACAGCTAACAATAGAAGGAAAGCGGTAACTAACATCGCCCAAGCAAATAAAGGCATCTTATGGAGGGTCATTCCAGGTGCCCTCATATTAAGAATAGTCGTAATAAAGTTCACTGCGCCCAAAATAGAAGAGGCTCCCGCTAAGTGAAGAGAAAAAATAGCCATATCTACTGCAGGAGAACTATGCCCGGTGATGGAACTTAAAGGAGGATATATGGTCCAACCAGTACCTGCGCCACTTCCAACAAACATTGAGCCCACTATCAATAGCAATGATGGAATTAGTAACCAAAAACTAATGTTATTAAGTCTTGGGAATGCCATATCAGGAGCGCCAATCATCAATGGAACAAACCAGTTTCCAAATCCACCTATCAGAGCAGGCATGACAACAAAGAAAATCATTAAGAGTCCATGAGCCGAAATAATCACATTCCACATTTGACCGTCCGTTACAACTTGCATACCAGGATCCGAAAGTTCCATTCTCATAATTACTGATAAGGCTCCCCCAATAATTCCTGCAACAATTGCATACAAAAAGTAAAGTGTGCCTATATCTTTATGGTTAGTGGAAAAAAACCATCGTACAAAAAAGTTAGGTTTATGATCGTGATGATCGTTTAGTGATGTAGCAGTTGTGCTCATAGTTTTTTCTCCTCTACTTCTAATTTTATTACATCATTTTTTGATAAAACTAGTTCTTCTTCAGGACTAGCAATTGGCTGAATATCTTCGTTAATGGCATAATTATTTTTTGCTTCATTTGCCCAAGCCATAAATTCATTTTCTGGAAGAACTTTTACAACTACAGGCATAAAACCATGACCTGTTCCACAAATTTCAGAGCATTGACCACGATATGTTCCTGGCTCTTTGACATTGACCCAAGTTTCATTTAACCTACCTGGCACTGCATCGGTTTTGATACCCATAGATGGAACGGCCCAACTATGTAAAACATCACCAGCAGTAATTAGAATTTGAACATTTTTGTTAGCAGGAATAACAAGAGGGTTATCAACGGTCAACAATCTAAGATCACCTTCTTGTAAATCTTCATCTTGTATCATGTAACTTTCAAAATAAAAGTTTCCATGATCAGGATATTCGTACTCCCAATACCACTGATGTCCTATTACTTTGACAGTCATATCGTAAGCGTCAGATTTCTCTTGTTTATAAAGTAACTTAAAAGATGGAATAGCAATCACCACTAGGATTACAACGGGCAGTGCAGTCCATAAAACCTCTAAAATAGTGTTGTGCGTAGTAGTAGAGGGTGTGGGGTTTCTCTTAGCACTAAATCGAAAAGATACATAAAATAATAAGAATAGAACAAAAAGAGTAATTACAGTCATTATAATTAGAATAAGATCGTGGAGATCAACAACTTCTTGCATTAAATTCGTTGCAGGGTTTTGAAAACTTAGTTGCCAATCATTTGCAGAAGCAAATAAATTAGAGGTAAAAAAAACAAAAATAGAACCAAATAAATATTTCATGAAATACATATTAGTATTCTATTCTAAGCAGTATATTGACAGGATGTCGCTAAAAACGTTGTTTTCTATGAAAAAAAATGAAACGTTAAACTAAGTGCGGCAATAACTGCCGTATCTGCTTTTAAAATTTGGCTACGTATTTTTATATTATAGAAGTTTTTTGAATTAGTTTTAATAAATTCTCTCTCTTCATCTTCAAACCCTCCCTCAGGTCCAACGATAACTAAAATACTATCAGTAAAAATCTTCTTTGGGACCTCATCAATTAAAAATCCTTTGAGGTTTTCATCAAACATTAAAACATTTGATGATTGGAGAAGTTTTTTTTGATTGGTAAGTTTTTCAATTTGAAAGATTGTTGGAAGAGACAACCTACCTGATTGTTGCGCCGCTCCCACACTGTAGGCTTCATATTTTGATAAATTTATTTTACTTACTACAGTTCTCTGAAATTTGGTGGGGTAAAGATTTTTGACGCCTATCTCTGTAGATTGTCTAACAACTGACTCACTATTCAAATGCTTAATTGGAGAAAAGAGAAGACTAATATCTGATGAAGTTTTAGGTGGTAAAGTTTGTTCTAAAATTTCAACGATAAGGCTATTTTTTTTGATATCAATTATTTTAGCATCCCATTCGCCATTTTCTTCATTAAATAGATTAACACGTTCTCCAATATTTAATCGCATTACTTTGATAAGGTGGATATAGTACTTTTCTTCTAAATGATAAGTGTTACCCTTAACTAAATTTGATTTATTATAAATTCTCTTCATGAACGATATAAGACAAGATAATTTAATTTTTAAAATTTTTCCAATATTTACCCACCCATATATTTTAATTATGAGGTTAGATAGGCCTATTGGTTATATACTTTTATTTTACCCAATATGCTTTTCGATTGTTGCATTTTCTGATCTTAATTTAAAAATTGTCAGTTTGTTAATAATCTTTTTGATTGGATCAATAGTCATGCGTTCTGCAGGATGTATTATCAATGACTTACTTGATCGCGATATAGATAACAAAGTTCGCAGAACACAAAATAGACCTTTGGTATCTAATTCTCTATCTATCAAAAACTCAATTATCTTATTAATTATATTATTGAGTATTGGCTTAATTGTCTTAACACAATTAAATTTACCATCAATTATTTTAGCCTTAGTTATTGTTCCTTTAGTATTTCTATACCCATTAGCCAAAAGGTATTTCTTTCTTCCCCAATTTGTTCTAGCTTTTACTTATAATTGGGGGTGCTTTATTGGATGGTCATCTCTAGAGTCTCCAAGCAGTTTTACAGAAATTTCAATTTTATTCTTATCATTGGTTCTGTGGACAATAATTTATGACACAGTCTATGCTACCCAAGATGAAGACGATGACAGAAAACTTTCCTTAAAATCTAGTGCATTATTATTTGGTAAGTACAAACTAGTGATACTTAATTTTCTTATTATAATAATGTATTCGTTATTGATGCTATTTGGAAAAAATCTAGGTTTTAACTTTTTATTTTTTATTTTTCTTACTCTTCAATTAATTTTAAATTTAATGGATCTTAACTACATTTGGAAAAATGACTCTTTAAGATCAGGTTTCTATTTTAATAGAAATAATTATTACGGTATTTTTTTACTTTTAAGTATTATAATCGGAAGTCAATTTAATGTCTGAAAGTAAATCTCATTTTTTTAGAATTTCTAATCTTTTTTTTGAATACAAAATAAAAATGATCATAGCAGTATTTTGCATGATTATTGCAGCACTTTGTACAGGCTTTCATGCTTGGCTTGTAAAACCAGCTCTTGATCAAGTGTTAGTGAATGCCAATAAATTTTATTTATATTTTATTCCTGGAGCCATATTAGTTACTGGTCTCATTAAAGGATTAGCAACCTATACTCAAGTCACATCACTTCAATTTATGAGTCATCGGATTATAGAAAGACTTAGAAAAGATGTTTTTCATAATCTTATAAACTTACATTATGGATTTTTCGTTCAAAATAGAACAGGTTCATTAATTACGAGAATTACAACTGACACCTATTATCTAAGTGGTGCCATGGCTAATACTTATACCGCATTGATAAAAGACTCTTTAACTCTGTTAGTTTTGATGGGTAATATGTTTTATCAAAACTGGAAATTAGCTTTAATTTCTATCTTGGTTTTCCCCTTAGCTCTTATACCGGTTCGAGTACTTGGAAAAAAAATTAGAAATATTACTAAAAACCTACAACATCAAATAGGCAATCTTGCATCAAATTTAGAGGAAATTTTTAAAGGTATTAAAAATGTCAAATCTTTTAATGCCGAAGAGTTTGAAATATCAAGAATTAATAAGGAAATAGCCACTGCAAGAGAATTAAATTTTAAACAAGAGAAGGTTACTGCTCGCTCAAGACCCTTCACCGAAACCCTTGGATCCTTAGCGGCGGGATTGGCTATATTTGGTGGTGGTGTATTTGTTATTAATGAAAATATGACCGCTGGGGAACTAATGAGTTTTTTAGTAAGTCTTATGTTAGCCTATGCTCCCCTAAAAAACCTTATAAATGTAAATGTCCTTTTACAAAGTGGTCTTGGTGCCGCCTCAAGAATTTTCGAGTTTATAGATATGAAGAGTGATATTTCTGATGGCAATAAAACTATAAAAGATTTTGATGAAATAAAATTTAAAGATGTCTTTTTTAAATACCCTAATTCAGAAAAAAATGTTCTTAACGGAATAAATATCAATTTAAGAAAAAATAAAAAAATTGCAATTGTCGGACCCTCTGGCTCTGGTAAATCGACCTTACTTGGATTAATGATACGTTTATTTGATCTCGACAAAGGTGAAATTATTATTGGAAATGAGAATATCAAAGACCTTCGTCTTAAAAATTTAAGAGGTTATTTTAGCTTAGTGAGCCAAGATACCGTTTTATTTGATGGATCAATATCGGAAAACATAAAATATAATTCTAAATTATCAACCAAGAGTATTGAAAAGTTTGCAGAATTAGCTTGCGTAGATGAAATTATTGAAAAACTCCCGCAAGGGCTTAATTCTCAAATTGGTGAAAATGGTGTCAAACTTTCAGGCGGACAAAGACAAAGAATAGCTATTGCTAGAGCCCTAGCTCAACAAAAATCAATTATTCTTCTGGATGAACCAACATCAAATTTAGATCTTAGAACAGAGTCAAAATTGTTTGATAACCTACATAGTATAAAAAATATAACGCTTGTTGTAGTGGCGCACAGACTGAGCACTATCAAGCATTTCGATGAAATACTCTATCTTGAGTCAGGAAAGCTATTAGAGCAAGGATCACATAAAAGTTTAATGGCAAAAAAAGGTTTCTACTATCAGCTCTATCAAAAACAATTAAAAAAAAATGCTTAAAAGGTTAAGCAAAAATAATTTTTTTTTAAATTTATTTGCTAATTTAGTTTTTTTATCTCTTTGGATTATTAAATCGACTAGTAGCTGGCGTGGTATTAATGAAGAAACGATAAAAAAAGAACTTTCAAATAAAAGATCACTAATAATTTTGATTTGGCACCATCAATTAATGGGCTCAACATTCAGTTGGAAATTTAATTCTAAACTTCGACCTATAGCAACCTCACATAGAGATGGTCAATTAAGTACATTGGTTCAAAAAAAATTTGGATTAGAACCACTTTTGAGAAAAAAAGATAACCCAACATTTTTAATTAAAAATATATCTAAAGCAGTTCAAAATGGAGATTGTATTTATATAACTCCAGATGCGCCTCATGGACCACCAAAAAAAATTAACACCAGTATCTTTAAATTGTGTCAAAAATTTAATTTAAATATTGCTATATTGTCTTTTCATACAAATAAGTACTTTAGACTGAATAGTTGGGATAAATTAAAAATACCTCTTCCTTTTAGTAAAGGAATTTACCTATGGGGCGACGAAATTATTCGGCCAAAAGATTATGAAAATGAAAAAGATTTTAATCTAAAAATTACAAATGAATTAAATAAGAATTCTGAGAAGATTAATGATTTTTTTTAGTTATAATTTTTTACAGATTTTATTTTTTCCTATTTTTTTTCTATTAGCTTTATTTAGGATTGTTTTAAATAAAGAAAATTTAAAATCTATAAAGCAAAAAGTTTTATGTAATTATAATTTTACAAAACTCAGAGAATTAGATCATTTAATACATTTTTCTAGCATAGGAGAGCTGAATTCAATTAATTATTTGATCGAAAACCTATCGACTAAAAAAATTATATTATCGTGTTCTACCTTATCTTCTTATAACTTAGCAAAAAAAAAATATCAGAATTTTTTCATTATATTTTTACCCTTAGATTTTTCATGGAACATTAATAAATTTTTAAGTCGTACCAATATAAAAAAAATTATTTGGATAGACTCTGAAATTTGGCCAAACTGGCTCATAATATCTAAAAGAAAAAAAATAAAAAATATTCTAATTAATGGCAGACTATCTGAAAAATCATACTCCAGATGGAGTAATTTTTCTTCTTTCGCTCAATTACTTGGGAGCCAATATTCTTTGATTTTTGCAAAAAGCTTTGATGATAAAATCAAATTTGAAAACATTTTTAAAAAAAATGTATTTCATTTTGGTAATTTAAAATTCTACCAAAAACTTAATTTAATTAATAACAAAAAAAATATAATTTGTTTTGCTAGTATTCACAAAGAAGAATTTGAAAAGGTATTAGAAATAATTCAATATTTAAATTTTAGTAGTATTGAGAAAATAATTATAATACCGAGACATGTTCACTTCAGTTCTAAACTTCAATCAATGATTAAACAAAATTATGTAAATAAAATTTTTATTTTAGATAAGTTTGGTGAAAATGACTCAGCGTATGAATCCGCAAAGTTGACTTTCATGGGCGGCTCTCTTTTTGAACATGGAGGTCAAAATCCACTCGAACCCTTATCTAAAGGGTGTTTTGTTTTGTCAGGACAGTATATAAATAATTTTAAAGAAATTTATACTGAACTTGAGAACCTTTCGCTAGCCAAAGTATTAAATAATAATAATGCTCAAGAAATTAGCTCTAAGATGAATAAATACATTGATATGGGAATAGATAATCACCAAGATATTCAAGATTTCTTTGATTTAAATACTAAGCAGTTAAGGTTAATTATTGATAAGGTTGAAGAATGTTAAAAGCACCAAGTTTTTGGTATCAAAATAAAATTTCTATATTTGCTATTCTTCTTCTTCCTATTTCACTACTATGGGTTATAGGAACTTTCTTCAAAAAAAAATTTTCTAAAATACTCCGATCCAAAATACCAGTAATTGCGGTTGGAAGCGCCATTGTTGGCGGTTCAGGCAAGACTCCTTCCGTAATCTATATTTGTGAAATTTTAGAGAAAATGGGCTACAAACCTCATATAATATCAAGAGGATACGGTGGAACTACCAACGAAGTTATAAAAGTGTCTCCTGAAATGAATTACTCTGTTGTTGGAGATGAGGCTATTATGATGTCAAAATATTTTCCAACATGGGTAAGTAAAAAAAAATATAATGCTTTTTCTAAGGCAGAAAAAGATGGTGCAGATATATTAGTCTTAGATGATGCACTTCAATCATATGATATCTTTAAAAATATCAGTATCTACGTGTATGACTCTATTCAATCATTTGGTAATAAATTGATTATTCCTTCTGGTCCACTTAGGGAACCAATTAGTAGCGCTTTAAATAGATCGCAAATAGTTTTTTTAATTAATACAAATAGCTGTCCTGAAATTTTTAAAAACCAATTTCAACAAAACATGAATTTTGAAATTTCAATCAAACCAGAAATAAGAGATAAAAGACTGTTTCCTTTCGCTGGTTTAGGATTTAATAAAAAGTTTTTTGATCAACTATATAATGAAGGTTTGGATATAACACTTACAAGAGAATTTCCCGACCATCATCAATACTCTCAAGATGATATGTTTGCATTATTAGATGAAGCTAATAAAAATGACTCTTTTCTTGTAACTACAGAAAAAGATCATCTTAGAATTCCAAATGAGTTTAAAAGTTCTGTTGGAATAATCTTTGGAAAAATGACATCAGAAGAAAAAACAAACTTAGCATCTGAAATTGAAAAACTTATTTAAGAAACTTTTTCAAATTTTAGAATTTGTAATTTTTGTCTTTCTTAACAAAATTTTAAATATTTTAAGTTTCAAGGCAGCTTCTAATTTAGGTTCCCTACTTGTTTCTACCTTGGGTCCATTAACTCAATATTCAAAAATAATATCAAAAAATTTACATAATTTTAGTGACGATATTTCTCTTATTTCTTCAATTACAAGGGAAAATCTAAGTCAAACTGGAAGAGTATTTTTTGAATTTTTTAATCTTAATAAGTTTAATTGGGAGGCTATTTCTCTAGAAAATGAAAAATATCTTCAGCAAATCAAAGATCACAAAGGTTCGAGAATTTTTATATCTGCGCATATAGGTAATTGGGAAATTACAAGAAATTATTTATTAAATATAGGTTTTAAACTTCACTCTGTTTATCGACATGCAAATAATCATAAAATTGATCAATACATTCAGGAAAAAAGAAAAAGAGAAAATGCATATTTTTACAAGAAAGGTTCCGAAAGTGCCAAAAATATGATTAAAGCACTGAAAAACAATGAGGACTTAGCATTATTAGTTGATCAAAGGGATAGCAGCGGTCCAATGATTAAATTTTTTGGAAAGCAAGCATATGCAACAGATGGTTTTGCACATCTTGCATTAAAATATCAAACTCTACTTTGCCCTGTGTACTCGGTAAGACAAAAAAATGGTAATTTCAAATTTATTTACGAAAAACCTATTCCTTTTAATGAATTCAAAGATTTATCAGTAAAATCATTAGTTGAAAAAATTCACTCTGATTATTTTGAAAAATGGATTAAAGAAAACCCTTCCCAATGGTTATGGGTTCATCAAAGATGGAAGCTTTAATTTTTATTTTTTATTAAAATTTCACCGTCATACATTTTAACGGAAAATTCCTTAACATTTTTTAATGTCTTAATATTTTTAATCAATTGTTTTTTATTTTTTAAAATAGAATAACCTTTTTTTAAATTTTTCTCGATGGATGAATTTAGTATTATTCTATTTAATAGATTTAAATTTTGACTTACTGAATTAATTTTATTTTTAAGATAAATTTGATTATTTTTTGAAAAAGAAAAAATTTTATTTTGGGTTATTTCAATTTTTTGTTTGGGGCTAAATTCTATTATTTTCATATAATTTTTGATAATAATATTTTTTAGGTTACTTAAATATTCTTTTACAGCCTCTAAATTATCAGAAACATATTTTGAGAGTATTTTTTCAGTTTCATATATTCTACTTGAAAGAAAATTCATTGAATTAGAAAAATTTAAAATTATTTTTTCAGGTAAAACAATTTTACGTTTTATATTATTCGAAAAATCAATCTGTAAATTTCTTAAATCTTTTAAGACTTCTATTTGATTTGGTACAGATAGTTCTGCTGCTGCAGTAGGCGTTGGTGCTCTTAGATCACAAACAAGATCAAGAAGGGTGTAATCTGTTTCATGGCCGATAGCAGATATTGAGGGGATTTTCAAATCATAAACCCTTTTTATAAGCTCAGGTTCATTGAATGGCATCATTTCTTCAAGTGATCCTCCCCCTCTAGCAAAAATGATTAAGTCCGGTTTCTCCTGACTTATTTCTATTAAATCTAAATATTCAATAATTTCTGTGTGAGTTTTTTTTCCTTGAACAGGTATGGGATAAACCTCGAGATTAGTTAGCGGAAATCTATTTTCTATTCGATGAATGATATCATGAATCACTGAGCCGGTTGCTGAAGTTAAAATGCCTATTTTTTTTGGAAATTTGGGAATAATCAATTTATGAGAGTCTTTAAAATATCCTCTACTCTCTAAGTCTTTTTTTCTTTTTTCTATGAGCTCCAGAATAGATCCGTCACCGCTATATTCTATTTGATCAATTATCAATTGATAAACTGATCGACCAAATTTGGAGTAAGATGTAACTTTTCCAAAAAAGTTATATTCAGTTCCCTCTTCAAGTTTTATTTCTAATCTTTCATGGGTCCCCTTCCAACATATGCAAGAAATTACTTCGTCATTTTCTTTAATAGAAAAATAAACATGACCTGAACTCGCAACTGTGATTGGACCAGACTCACCTATTAATTTTATGTAATCAAATTTATCTTCTAATAATTCTTTAATTGATCTATTCAGTTGAGTTACGGTATACTCAGGGATATTGTTCACGTAGTTAATATACATAAAATAAAATGAATGTCATAGTTATAGGTTCGGGCGCGAGAGAACATGCTTTGTGTCGATTAATTGAAAAATCATATTTATGTGAGCATTTATATTGTTTTCCTGGAAACTTTGGTATTAGTCAAATCGCAGAGTGCAAAAATATCAGTTCCATAAATGAAATAATCGAAGAATGCCAAAAAATAAAACCAGATCTTGTTATTATAGGTCCAGAAAATTACTTATCAGAAAATTTAGCAGGTAAATTAAGAGAGCTTAATTTTCATGTATTTGGACCGGATGCACAGGGTGCAAAACTAGAGTCTTCCAAAGAATTCATGAAAGAATTTTGTCAATCTCATGGTATTCCAACAGCTCGTTCTCAAACTTTTATCAGCTTTGACTCTGCCAAAATGTATTTAGAATCAATAAGCGATTCCATTGTAGTTAAATATGACGGACTGGCGGCTGGAAAAGGTGTTTTTGTTTGCTCTGATCGGCAAGAGGCAATTGATGCTTGTTATAAAATTTTCGAAGAGAAAATTTTTAATAAAGAAAATAATAAAGTAATAATTGAAGATTTTTTAGAAGGGAAAGAGCTTAGTTTCTTTACCCTCACTGATGGGAATAATTACTTAAATTTTGGCTCTGCTCAAGATTATAAAAGGATTGGTGATAACGATACTGGACCCAACACTGGTGGGATGGGAACAATAAGTCCCGCCCCTATACTAAATGAGGAACTTATGAAAAAAATTCAATCAGAGATAATTGAAAAAACTATTTCTGGACTTAGTAAAGACAAGATTGACTTTCAAGGGGTATTATTTTTTGGAATTATGGTGGATAAAAACAATAACCCTTATTTGCTAGAATATAATACTCGGTTTGGTGATCCTGAAATACAAAGTATATCAATGAGAATGAATTCAGATTTTTTATCTTTAGCGCATGCCGTGGCTACAAAAAATCTTGAATATGCTAATATTGAATTTTTTGACGATAAAAAATCTATTTGTTTAATTCTTGCTACATCTGGCTATCCAGATAACTACCCTAAAGACACAATTATTAAAAATTTACATGATTTCTCCAACGATGATCGGTTTTATATTTTTCATGCCGCAACAAAAAAAATCGGTCAAAATATTTTAACAAACGGAGGAAGAGTTTTATCTCTTGTTGCTATGGACACTACCTATGAGGAATGCCGAAAAAAAGTTTATCAAATTGCTCAACAAATAAATTGGGATTATAAGTACTATCGAAAAGATATTGGGGCTAATTTTTAATTCTTTTTTTTTTAAAAAATAATTGTACCAAATTTTCTTCTTCAAGTGCTAGCTTTTCATAAGAAATTTTTTTTATTGTTTTTCTTGAAGGATTTTGATTACTAAAAATAAATTTAACTTCACTTAACCTTGCAGATTTAATTACTTCTTTACACATATCACACGGTTCAAGGTAAGTAATCATTGTAAATCCATCAAGTCTTTTTTGATTCAATTTTTTACAAGCCTTTCTAATGCATAAAATTTCTGCATGAGATGTTGGATCCATTGAAGAGAGCTCCTTGTTATGAGCTTGGGAAATCAAGATCATTTTTTTTGGATCATAAATGATTGCCCCGACAGGGATTTCATTTTTTTTCAAGGCTTGATGACTTTGCTTCAATACAACTTGGAGAAAATCTGTTACTGTCTTCATTATGAATAGAACTCCTATCATTGGTATCACAACTGATTATCAAGAGAAAGTTAACTCTTATTCGAAATACCCCTGGTTTGCTTTACGAAGACATTATGTAGAATGTCTTGAAATATATGACTGCCACCCAATCATTTTGCCTATCACAAAATCATTACCAAATTTAGATATTTTAGATGGAATGATGATATCAGGCGGTGACTTTGATATTGATCCAAGTTTTTATGGTCAAAAAATCACTTCAGACAAAGTTCAAACAATTCCTGAAAGAACAGATTTTGAAATGAAGTTAATTGATCAATATCTTCCAACAAATAAGCCAATCCTTGGAATTTGTGGAGGGTGTCAATTATTAAATGTATATTTTGGAGGATCGTTAATTCAAGATATTCAATCAAGCATTGAGCATGAGCAGCCGAATCCAAGAAATGAAACTAGTCATGAAATTATTTTTCCCAAAGGTTCTCGTCTTGCAAAATTTACTGATACTAAAAAAACTTTGATTAATAGCGCTCATCATCAAGGAGTGGATAAACTAGGCAATAACTTGATTGCTACAGGTATCGCCCCTGATGGAATTATAGAGGGATTTGAGCATGAGAACCATTACTATTGTGTTGGGGTGCAATGGCACCCTGAATTTTTAATAACTGATTTCGATAAAAAATTTATTCAAGATTTTGTTAACCATGTCAAAAAAAACATTTAGTAAATTACTTTCTGAAAAATTTCAAATTTCACGAAAAAAGGCTGAGGAAATAATTAAAAATAAAAAAGCCTTATTAAATAACAAAACTGAATCTAGACCATATATAGTAATTCAAAGTACAGATATTATAAGTCTAAATCAGCCAATCGAAAAAAAAATAAACATAATTTTATTCCATAAGCCTAAAGGATGCATTACATCAAGAAGCGATGAAAAAAATAGAACAATAATTTATGATTATCTTCCAAAAAAATTAAATCATTATCATTATATTGGAAGACTGGATTATAATTCTGAGGGGTTATTATTATTAACTGACAGTACAGTTTATAAAAGAAAGTTAGAGTCCCCCAAATCTAATATTAAAAGAGTCTATGTGGTCAATGTAATTGGGTCATTTAATAATTTAAAACTCCAATCTCTCAATCAAAAGATTTATGCGGCAAAAATATATAAGAATCCTCACGTTTCATTAACTTTTTCAAATAAAAATAAACATACTTTAAGGTTTGAATTAACTGAGGGAAAAAATAGAGAAATTAGAAATATATGTGAGATATTTAATTTAAAAGTTGAAAGATTAAAAAGAATATCCTTTGGACAGTATAAAGTGAAATCTATACCTCTTGGTAAATATAAAGAAATGATAATTCATGAGAATAATTAGTGGCACTCTCAAAGGAAGAATTGTCCCCACTCTAAAAAATCATGATTATAGACCCACCCTTTCTAGGATTAGAGAGGATGTATTTAACTTAATACATCATAATAGAGATCTTGATGTAGAATTAGAAAAAAGCATTTTTGGAGATTTATTTTGTGGATCGGGTTCTATAGGGTTAGAGGCGCTCTCTAGAGGAGCAAAAAAAGTTATTTTCAATGATTTATCAAGCCAAAATATTAATACGCTTAAAACATTTTTGAAGAGCATTCCTAATAACAATTATGAAATTCATCAAACTGATATCTTTCAAAATGGCAATTTGTTAATTGAAAGTTGTAATATTATATACATGGATCCTCCTTACAATTATGATTTTAATTTGTTTAGAGAAAATATATTCCCATTACTTTCAAATAACTGCCTTGTCATTTATGAGTGTAATCAAAATATTACATCAGAAAATTTGATTTTTTCAAAAAATTATAAAAATAAAAAAATTCTCTTCTTAAGAAAATAATTAATCAAATCTAAAATAATTTAGAAATTTAATCATAAATTTTTTAAAGTACTGATATTCTCCAAAACAAAATGAGATAATAATTAATGATATCTGATACAAGGGAAAAATAACAATTAATCTAATAACTAAATAAAGAGGATAAAAAGTAATGATTTGATTTAAATTTATCAGCTTTAAAATTGGATCAGAAATAACAACAGATAGAGAGCCAGCTAAAGCAAATACAATAAAAATTTTGATTAGATGAAAAAAAGAATTTGCCTTGAATAATTTAATTAACTTTTTTATCAGATTATGCTCTTGTATTCTTCTTCAAAACTTCTACTGCAGGTTGATCTAAAAAATTGATTTTTTCATTTTTAGATCTTAAATAAATATCAAAAATCAAATAAATTAAGAGGTATGCATAATCATCAAAGTGTTCATCTATAATCAATTGATTAACTAAAAATTTTTCCAGTTCCAAAGTTTTAATAGCCCCTTTTTCCAATGTTGATAAAAGGTTATGATCTATTAGAAGGTCTTTTATAGATTTAATCGGTTTTGTAGAATTATTAATTTTAAAAAAAATAAATTGTTTGTCCCTCGGGCCATCAATAAAAAGTTGGAATTGACTGTGCTGATCAATAGACCCAAAGGCACTGATATAATTTACTGCTTTTTTGTTTTTACCTAAACTTTCAGCAAAAATTTGACGATACCATTCATTAAGTACTCTTAATCTATCATGGTAATTAAGACCTATGACAATATTCAAGTTTTTATTTTTTTCATAATTTTGAGAAGACAAAATATTATTAGCAAGTTTACTATGGTTTTTTTGAACTTGAGATTTAGCTTTTTTGAATGAATAAAGAAGTCTTTCTAAAGAGTAACCTAGAGCAATAATAGGCAAAAGTGCCGTAATAGAGAAAATACTAAACCTACCTCCAATGTTAGGGTCGTGTTCAAAAGTCTTAATCTTATTTTTAAGAGCAAAATTATTTAAATAATTTTTTTTATTTTCAGTAATAAATAAAAAATATTCAAAATAATTTTTAATATTTTTCTTTTTTAAGTATCGTATAATCCAATGAAGAAAGAATTTGGTTTCTACTGTATTTCCTGATTTAGAAATAAAAATAAATAAGTCGTTTTTTGATATATTAATCTTAGATAAATTAGACTCTAATTGAATAGGTGACGGATTATCATAAATAAATAATTTAGTATTAATTTTTTCTGGTGCCAGAAATTGCATTAGTAGTTTTGAACTTAAAGAAGACCCTCCCATGCCAAATACATGAACACGATATTTCTTTTTTTTTAATATAGAGAAATCATATTGAGAAAAGTAGTTTTTTTGGGTAATTGGATTGAATAATTCAATTTTAAAAAAATCATCTATTGAATAATCAATATTTTTTTTTCTTGTAAATTTTAATGAACTTAAATTATTTTTAATTTTCATTTGATAAATAAATTAATATTGAATTTATCTTTTACTTTTGCCTTTAAATAGCCATTGAAAAAAATTCTCATCAGTTTTGTATCCGCTTTCTTGATCAATTTGATCGATAATTGAAGAATTGGCTTGATCGGCTTCTGTCTGTGCGAGAATAGAGTCAACTAATAGATTTGAACTTTGACTACTTTCAATTACGTCTTGGTTTGAACCTGGTGTAGGCAAATCATTCGTTGGTGGAATAATAAGTGATTTATTATAACCCACTCCTATTTCATTAGCTTTTTCTCTTTGACAAGCAATTATCAAGCTAAAAAGAAATAAAAATAAAAAGGTTTTTTTCATATTTTTTTATTCAAAAATAAAATATTAAATATAAGTATCACAAAACCTACACTTATACAGCTATCAGCGATATTAAATGCCGGCCAATGATAGTTAAATACATAAATATCAATAAAATCAACTACATATCCTCTAAAAATTCTATCTATAAAATTACCGACAGCCCCTGACAAGATAAGTACAAGACACATTTTAAAAATTTGATCTTGAGTTTTGATCAATAAATATAGGAAGTAGACAATAATGGACAAGATTACCACACTAACAATAATTTGATTTAAAGAGGGATTGTTTAAAAAACCGAAAGCAAATCCATAATTGACAACAAAGGTTAAATTGAGAAAAGGAACTATTGGAATACTTTCATATAAATCAAATCTATTTACAATAATCACTTTTGTACCCTGATCGATAATCAAAAGAAAGATTGAAAGAAGAAGCAGAGTTAAATTGGTTTTATTATTGAAAAGATTTCCAAACATTATCACATCTATTGCAAAGATGATCTTGATTATCTTTTACTTCTGGTAAAATTATCCAACATCTTTGACATTTATCTCCTTCGGCTAAAGAAATATCTACAAAGATATCCTCTTCTTCAAAATTCATAGCTGAAGATGATTTTGCAGAAATATCTCTTATTTCAATTTCACTAACAATGCACATCTCAGCTAAATCTAATGTTGATAATATCTTTTGGATATCAGAGGGAATATAGATTATAGCTTTTGCTTGCAAACTTGATCCAATCAATTTTTCATTTCTTTTTATCTCTAAGGCTGCAGTAACTGATTTTCTTACTCTTTTAAGCTCACTAAAGGTATTTTCTAAATTTGAATAGGGATAAATAAAATCTTTTTCTGTGATTACTTGCAAAAGTATACTAGAGGAATTATCTTGATGTCTAGTTTGCCAAGCCTCTTCACTTGTAAAAGAAATAATTGGTGAAAACCATTTTGATAAAAAATCAAATAAAAGATGAAGGCAAGTTGAAACAGATCTTCTTTTGAGACTATTTCTATCATCACAATAAAGAGAGTCTTTTCTGATATCAAAATAAAATGCTGATAAATCCAAAGTACAAAAATTCAATAATTTTACATAAACACCGTGATAATCATGTTTTTTAACAAGCATCTTTAATTCGGTATTCATCAATGAGATTTTATTCAATATATATTTCTCTAAATCTGGCATTTGATCTAATTCAACGGAGTCACTAATGGAGAAATAATTTAAATTACCTAATAGAAATCTAATCGTATTTCTAATTTTTCTGTAGGAGTCTATTTGGTAATTAATAATTTGATTATCAATTTTCAGATCTTCAGAATAATCAGAAGCCACAACCCAAATTCTTAAAATATCTGCGCCATATTTGTTAATAATTTCATCTGGCGAAATGACATTTCCTATAGATTTTGACATTTTTCTACCTTTGCCGTCTACAACAAAGCCATGAGAGAGAATGCTTTCAAAGGGTGCCTTTCCTCTTGTTCCGCAAGACTCCAATAAGGAAGAATGGAACCAACCTCGATGTTGGTCAGATCCTTCAAGGTACATTGATGCTGGCCATTGTAAATCTTCTCTCGCTTCTAAAACATAAGAGTGAGTGGAACCACTATCAAACCAAACCTCGACAACATCTTTAACTTGCTCATAGTCATTTGAATCGTAATCTGGAGATAAGAATCTGGAGGGTTCAGAATTAAACCAAGCATCTCCTCCTTCTTGCTCATAAATAGAGGCAATACGTTCAATTACTTTATTATCTCTTAATGGTTCGCCCGTTTTTTTATTTACAAAGATTGGCAAAGGAACGCCCCATACACGTTGTCTGGACACACACCAATCAGGTCTATCTTGAATCATCGTTCTAAGTCGGTTTTGCCCCTGTTTAGGAAAAAAGTCAGTTTGGTTAATTGCTTCTATTGCTTTTTTTCTTAATTCATTTTTTTCCATAGAAATAAACCATTGAGAGGTATTTTTATAAACAAGAGGCGCTTTGGATCTCCATGAGTGAGGATAGCTGTGGATTAGAACACCTTGAGAAATTAAATTATTACATTGATTAATTTCATCGCATACATCTTGATCTACTTTAAAGATATGCTTACCCGCAAAGATTGGAATATGCTCATAGTAAATCCCCCCCTCATCAATAGTCATTGGGAGCTCTAGATTATGTTGTTTACCCAAAAGAAAATCATCCATACCATGAACTGGACAAATATGAACAATACCTGTTCCTTGTTCAGTTGTTACAAAATCTCCATGTAAGACTGGCACTGTAAAATTATATCCCGATTCAAACAGAGGATGTTTACAATTCAAATCAATAAGCTCTTTGCCTTTTATCTCATAATTAAGAGTGTGTTCAGTAATTTCATTTTCTTTGATAAAATTTTCAATTAGATCTTTTGCAATAATAATCTTCCGATCCTTGTCATTTTTATTAATTGAGATGGATTGATAGATGATGTCTTGATGAACAGCTAATGCGCGGTTTCCAGGAATTGTCCATGGAGTAGTGGTCCAAATGACAATTGAATGATCTAACAATTGAGGATTGGAGGGATTTATAATAGGAAAACAGGTGTAAATGGTAGTTGATTTATGATCTTGATATTCAACCTCGGCATCTGCAAGAGCGGTTTTTTCAACTACTGACCATAAAACTGGTCGATGACCTTTATATATACCACCATTTTCTAAAAATTTTCCTAATTCCCGAACGATCTGAGCTTCGGCATGGAAGTGCATTGTTGTATAGGGATTTTCCCAATCCCCTATTACCCCTAATCGTTGAAATTCTTTTTTTTGAATATCAATCCAATTATTTGCAAAATCACGACACTGTTTGCGAAATTCTAAAACAGGAACATCGTCTTTGTTCTTTTTCTTGGCTCGGTATTGTTCTTCAATTTTCCATTCAATTGGAAGGCCATGACAATCCCAGCCAGGAACATAGATTGAATTTTTATTTAATAATTGTTGATATTTTACAATGATGTCTTTTAAAATTTTATTTAGAGCATGCCCCATATGTAAATGACCGTTGGCATAAGGCGGGCCATCATGCAAAATAAATTTTTCCTTATCTTTGGATTCACTTCTTAAATTTTCATATAGATGATTTTTTTGCCACCTCTCAAGAATTGCAGGCTCTTTATTTGGTAAATCAGCCTTCATAGAAAATTCAGTCTTGGGTAGTAGAATACTATCTTTAATTTCCATAATTCAATTCTTCTCTAGCTATATTGATATCTAAAGTTATTTGATTTAACAATTCTTTTATACCATTAAACTTTTTTTCATCTCTTATTTTTTTCTCAAAAAAAATTTCAATATCTTTTTCGTATATATCTTGATCAAAATCAAAAATATATGCCTCAACAACTGGTATAGATTTTTCGAAGGTTGGCCTTATACCAAAATTTACAATACCAAAAAAATAATCCTTTAATTCTTCTACTTTAATTTTGACGGCATAAACTCCAAATGGAATTTGAATAATGTAATCAGGATAATCTATATTTGCAGTAGGTATGCCAATAGTCCTCCCCCTTTGATCTCCCCTCTTCACTAACCCTTTGATGCTAAATGGTTTTTCTAAAAGTGTATTTGCCTCTTTAATTTTCCCTAAGGATAAAAATTCTCTAATTTGCGTTGAGGAAATTTTGGTATTTTGATCATCGACTAGCAAATTAATATCTTCATATAAAATTGATTCTTTTTCACAAAAAGACTTTAGTGTTTTGATATTTCCTTTTCTTTGATGGCCATAATGGAAATCACTCCCGATTAAAATTTTTTTTATTTTTAAATTTTTAAATAAAATTTTGTTTTCAAAATCGTTATAAGATAATCTTGTTAGTTCTTGATTGAAATTAAGATCGATCAAATAATCGATTTTTTTTTGTTCGAGAATATGAATTTTTTTTTGTTTAGAGTTAATGAGAAATCTTGGGTGAAGATTAAAATAAAAGTTAGGATGAGGGTCAAAAGATAGAATTGCTGATTTCACATCTAGAGATTTGGCTTCCTGCTTTAATTTTTCTATGATTTTATTATGACCTTTATGAATTCCATCAAAGTTTCCAATTGTTATACATAGTTCTTCTTTCAGATTTAAATTTTTATAATCGATATTTAAATATTGCATAAAAATTAGATACTTTGATATTTACTTTTATAATAAATTAGAGGTTTTTTAGGATTAAAAATTTCAAAATTAGTCACACGACAAATAACTATTGTATGATCGCCTGATTTAACTTTTTTCTCTACATAAGATTCAATCAAGCCTAATGATTTATTAAAGAAGGGGACTTTATTTTTAGCTAAAGAAAAACTAACTCCTTTCCACCTTTTCGTGAGCTCTCCTGCAAACTTATTAGATAAATTTTCTTGAGCTTTGGAGAGAAAATTAACATTTACATGACTTTTAACTTTAAAAGATTTTAAATTTCCATTGTCATTTCCAAGGCAAAATAAAAACTGAGGAGGATCAAGGGATAAGCTGGTAAATGAATTAACAGTACATCCAAAATATTCATTTTTTGAAGTACCATTAGTAATTATTGTTACCCCAGTCGAAAAAAGTGAGAAAACAGAAGTTAAGTTTTTTTTATTTTTCATTTTTTGTCTGATGGTAGCGTTGGAGAGACTCGAACTCTCACGAAGTTGCCCTCACCGGATTTTGAATCCGGCGCGTCTACCATTCCGCCACAACGCCTTAAATTGTCATATTTAAATATATTAATAAGCATTAATTGGCAAATTGATAACTTGTTTTGTATTATTTGATTATAAGAATAATATCTCTCTACTTTGGAATATATCTATTTTATGGCGCCGATTTTGACATTTGCAATGACCGCCGCAATTACCCCTGGACCCAATAACATCATATTATCAACTAATGCCGTAAATTATGGTTTTCGAAAAACGATCCCTTTAATTATGGGTGTTTTTTTTGGTTTTTTATCTGTTCTTACAATTTGCTTGCTTGGAATTGGAGAGGTTTATAAGTCATTTCCTGCGATTGCAATAATTTTAAAAATTATTGCAGTAATATTTTTAACATATCTTTCAATTAAGATTTTTACCTCTACTTCTTTTTCTAATGAAAAAAGTTCAAGAGATTTTTCTTTTAAGGATATTTATTTTTTTCAAATTATTAACCCAAAGGGAGTAACAATTTCAATGTCTAGCTCTGCTATATTTATACAACACAAATTCCCCTATGAGATTGAATTTATTTTAATTTTTATTTGCTTTGTTATCTCCACCTCTACCAGTGCAATTGTATGGGCAGCTATTGGGCACTCATTTAGAAAATATTTAAATGATAAAAAAATGATAATTTATTTCAATAGAACGATGGCTTTATTGCTCTTATGTAGTATTTTTTTCATAGTTATATGAATAGCAGTTACTTTAAACTCACTATTTTTTTTTTCATAAGTTTACTTTTATTATCTCCTATAATTATAATCATATTAAATGCAATATCTTCTTTTGGGAGTTTTCAAAATCTTTATTCTACGAGATATATATGGGGTTCCACAAAAATTATTTTATTAGTAAGCTTTTTCATAATTATTATTAGCGTCCCATTGGCATGGATAAATACGATGACTGATTATCCTGGAAGAAAAGTTATTCAAATTCTATCTATTCTTCCTTTGGGAGTGCCTGCCTACATAGCTGCCTACACTTATGCTGAACTGCTTGAGCCGGGAGGGTATTTATCATCAATTCTAATTGATTATAATGGCTTTTCTTTGCGCAATAGTTTTTTTGGGGCCTTGATTCTAAGTTTTGCTCTTTTTCCTTATGTCTACTTACTAACAAGAATTGCTATCATCAATTTTTCGGCTCGTTATATCGAAGCGGCAAAAACAATGGGTAAAAATTCTTATGAATGTTTTTTTAGAATTTGTATACCTATGGCGCTTCCAGGAATTGCGGCCGGTTTAGCTTTAGCTTTAATGGAAACTTTAAATGATTATGGAGTAGCAGATTTTTTTGGGCTTCAAACTCTTACTGTTGGGGTATTTCAATATATTTCTGTTATTAATGATATTCCTTCGGCTTATTTGTTGTCTTTGGTTGTTCTTTTGTTGATGTTGGTTTTATATGCATTTGAAATAAAAATGAGGGGCAAAAAAAGCTTTCATAATTCGTCCTATGAACACATTCAATGGTCAAGATATCAACTTGGATATATTAAAACAATTTTAGTTTTATGTTTTGTCTCTGTTCCGATTATTTTTGGCTATTTTATTCCGGTGGTATTTACTTTATTTCTAATGATTAAAAATTTTGTTCTCATAGATTTTCGTAACTACTTTTCTTCATTGTCAAACTCAATAATTTTAGGAATATTTGTTGCTATGGGATGCATCTGTCTTTCTATCTTCATTAATTACATTTCAAGATTCTCTAAATCAACCTGGTTTAATTTTTATAAAAAATTAATTAATATGGGTTATGCCCTTCCTGGTGTCGTCATAGCCTTGGGAGTCTTGGTTTTTATCAACTTATTTGATTTGTATTCTCCAATTTTATTATCGACCTCTATCTTTGGTCTAATTCTGGCTTTAATTATAAGACTCATATCTATTTCTAATAATTCTCTACAATCTGGTTTAGATAAAATTGGAAAATCAATTGATGATGCTTCTAGATTGATTGGTCGAAGACCTTCAACTACATATTTTAGAATTATAATACCTCAAATTAAATTAAGCATATTGGCAGGTTTTTTTTTAGTGCTCGTCGATACAATTAAAGAGCTGCCTATTACCTTATTGCTCAGACCATTTAATTTTAATACGTTAGCAACAAGCCTTTATGAGTACTCCTCTAATGAAATGTTTGAATTAGGGTCATTACATGCATTAACGATTATTCTATTTTTGTCAGCTGCAATTTATGTATTTGATAGTTTTCTAGAAAAGAGAATTATTTTAAAAGATAAGAAATAATTACTTCTTAAATTTTTTCATTATTCTTAGTGTCTCGTCACTTACATGGTGCTCAATACCTTCGCTGTCAAATTGGGCTGTTTTTTTAGAAACACCTATGTTTAGTAAAAAATTATATACGATTTCGTGTTTTTCTTTTGATATTTGAGCAAGTCTTTTTCCCTCGTTGGTCAAAAATATTGATCGATAAGGTTCGGATTTAGCTAAATTAAAATTAATTAGTCTTTTTAAATTCTTATTAATTGTCGCCTGAGAAACACCAAAGTGTTCAGCCAAATCAGCATTTTTAACATCACCTTTTAATTCAGATATTTCTTGAATAGCCTCAACATAATCTTCAAGAATTTCATTCTTATTCTGGTTTCTGATATTTAAATACTGAGATGAGACTGTAGAGTTTTTTTGAGACATTTTTTTCACAATATTTATTAATTTGCATAAAGTAAAGAATACTTTGACTAATTTTTAGTAATATCTATAATTATTAGCCTAGGCTAAAAATGACAGAACTTGTAATTCAATTAGGAAAAAAATTTCAATACCTTCGTTTATCAAAAATAATCCTTTTTTCTTGCATGTTACTTTTAATTGCATTTGAGCAAACAAGAGAGCTTTTTTTATCATCTGCTAGTGATGCGTATATTGCGGTATCAACTTTTGTTGGGGCAACTTTGCTAGTGTTTGTTCTTTTGGAAAAAAAAAATTTTAACCTACAAAGTTATATTCAAAAAAATCAACAATTAGAAATTCCTATAAGTGCGTTCCTAGGCGCTATTCCAGGGTGTGGTGGTGCGATCATGGTTATGAGTCTATTTACAAGAGGTGTTGTTTCCTTTGGGGCAGTCTTGGCTGCATTAATATCCACGATGGGCGATGCTGCCTTCCTACTTTTGGCTACCAAACCTCAAGCTGCGTTAATTATTTTACCAGTTACTTTTTGTACAGGTATAGTTTCAGGTTACATTGTAAAACCTTTTACTAAAAACTTTCTTCAAAAAAAAATAAACCGAGATTTTTTGATTACCGAATTACCAAAAAATAAAACATCTAATAAATTTTATTTGATTTGGTTTTTCTTTTTAATTCCTGGATTAGCTCTAGGTATTATGAATGCTTTGAATATTGAAACTTCGTATCTAGTCTCTGATATTGATATCATTCAATTTATTTCATTTTTACTAGCTTTATATTGTGTTTTTCTTTGGGTTTTAAATCCTTTGACAGATATTCAAATGGCCTCCATTCATGAAAATTCTTTTCGAAAAGTAGTTGATACTACTTGCTTTGTCACTGTTTGGGTTATTATCTCTTTTGTTATTTATGAACTCATAAATATTTCAACCCAAGGGGCTATATTTGAATCATTAAAATATTTTGGTCCTTTTATTCCTTTAATGGCCATTATTATTGGCTTCATCCCAGGATGCGGTCCTCAAATTATGATTACCTCAATGTATGTTTCAGGCCAACTACCAATGTCAGCTCAAATTGGCAATTCCATTTCAAATGATGGGGATGCCCTTTTTCCAGCTATAGCAATCTCTGCTAAAGCTGCGATTATAGCTACTTTATATAGCGCTGTCCCTGCAATATTTATTGCGTATCTTTGGTATTACTTGATAGGCTAATTAACACTTATAATTTTTTAAACTTCAAATGTGGAAAAGCCTTTATATATATGTTGAAAAAAAATCTAAGTCACGTTATTCCCAATTTTTTTTATCTCTTATTGCTTTCATTGAAAGTATTTTCTTTCCCATCCCACCTGATGTAGTTCTGATACCAATCATACACTTTAATAAAAATAAGTTTTTGAGTTCTGTTATAAATTGCACCCTATTTTCAATTTTAGGTGGATCGTTGGGATACATTCTGGGCTTATTTTTGTTCGACTCTATAAAAGATATTTTTGACTTAAGTAAACAAGAGTTATTTTTTGATTTTTATAATCAATATGGATTAATAGCCATATTTCTTGGAGGTTTTACCCCTATTCCATATAAAATTATTGCTATTACAAGCGGTTATGCAAAATTTAACTTTATATTTTTTATTTTATTATCCTTTTTATCTCGAGGTTTAAGATTTTTAATTATTGGATATGTAGTTTATAAATTTGGAGATTATGGAATTAAATTTATAGAGAAAAATAAGACAATTATATTTTTAATTATTCCTTTATTGATTATTTTGGTTATTTATTTATTGGTGAGTCATGGTTAGCTCTAAACAAATATTTTTTATATCAGTATTATTTTCTATATTTGCAATATTAGCAGCTTTATTTATGCAATATGTTCTAGGTCATGAGCCGTGCAAATTGTGTACCTATCAAAGAATTCCCTATTACATAATTATATTCCTTGGCTTAATAACATTTTTTTTTCCTAAAATTATTAAGATATCTTTTATTTTATTAGGACTCCTATTAATGGCTGAGTTTTTTGTATCTAATTATCACACACTTAGCACGTATGAGATAATTGAATATAGTGGATGTCAGAGCGCTAAAATTCCTAGTGATATTAACCAACTAAAAGAGGCGTTGATGAGCGATTCTCTAATTGTAAATTGCTCAAATGCTAATTTGAAATTTTTTGGCCTGCCCCTATCTCTTTATAATACTTTTTTTTCACTTATGTTTCTGATAGTAATAGGTTTTCATGCCTTTAAAGAAAAAAATCAAAAAACTCAATCCGCAAGATAAAAAATTAATAGAAGAGATCATTCGTGTGGATCATGCTGGAGAACATGGCGCAACTCAAATTTACAGAGGTCAACTCGCTATATTTAGTGAAAATTCCGAATTTGGAAAAGAAATTAAAGAAATGGCTGAACAAGAAGAGATTCATAAATCAACTTTTGATGAACTTATCGTCAAAGAGGAAGTTAAACCTACGATAATGTTTCCTCTATGGAACATTGCTGGGTATGTTCTGGGTCTTGGGACGGCGCTTTTAGGAAAAAAAGCTGCAATGGCATGCACTGTTGCTGTTGAGGAAGTTATAGGACAACATTATGAGGAACAAGCGGATGAGTTAAAAAAAAGAAAAATTAAACCCCAGTTATTAAAAATAGTAAAAAAATTTCGTGAGGATGAGTTAGAACATCATGATACAGGTATTGAACACCAGGCTGAGATGACTACAGGCTACGTGCTGCTTTCGAAAACTATCAAGCAGCTTTGTTATACTGCAATAAAAATTTCAAAAAAATACTAATCTTTTTCTAAAATACTATCCCAATACAAGTAATCTCTCCAACTAGAGTGAAGATAGTCAGATGGAAACTTTTTGCTTTTAAGACGTAACGAATATTGAGAGGGTTCTTTAGGTTTTTTTAATAATTTAAATCCTGCTTGAGCTAAATTTTTACTTCCCTTAGTCCAATTGCAATGAGAACATGCAGTAACAACATTTTCCCAATTAGTTAAACCTCCTTTGGATCGAGGAATTAAATGATCAAATGTTAACTCTTTGGTTGAAAGTTTTTCATAACAATATTGGCAAGTAAAATCATCTCTTAAAAAAACATTAAATCTTGTAAAAGCAGGCTTATGATTATGAGGAATATACTCCTTCAGAGCAATGATACTTGGTAAATTCATCTCAAAGGATGGAGATGATACTTTTTGATCATATTCTTCAACTATATTGACTCTATCTAAAAATACTGCTTTGACTGTGTCTTTCCAACTCCAGATAGATAAAGGAAAGTAACTAAGAGGGCGATAATCCGCGTTAAGAACCAAAGATGGACAATGATTCGAGTTTATCATTATTTTATAATAGCATATCCGATAGTTTATAGTTTGTTAAATATTAATTAAATTTGATTTTTGAATTGATTATTGATTGCCTCTAGTGCTAACGGGCTGATGGAGTGTCCACAATTATCATCTATAATTATTTGGCTTTCTATTTTTTGATCAACTAAAAATTGATGAGTTTCCAAAGCTTGATTTGCTGAGACTACATCGTCTATTTTTCCATGAAATATTAAATATTTTGTGTTATTTTTTTTTAAATCTATTTCCTCAAGAATTTTTTTAGGCAAGGAGCCTGATAATGAAAAAATATTTTGAAAACTCATTTCCTTTTGAAGAGCATAATAAGTTGCAAGCATAGAGCCTTGGGAAAATCCAAGAATTGAAATTTGTTCAGTCTTAACCTCGAATTTTTTAATTATATTATTAACGATATCATCTAAGTAAAAAAATGCAGATTTCAGACCTCTTTGAATTTCCTCAACTGTTCTTTCATTTAATGCAAACCATTGATAACCAAAAAAATTAAACTCGCACGACTCTGGGGCATTTGGAGAAATAAATTCTGTTTCAGATTGATTGAGATGAAAATAATCCTTTAATGTCATGAGATCGCTACCATTCGAGCCATAACCGTGCAGAAAAAGAACTATTTTTTTCATATAAATAGCAAAAATTTAATAATTAGACATTTAAGGATAATTTGATAACTATTGATCATGAGTACATCTGGCATCTTACCTATAATTCTAATTATATCTATGCTTTTGGCACTACTGATGGTGGTAGTCGGTGTTATCGCTATGGCTAAAAATGGAAATTTTAATAAAAAACATAGCAATAAGCTTATGAGAATGAGAGTTTTGTTTCAAGGTATTGCTGTTTTTGTCTTTGCCGCCATTATATACTTATCAAGATAATAGTTCATATTCATGACTCAAAAGAAAAATAAAAAACTTCTATCTACTTCTATTAATAAAAAAACATCGTCGCTAATGGATGAATTTAATAGCTCAATAGATATTGATCAGCGACTCATTGAAGAAGATATTCTAGTCACTAAAGCTCATGTGAGCGCTTTGGTAAATTTGAAGATAATTTCTAAAATTGAGGAAAAAAAAATTCATCAAGGCTTAAATGAAATTCTAAATGACTATCAAAAAGGAAAGATAAAGTTTTCTAAGAAAAATGAAGATATTCACATGAATGTTGAATACTTTCTTCATCAAAAAATTGGTGAGATCGCATTAAAAATTCATACTGGCCGATCAAGAAATGATCAAGTAGCTACTGATACACGTCTTTGGACAAAAAAATCAGCAAAAGAAATACAAAAACTTATTCAAACACTTATGTGTTCTATTTTAAATCAGGCTGAAATTCATCAAGAAACTATTATCCCTGGTTTTACTCATTTACAAGTGGCCCAACCTGTATCTCTAGCTCATCACTTATTGGCCTATTTAGAAATGTTTAAACGTGATTTGGATTATTTTGATTTTAGCATTCAAGGATCGGATGAAAATGTTCTTGGAAGTGCTGCCCTAGCGGGCAGTAACTACTTATTAGATCAAAATTTATTAAATAAAAAACTGGGTTTTAGTAAATCGAAACAAAACTCGATGGATGGTGTGAGCGATAGAGACTTTTGTATGTACTTCCTTCATGCTTGTTCCATGACATCGATTCATTTAGGTAAGCTTTCATCTGAACTAATCTTATGGTCAAGTAATTTAGTTGGATTGTTTAAAGTTCATGAAGAGTATTCAACCGGAAGCTCAATTATGCCGCAAAAAAGAAACCCTGACTCACTTGAATTAATACGATCTAAAGCAAATATCATCAGAAGTAAATCTCAAGAATTTTCAAATATTATCTCCAATTTACCTCTAACTTATTTTAAAGATTTTCAAGAAGATAAAAAAATAATCTTTGAATGTTATGACGAACTATCGATTTGTTTAAATGTTATGAGCGATGTTATTAAAAAATCCAATTTCAATAAAAAAATTGGATTTGAATTGTGTGAGTCTAATTTTGCTACAGCAACTGATTTGGCTGATTATTTAGTAATTGAAAAAAATATACCTTTTAGAAAATCTTACAAAACAATTGCTGATATCGTACAATTTGCTTCAACCAACAAAATAAAACTATCTGAAATTTCCTTAAAAGAATTTCAAAATTTTGAAAAATCCATAGACTCAAATATCTATCAGTATATTGATATTAAAAAAAGCTTAGCTCGAAAAAAAACCAGTATGAGCACCAACCCTAAAGAGGTTATTAAAAAAATTCGCAAATTTCAAAAACTCCTAAAGTAATATGTATAAAATAATATCCATTCTTATTCTTTCTTTCCTGTTGGTCTCATGTGGAAATAAAAAACCCAATAAATTGCCTGAAGGCGTTATCGACAAGTCACAATTTCCATTTCCTCCAAACGAAGAGTATGATTACCCTGAGGAATAAAGATGTTTGAAAAAATTTTAGATGAGTTTTCTACTCCCTTCTATCTTTATCATGAAGAAACTATTATTGCTAAATCAAAACTTTTAAAGAATTTAAATTTAAATTTTTCCCATAAATTTCATTTTGCTGTTAAGGCAAATCCAAATTTAGCTATTCTAAATTTACTCCATAGGCAAGACTTTGGTGCTGAAGTAGTTTCTGCTGGAGAATTATTTAAATCACTTAAGGCTGGAATAGAGCCATCACAAATTATTTTTGATGGTCCCGGCAAAACAGAATTTGATTTAAAGTATGCCATTACCCAGCAGATTAAATCTATAAACGTCGAGAATTTGGAAGAACTAAACTTTATTAATGAATATTCTCTCAGTAAAGGTTTAAAAACTAGTATTGGATTAAGATTAAATCCTAATATTGATGCTGATACGCTTGAGAAAATCACAACAGGCAAGTCGGGTGGTAAATTTGGCATTTCGGAAGACCAAATTAATTTTGATAAAATTCTAGAAATGAATGGTCTTCAACTATCAACATTGTCTGTTCATATTGGAAGTCAAATAGTTGATCATCAAAAATTAATTCAATCTTATGAGTATTTGATTTTACTGGCAGATCAATTGAACAAAAAAAATCATTCTATCATCAATCTAGATTTTGGAGGAGGATTTGGAGTAATCGATAATTCTGATGAAACCTTAGACTTTGATCAATGGAAAAAAGAATTGGAAAAACTTCTTAAAAATAAAAATTATCATATTATTTTTGAGCCAGGAAGATTCATTGTTGCTGATAGTGGTGAATTACTAACTAAAGTTCTTTATATTAAAAAAAGTGGTAATCGAACCATTATCATTACAGATGCATCATTTTCTGAATATATCCGCCCTGCTCTCTATGATATCAAGCCTCCGATACAAACATTAAATAATTCTAATGAACTGAAGAGCTATGACGTTGCAGGAGGTATCTGTGAGTCAACAGATTACTTAGCAAAAAATATAAATTTACCTGAGGTCAAAGTAGGTGATTATTTGAAATTTACAAATGTTGGCGCCTATGGCTCTTCGATGTCATCTACATATAACAGTCGTCCAAGACCACTGGAAGTTTTAATGGGAAAGAATGAATACAGAGTTATTCGATCAAGGGACACTTTAGAGGATTTATGTAAAAATGAAATCATGTAATGATACTATTTTTAAAACGTATTAATATTTTATTAGCTTTAATTCTTCTTTCTTTAGCTTTAGGCCTAGTAAAATTTAAAAATAATTTACCTGATCAAAATATTAGCAATTTTAATGTCGATGCGATTGTTGTTTTGACAGGAGGGAAAGGAGAGAGAATAATTGAAGGGTATAATCAAATTAAAAATTCTAAACAAAGAAAACTTTTTATCTCTGGAGTAGATAATACTTTTAATTCAGAAGTGGTATTAGTGAATATTTTAAACTTTGATAAAGAAATGGTTAATTGCTGTATAGAAGTGGGCTACCTATCTGAAAACACTTATGAAAATGCCCTAGAGACAAGATATTGGGCCTTAGAAAAAAAAATTGAATCCATTCTTCTAATTACTTCCAATCTTCATATGCAACGTGCTCAATTTCTATTCAATCAACTCTCTGGTTTAGAAGTGACTCCTTTTGCTGTAAGTTCCGAGGAATTAATCATTCCTTTTGAAAAATTGATCGAAGAATATGTGAAACTATTAATTTCCAAAATAGTTTTTGTAAAAAAATATGAGATTTAGTTTTTTAATTTTATTTTATATATCTACAGCGCTTGTTCTAATTATTTCTTTACTTGGACTACCATTTAAATATAAAAATTTTCGTTTATTTGTAATATTTTTTACTAAAAATATGCAATGGGTACTGCGTATTTTTAATATTAAGATAAGGGTCATCAACCCGGATTTAGCGAATTTAAAGGGATGTCTATTTGCTAGCAAACACCAATCCATGTTTGAAACCATTTATTTCAATCAGCTTTTTTATAACCCCGCATATATTCTAAAAAAAGAATTATTATCAATTCCGCTTTTTGGAACCTATTTGAAAAAGCTTGGGATGATAGCCATTGATCGTAATCAAGGCATACAAAGTCTTCGCTTAGTTAATGAACAAACAGCCGAATACATTGAAAAAAGACCAGTAATCATTTTTCCAGAGGGCACCAGAACTACTTATAAAGAGCAGCCAGATTTAAAACCGGGAATCTTCTCAATGTATAAATCACTTAACAAACCAGTGGTGCCTATTTCACTTAATTCTGGTTATTGTTGGCCAAAAAATGATGAAATTAAGTCAGGTGAAATTTTAATTGAATTTAAAGAACCGATTCAGCCGGGGTTAAATAAAAAAGAATTTCTTGATCAATTAAAGAGCGCTATCAACTCTCTTAATCATTAGGGATAAATTTTCCTGCCTGTCTTGCTTTTACAATTCTATTTCGAATATTTTTTGTTTTTTGTAATTTTATTAATAATTTTTTTGAATTTTGAGAATTTAAATCTTTAGAAAACTTCTTCAGTTCATCTATAAAGATATTAGTTAACTTTTTAATCTCTTCGCTGTTAGCGAGAAAAATATCCCTCCACATTTCTGGGTCACTTCCAGCAACTCGAGTAAAGTCTCTGAATCCTCCCGCAGAAAATTTAACCAATTTAGAATTCACAGATTTTTCTTTTTTTATTGCCGTTAAAACTAAGGAATAAGAAATAATATGAGGTAGATGAGATGTAAGGCTAAGGACATGATCGTGCTCTTTTGCAGACATGATTTCTACCTTCATCGATAAAGATCTCCAAAATTTACTAACTAAAGAAATATCTTTTTTGGTAGAATTCTTTAAAGGACAAATAATGCTGTAACGATTTTCAAATAAACCCAGAATGCCATTTTCGAGACCTGATTTTTCTATACCTGCAATCGGGTGAGAAGGAACAAACCTGAAAGTAAAATTATTTTTAAAATAAATATCCTCAATATTTTTTTTAGTTGAGCCGACATCTGTCACGATAAAATTTTGATCGTCTAAGCTATTTATCTTTTTTAAAATTGCACCATATTGAAGAACTGGAGTACATATAATTACTAAATCTATTGATAAATCTCTTATCTCTTCAAGGGATTTTATAGGATCAACATTTAATTTAGCTTTTTTTAACCTCTTTAAAAAATCTTTTGATTTATCAAAAGCATAGATATTGGTTGATTTTTTTGACTTAAGTATAGATCTGGCTATAGACGATCCAATCATACCAAAGCCTATAATAATTATATTTTTAAACATTAAATCTATTACAAACCTTTATTGTTTTTTTCATTTCATTGGAATTGCCAATGGTCATACGAATATGTCTAGGTAAGCCATATGAAGCCAGATGCCTAACCGTAATTTTGTTCTTGTAAAGATATTGGACAAATCTATTAGCAATATTTCTATGTTTAAATTCTAATAAAATAAAATTAGCCATAGTATCTATTGTCTTAAACAGAGAGTTGTTTAAACCATTAATAGTAAATTTTCTATTTTCTTCATTATTTTTTATACTTTTAAATATCCATGGCTGGTCTTTCAATGCTTCGGTAGCAGCAATACAAGATAATCGGGAGACATTAAATGGCTTTTTAAACTGATATATTCTTGAAATATTTTTTAACGAGGAATATCCCCACCCTATTCGAAGACCGCCTAATGCATAAATTTTTGAAAAAGACCTTGTAACAATTAAATTTGGAAATTTTTTAATTAAAGAAAGACCATTTTCATATTTTTTATCTTGCAAATACTCACAATATGCAGAGTCTAAAACAATTAAGGTATTTTTATTAATTTTTTTAATAAATTGTATTAATTCATCCTTATAGAAAATTGATCCGGTTGGGTTATTTGGGTTTGCTAGAAAAATGATTTTCGTATTAGAAGATGCTAGTTTTACAAGATCCTTTAGAGAAAACTGGAATTGAGCATCATTGAAAATTTTTGGCTTACATTTAAAATTTTTCGCATAAATAGAATACATAGCAAATGCATATTTGGTAAAAATTACCTCATCGCCAGGTTTGCTAAACGCGGCATAAATCATTTGCAAAACCTCATCTGACCCTGCCCCTAAAACTATTTGTTGAGATTTTAGGGAATAAGTTTTAGCAATTTGATTTCTGAGCGTCTCTCCATCCAATTCAGGATAGATATTTGAAAAATTAATATTTTTTTTTATGGCCGTCTTTACTCTGTGGGAAGGTCCATCATTATTCTCATTCGAGGATAATCGGGTAAAACCTTTGAATTCTTCCGCTCCACCTTGATAATTATTTTTTGGCTTATTTTTAGTCATTTTTTTTTGATTATACTTAAACTATATGAATAAAATATCATCCTTTTATATTGAAAAATAAACAGAAAAATCATAAGTTTTGTTCAACACCGATTTGATAGCAGCTTGCGGGTGTATAAACAGCTAAAGCGTTTGCCCGTAGGTTATCATCTCGAAATTTTTTAGAATTTATGAGAAAAATAACAAATAATTCAGATTATCCTGGTTTTCTTTTATCCTGTGAGGAAGATCTTTTATTAGACTCAGGAAAATCAATTAATCAGTTTCAAATTGCCTATCAAACCTATGGTCTATTAAATTCTAATAAAGATAATGCAATCTTAATCTGTCATGCTTTGACCGGAGATCAATTTCCCGCAGAAGAAAGTCCCATTACAAAAAAAAAGGGTTGGTGGGATTTAATGGTTGGCCCTAATAAACCGATTGATACAAATAAGTATTTTGTAATATGCTCAAATGTATTGGGTGGTTGTGTTGGAACCACTGGTCCAAATGATATTAATCCAAAAACCTCAAAAATTTATGGATTAGATTTTCCGACGATTACTATTCGAGATATGGTCAAAGTTCAAAAAATACTAATTGATGAATTGGGAATAGAAAAACTAAGATCAGTAATTGGGGGCTCCATGGGAGCAATGCAAGTTCTTCAATGGTCTGCAACTTATCCGGAGTTTGTAAAGTCAATTGTTTGTATAGCCGGTTCTTTAAAACACTCTGCACAAAATATAGCTTTTGATGAAGCGGGCAGGCAATCCATAATGTTAGACCCCAACTGGCATCAAGGAAGATACTTAGAGATTAAACAAAAACCAGAAAATGGCTTATCTGTAGCAAGAATGATAGCTCACATTACTTATCTATCGGAGAAAGCGTTTCAAAATAAATTTGGTAGAAATCTTCAAGAAAAGAAAGATTTATCTTTTGGTTTTGGAATCGACTTTCAAGTGGAAAGTTATCTTCGACATCAAGGCCGATCTTTTGTTGATCGGTTTGATGCAAATAGTTATCTCTACATGACTCGAGCTATGGATTACTTTGATGTCTCTGAAGAAATAACAAATAATCAAAAAAAAATCATTGATAATGAAATTCGTTTTCTAGTCCTCTCCTTTACAAGTGATTGGCTATTTCCAACTAAGGAGTCTCGTGAAATCGTCTCCTTGCTTAATTCTATTGGCTCCAATGTGAGCTTTGCTGAAGTAGTATCGGATAGAGGGCATGATAGCTTTTTGCTAGATGTACCTCAATTTTTTCGAGTCTGTGAGGGTTTTTTGAAAGGGATTAAATGAGAAACGATTATAAAATCATATTAGATCTCATACCGCAAAACTCTAAAGTCCTTGATATCGGTTGTTCTGATGGGGAATTAATTTCATTACTTGCAGAGAAAAATATCAGTGCTCAAGGAGTAGAACTAAACCAGGAAAAAGTCATCTCATGTCTTGGGAAAGGTTTAGATGTTATTCATGGGGATATAAACTTAATTGTAGAGGACTTCCCTTATAATCAATTCGATTACTGTATCCTAACACAGACAATACAGGCCGTTCAAAAACCTGATGTTTTATTGAATACTTTAAAAAAAGTTAGCAAAAATATAATTGTCGGTTTCAATAACTCTGCAAGATTAAGTAAAATAATCAAATTTTTTCTATCAGGAAGTTATGACTCTCTTCTCAAGAAATCTAATAGCGATCAGTGGTATAATACTGATTACATACATCCTTGCAGTATAAAAGATTTTAAAAAACTATCTCTCGATTTAAATTTTAAAGTTGTCTCAACTTACGATGTCATTAATGCCGTTCAATTTAATAATGGCAAAATACCTTCAAATCTATTCTGTAAAGAAGTATTGTTTCATTTAATAAATGAATAATAAAAAAAAATTAATTTTTATTTATAACGCCAAAGGAGGTCAATGGAATTATTTAATTGATACCCTTCATAAATACTTATCTCCAAAAACTTATGAATGTAACTTATGTCAAATTACGTATGATTTAAAAATGAGAAAAGCATGGAAAGATTTCATTGAGGAATCTCCTCATGATTATAAATTTTTACATTTAGAGGAACTATCCGAGTTTGGGCTTGAAAATTTTATTAATGACCTACCCATTTGCTTAGAGGAAACAAATGGAAAACATAATGTGTTAATTGATAAAAATGAGATGAATTCATTTCAAAATGAACATGAATTAATCGAAAGCCTTAAAGCAAAATTATAAACTAACAATTCCTAAATAGATTAACCTAAGAGAAGCAACTACAATAAAAAAGTTGATGATGGTAAAGAAGGATTTATCCGATAATTTACTATTCATCCAATG
>Ga0255765_1000924_pt1 | contig 38322 bp, 56 predicted proteins | sample 041ome_8_FD_179965 | JGI IMG/M metagenome (GOLD analysis project Ga0255765, IMG submission 179965) | Coastal salt marsh microbial communities from the Groves Creek Marsh, Skidaway Island, Georgia - 041407BS metaG (version 2) | ecosystem: Environmental > Aquatic > Marine > Intertidal zone > Salt...
TACACATGGACGATGACAGAGATGAAGTAATTCATGGTTACATAGCACAAGTAGTTGATAATGCAGATTTCAAAGACCACGGTGAATACGAAAGCATAGAAGACACAACATCAAAGGCTTTAGAAGCCGCAATGGCAGAATTAAGATCATTAGCAGGAATTTAATATGTTTACAACACCTCCCATGCAAAAAGCAGAACATAATGATGCACAAGCAAATAAAGGTTCTCAATTTGGAATAGGAAATTTCTTTAAATGGGTTACTGATAAGTATCCTAAATTGACATTAGCACAAGTTGAAGCAAAACTTCCAGCATTGGAAAGAGAATATGCTCAAGAGAAAACTTTGCGAAGACAAGAACCAAATCAAGTACCTAGTGTAAACTCTGCATTTGATGATAAAGACGAAGAGATGAAAGCCAAAGGTTTAGAAAGTATCCAAAGAATGAAAAAACTTGCTGGACTTGAAATAACAGAAGACGAAGTAACTAAAGATGTTGTTGGACACACTGATAATGAAATAGGTATGATTAGCCAAGATCTATATCATATAGGTAAAACTTCAGTAGATATTCATAAACTTATTAAGGAACTTCCTGATAGCGATTTCCCACATTGGTGGCAAAGTAAAGTTGTTAAAGCAAAAGAATATATTGAAGCGGCACATAATTATTTAGATGCAGAAATAAATGGACCACAGGAAGAACCTGAAGTAAGTCCTGAAATCGCAGACGACCAAGACCCTAGCGGCGTAAGTTAAATATTTTTAGAAATTAATTGAGTAGCCATTTCAGGCCAAAACTTTCCAGCTCTCGGACCACCATTTCCCTTACCGTCTGACTCTCCGGGTATTTTAATCCATAAGAATGCATCACATTTATCTTCACCTGTGTCACATGTTGGAAATTCTCCTACTAATCTACCTGGAGGATTACACCAATCATTACCGTGAGGACCATTACCATTGCGGCTTGTATCTATAACAAAGTTCCAATTATCGTTATATTCACATATCTTTAATGCCCATTCCATGCTTTCTTTTGTTGATCTATAGTTACTAACATTAACACTAAACCCTCTAACACGGTCATTAGAGACCCTTGTGATCAGTTCAGCGGCATCTTTAGGGTCTAACCAATTACTATGTCCTATATCAACATACACATAAGCATCGCTTTCTTCTGTTATTGTTTCTAAACCTTCTTTAATAAGATTAATTCTAAAGTCAGAATCTTTAGTATTCATTAATGTTGTATGGGGTAAAGCATCAGGTTCATATATTATAATTGGCTTATGATTTTTAATACCTTTACAGAACTCCTGTAAGAATAATAGGTATTCTGTGGCATTAGAAGCACCTCCCTTACTGTAATGCCCTAAGTCTCTGTTAGGTAAATTATAAAGTACAAAATAAGGTAATCCTGGAAGTGTTCTTTTAAGTAATCTTTTAAGACTCTTATCTAAATTTTTATTAGCATTTTTATTCTTTTTTGCTCCGTACCAGAATGCTACGGGTTGTTCAAATATTTTTGCTACATCTGGATGGGTAAGCCTGTGGTCTTTGACTCTGTCAAAGTCATTTACCCAAAAAGGATAATTTATCATTTATCTAGATACTCTTTCTATTTCTTTAAAGTATTTTTCTCTTTTCTTCATTGCACGTTGCAACTTTAGTTCACTAGCATAATCAAGATAAAGTTTACCCTGTAAATGTTCATATTCATGTTGAAAACATCTGGCATCTATTCCATCTAACCAATTCTCTACAATAGTTTTACCATCATTTAATGTATATTTTACTTTACATTTCTCTGGTCTACTTACATAAAAATACAATAAAGGAAATGTCAGACATCCTTCTTCCATATTTACTTTTTCATCACTTACTTCGACTATTTCCGGATTATATATACCAATATTTCCAGAGCCTTCCATATGCATAACAAACATATTATAACTATTTCCTATTTGTGGACTGGCTAAGCCTATGCCGTGTCTTGTACGCATAAGTTCAAACATTTGTTCTTCTCTTTCCTTCCAGTCTACATCAATACTAAAAGGATCAATATTCGCAGGATTATGTAGAGCAGGATGCTTAGGCTCTACTAATTCACATAGCCATTTATCTGTAGTATTTGTCATACAACTATTTAGTAATTATCTACCTTGTCCTCTATACTTTTTGTGTGATCTTTTTTTATGCTTGTTCATTGTAGACATAGATATTTTAGTACTTCTTCCTCTACCACCTGCACCAATAGAACTACTTTTTCTTGTTGCAGAAATAGAACTTGAACCTTTTTTAAATTGTTTTGCCATATTTTAATTCCAATGTTTATTAACTAATTTTTTTTCTAATAGATATGCCTCTTTTTCCCAAGGTGTTTTACAGTAAGATACTTTAGAATAGTCTTTGTTATTCCAGTGTCTTAAAGAAGGATGTAACTCACCCTTTATAAACTGTTTTGCATGAACTAATTCATGTGCTAAATGTTTAACCATTTCGTCTAAAGAAAATTTAATCCCTTCACATTCTCTAGCCAACTCTATCTGTACTTCTTCCTTATCGCCACAACAAAAAGCAGAAATATTATCGTCACATTTTGTAACTATATCTATATCAATGAACACATTCCTTCTTAATCTTGGTAGTAGTTCTGATAATGTATCGTAGACAAAATTTTCAATCTTTTTCTTATTTTTAATTCTTCCTGTTATGTAGACATACATCATTCTATTATAACTTAAATTTTTTCAAAGTCAAGAGCATTTGTATCAACATATAGACTTTTATTGCTAGGTTTCATAGGGTCGTTATCTTCCCAACGATGACTTTTTAAAAGTAAAAATCTTATATAATGTCTTTTTGCCAAGGCCTTTGCTTCATTTATTTGATCTTCATTATGTTTGAACGGTATCCATTGCCAAACAATGTTATTATTTATTGTTCTACCATACTTCATAGCATCAAATACTTGTTGCCAATTTTGATTTTTTCTGTAAATTTGGTTTGTATCTTCTAATCCATCTAAACCAAATACAGTTATATCCGTTTTTCTGATAGTATTAAAATATGTTTCCCACCATAAATTGTTTTTACCAGAACCATTTGTATGTAATTTAATAATCTTACATTTTGTTTTAAGAAATTCTAATATTTCAAATAGGTTTGGATGGTATATTGGGTCACCTAAATTACCCGAACATATGATTAAATCCAAGTATTCCCCTTTTAAAGATTGTTTTAATAAGGACAAACTTAGATCTGTATTAGCCTTATATACTCCTTTATCAATTGTTCTAGGGCATTTAGGACATTCTATGGGGCATCTACGTGTAAGTTCTAAGTGTAGTTGGGTTAAGTTACTCATAGTTCTTTTCTACACCTATATTATAGACACAATGAACTTTACATATGCTATCTACATCAATTAAATCCTTTGTTTGTTCTTTACTCAACCAATTTTGGGAATGTTCTATTGCTTCAGATAAAGAGACTTTACTAAGATTATATTTTTCTTTTATAAACTCCTCGTCTAATGTGGGTCTCCAACAGCAAGGTCTATAATAACCATCAGCCGATATAAAACTTTCTTTGTTATTAATACATTTAGGTTTGAATTCCATAACGATATTTATGTAGAAAAAATGGTGGGTCTTGCAGGATTCGAACTTGCGACCCCCTCGGTGTAAACGAGGTGCTCTAACCAACTGAGCTAAAGACCCACTAGGTGGCGATCTGGAAGGGACTCGAACCCTCGACCTCCGCCGTGACAGGGCGGCGTTCTAACCAATCTGAACTACCAGACCGCGTATTTTCACGACGCCAACTTGTCGAGATAGTTGATCTATGCCGTGTCTAAACTAACCTGTTTAAAGAGTCTCAGGCGTCTGACTCGCAACTTTTGGTTATGTGATTTAAGTGGTATAACCTGCCGCAAATGGCGAAGACACACTAAAACTGGTACCCTGTAGGAGAATCGAACTCCTGTTGCATGGATGAAAACCATGTGTCCTAACCACTAGACGAACAGGGCAAAAATTGGTGGGATGGTTTGTAGTTGTTACGCATGTCGTAAACTTAAATTGTGGACTTGGTAATCTATCACAAACCTGTCCCATACCCGAGGTTATTACACCCCCTATTATAAATAAGTATGAGGAGCAGTACACTTTGGGAATTTACCATGGGGAACAGTAGCAACTACACTCACCTTTTTACCCAAACCCTGTTTACGAAATACCACTCGGGCTCCTCAACTATTCTTTCTTAATTGCCTTGATAGTTCTGAAGTAACTCTTCGTTCTTCTAACCGTTCTTTAAATGCAACTAAGTCGTCTTCCTGTAAAATTCTTTTCATGGCATCATGTGGTTTGACTTCTAATTGTCTTGCCACATACGCAGATAATTCTATTAAATCATATCTGCCCATATTATGTTTTTTACAAATCGCTTCAACATCAACTTGTTCTGAAAATCCATCATCATTGTAAATGTCTTTGCTCATGTCTTATTATACTGATTAATAGACATCTGTCAAGCCCTGAAGTTGTTTTTTATTTCCTTCAGCACTAGTATATGCGTCTATAAGTTGGTCACCTTTGAGTTCTTCGCCAAAATATACAATAGTTCCGTCCTCTAGTGTTCTTTCTATTAATCCACTATAAAAACTTCTGTCTATTACAATTTTGCCGTTTTCGGTATCTTCTGGTCTGGTATCATACCACATACTGTCTACTGAATGTGCATGTATGCCTGATACACCTTTTGCCCATTCTTCTGCTAATAATAATAGCCGTTGTCTTTCAACTTTGTCGTCGTATTGCCCCATAATGATATTTATACCTCTTCTTCTGGATCTATTAAAGTAACCGGTTCATCTAGTACTTCGTCCTGTTCTTCTTCTTCCCACATGGCTCTGTCTTCCAGTATACCAAATGCATCATTTAATTCTTCTCCAGTATCTGTATCGATAAAAAAGTCTTCATCGCAGTCACTTACTGTAAACTGTTCAAAGTCTCCGTTATTATTTCTACCACAAAAGTCGTTGCCTGGTTCATACCATAACAGTTCTCCCTCATAGTCTTCGCTTTTACTCAACCATTTGTCTAGTGCTTCTGACGGTGGTCCCCATGCTGATTCAAAATAACCTTCCAGTATACCTCTTTTTTGGCCGTTGTATTCATATACTTCCTTTGCTAAGTTATGGTCTTTTATATCCCATTTGGTACCCCAATGATCTATTGCAGTATTGTATTCCCATTCACTATCTAGTGGTGCTATAGCAGTAAGAAGACCGTCATCAGTATCAGTGTCTTCAATAATGTCCCATATTCTGTCTATTTCTTCTACAGGACCTTCTATTCTTATTTGATTACTACACCAATTAGGCATTTGCCACCTCCAATTTTTCTATTTGTCTTAAATAACTATCTACTTCAGGATCATTTAAATATCCAAGTACATCTGATGTGATATCTGTGTCGTAACACAAATCCCCATCTTTGAGAACTGCTAATTCCCATTTATTATCTTTACCACCGTAACTATAACTGTGCTTCACAACACTAGCACCGTAGCCATTTGGAAAACTATATACTTTTTGTATACCGTCATGTACTTTATTTGTTTCTTTTAAATATATTTTCATTATCCTACTACCGTTTTTAATACTTCAACAATTACTTTACCGTATTTGGCAAACCAACCTTGATCTTCTGTCATTGCTAATTCAGGCATAAGCATGAGTGCTGTTTCTGTTCCTAGAAACGCATTACCAATAAGTAAAAATCCTGCACTAGAAACTAACAGATACATATGATCATTTGCTCTGAAACTATGTATAATTACAAATGTTGTTCCTAATATCATTGACAAATATGCAAATATTTCCATGTCAGGACTTTCACCTAATGCCACAGTCATTCCAATAAACAATGCAGAGCACCCTACAATTTTTAATGTAGATTGAATAAAGTTATTAATTTGCTTTTTCTGTTTGCTTGTCATTTTTAATCACTCCTTTTTCAATAAGGTAATCTATACTAATCCAACCGAATACCCAATTAATCACGATAAAACCCGTCCCTAACACCAAAACGTGTTATTGTTAAAAACAAGGCACTAACAAATAATGTCTGAATAAACTCTATCATTATCCGTTCGCCAACATAAACATTATATAAACTACAATAACAAATATACTGTTAAGAGTAGCAAAATTACTTCTTTGTACTACATTGACCTGTGGAAAGGTCCATTTGGGTAGTCTTACATAGGATACTATCCAAACAAATACCGCTACAAATAAAATATAACCTGTCATTATAATTTCTCTCCTAATTCAAATCCTCTGAATGTTTTAAATCTTGGAAAACGTAGACTCCAAGTATCACTATCTTGTCCTATAGTAGCCGCATCTGCTCTTACTTCAACAAGTTGTCCTACTACTTTATCCTGTGCCGCCCAAACGTCTTTACGCATATCGTCACTAAGACCACTACCAACATTTACATGGAAGAACTTACCATCATCTTCGCCCTCTACTACAAGAGCACCTAACATGCCTTCATTCTTACCTGTGCCTTCTTCTAATGCAATAACTTTAAGTGTTACTTCAATAAAAGGCTTAACTTTTAACCAAGCATGTGAACGTTTACATTTATAGCCTTCACTAATTGGCTTAATCATTAGCCCTTCATAGCCTTCTGCTAATGCAGTTTTGTTTAGTTTATCAAACTCTGCTTTGCCTTCTTCAGTATCAAAGTTCACACTATATGCATCAACTATTCTAATGCTGTCAGGAAGTAGATTATGATCGTCTAATTCAATAAGTCTTTTACGTCTTACTACTGCGTCTTTACTAGTTCCACCTGCATTAAATTCTGCAAGTGTAAGCATATCAAATAGTGCCAAGTATGCATCTTCTGTATTAGCACCTGATTTTCTGTGTACTTGCTTCATTAAACTTTGGAAGTCGTCACTCATTACTTCACCATCAAATACTAAACCCTCAAACTCTGGCTTACCCAATGCTTCTTCTATGTGAGGAAAGTTAGGAAGTATTTTACCATTACGAGAATACAATGTAGCGGAGCCATTTTGTACAATAGCAATAACTCTTACGCCATCATACTTGTATTCTACAAAACATTCGCCTTTAATCTTTTTAGGATGTTTAGCACCATCATGTGCTAACATACAACCAAACACTGGAATAATGCCTTTCTTTACACCATTAAATGTTTTTACACTTGTTCCACATCTAAAGTCTTTAATAAGTATTCTTCTATACCAATCGTTCCATTGCTCATTGGTTGCTAAGTCAGATAGTTCCTGTATGGCATCTCTTGCCGCATGTCCAGTTAATTCTCTATTAACTAGCATATCAGCGATTGCATAAAAGTCTTTTTCTAAAATACCTTTTCCGTCTGCTTCACTAACAGGAACTTGTTGTACTCCAAATGTTACAAGTGGATCTAAGGCATACTGAGCACCTTTAACAAATTCTGTATTGTCAATATGCTCTGCAACAACAGACTCCTTAAAAAGTCTGCTGTTATCTGATTCTAATTTTTGTATAATGTTCCAAGGATTCATTAAACATTCCTCACAATATTTCTGTCATCTTCAATAATATTTCCATTGCTATCCCTAGCAGGAGATATTGAAGCATGAATAACATTATCATAATCTCTAATATCATATCCAGTTCTTGCTAATACACTATTAGCGATTCTTTCTCTCATTAACTTCATAAAAGGAACATTAATGCTTTCAGGATTTTCAGACCCTTCTGGATGGTTAATGTTTTCTTCGTGGTTATACCACATGGATTCTAAACCTGTAAGTTGAATTGTAACACCAGAACCTTGTTCATCATTTGCATTAAAACAAGTAATTGTGTTAATAAAAAATCCATTTACAGATCTAATTTTATCTTTGCTTTGATTTTGTGTGTAAATACTATGCATAAAAACTCCTACCTTTTTATTTAATATACATATAGTATAGCATTTTTTTGGATATTGTCAACCTTTTTTTAAAAGAAAAAGGGCATATAGAATGCCCTTAAGATTTATTTACCGTCGTTAAACAATGATACCAAAATCAGTATAACAATAAGTCCTACTAATCCTGATTCACCTAGGCCGCTAACTAGTGCAACTAAATTGCCTACTACATCGCCTATAATAAGTGTATCGCCAAATACTAATCCAGCAACTACACCTAACGGTATTAATGCTACAAAGATTTTTGTAATTCCAACTACAAAATCTTGTATCATATTAATTACATTATTCATATAACCTCCTCGGTTTTTAATTAATGTAAGATATATTATAGCATTTTTCATATCTTTGTCAACTCTTTGTTACAGATGATAAATAATATTGTAACACGATTGTAACAAGATTGTTGAATAAATGTTGCAGTTCACTCAGTGATAAAGCAATGAATAGTTAGGTGCAATTGGTTACCACATAACAGGAGAATATTATGGCGAAACCATTAGGTATAGTAGCCATGCTAACCCTACTTATTAGCGGTCCAGCATTGGCTGACAATCACATCGATAAAGAAGATGTAGACAAAGTTATTTTTACTAAATCAAATGAAATTTTCTTTCAAATGAAAGACGAATCTGTCTATCGTGGAGATATCATTAGAACTGATAGATGTGACTTCAAACGAAAAAATCACTACAGATATGTATTCAAAGACAGAATACACAACTCTTTTGCAGTTCAACACAATGAGGGGTTTTCGACATGTAGATTCCGTAACTTGGAGAGAATAGCATGAAGAAAGCATTTAAAAAATTTCATAATTTAATGAAATCTGGAAGACTCAACAAAGTCGTAAAATTATCTATTACCTAGGTAATACTTTATAATCACGATAAAATTGCTGAACGCATACTGCTTGCCAGTGTGCGTCAGCCTGAGCATCATGTAAATTTTGCTGTATGGCTTTACGAGGATCTACAGGCATCATCTTAAATAATGTTCTGCAATCGTTTACTTGCCAAAAGAACCAATTCATATGATGATCAAAGTCTCTGAATAAATGTTCTATAATAACCATATCAAATTGAGGACCTTGGCACCAGATTGTTTCACACCCTGTTAGCCAAGCATTAAGTTCTTTCATAAAAGTATCCACAGGCACTCTACCTTCGTCTGTAAAGGCAACATCCTGTATGGCTTGATCTTGTTTAGCCCACCATTCTAATGTTTTGTCATCAACAAATCTGCCCTTTTCAGTTTGAGAATCTGCATCTAATTTCCAATGCTTTCCATCAAAAGGTTCGTTAGATGTAAAAGGATCAAACTTTACTCCGCCCACAGATAAGATAACACTTTCAGGCAAAGTGCCTAAAGTTTCTATATCTATCATTGCATGAGTGGCCATTTAAAATCCTGATGTCCAATGTGCATATTCTTCTTTGCAGTCAAACTCGCCACATATACATTGGTTTTCTTCTAATTGCTCTCCGTTGAGGCCTTCCTTTTTTCTTTGTTTGGCTCTTTCTAAATCAGCCCAACCACTTTCAATATGTCTAACTGCCATTATACTGCCTCCGCTTGTTTTTTATTTTCTAAGGCTTCCTTAATTTTATCTCTGTACCTACCTAGCATACTCCAAGCATTGTAGTCACCAGTCGCTTGTAAATCAAATCCATAGCCTTCCTTAACTTGTTTTACTTGATAACCATCAGGCCCATTTACAAATTTTTCCATTGCTACATGTCCAAATACTATTTTGTAGTATTTAGAACCATCAATGTAATCGCCATCTTTCTCACCAGTTACCCAAAAAGCATTGTCTTTACCATGTACTGGTCTTAACTTTAACCCAACAACAACTTCCATAAATTCTTTAAGTTGTTCAGTTGACTTGTAGCCTTTGGAAAGAATTTGTGTGTTTCTATTCTTAATCATTAAACAGCCTCCGCAATTCTATTAATAGCAATATCTTCATTTGATATTTTATCTGTAATGTCACTAAATCCATATGACTCAACAATAAAATATCTAGTTTCTTTAACTATGTCTTCTTTTCTCATCACTTCGTAACCAATCTGTGGTACTTCAGCAATAATATCTCCTACTGATAATGAATGCATATCTCTGTATGTTACAACTTCACCATCTTTACGAGTAATTGTTTTCATTTTAAAACCTGATACATGTTTATCAAAAACAATATCTTCACCAGTATCTTCATCTAAGTAGTATTGGTTAAGAATTGAGAATACCTCGTTTTTATTGGTGACCGTATAGTCTACACTATCACCCTGTGTAAGACCACAAAATCTACCGTCTACTTCACATACTTTAGTGTAGTGTGAAAAGAATTCTGATTTAAAATTTATTTTTCTGTCATCGCCTCTACCATGCATAGTTTCCATTTTTGCATGATATAGTGGATATTTTTTAGCGGCACCTGTGTGTCCGCCTTCGTTTGAATTGACGTAATCGTGTATCTCGTCAGTTACTTTGATTTGATAAATGTCGTATTGCATAAAAACTCCTACCTTTTTATTTAAACTATACATATATGATAGCATAAATTGAGGAGTTGTCAACCTAAATTATGACATTTTTTGAAGTTTTTATAGTTCTATTTTGGTATCGTCAGGTAATTTTTCTTTTTGGTCTACTGCCTGTAATTGGCCAGCACCTTTAACACCTTCTTGCCATACCATTTTTTCAAATGGATCTTGCTCACCTGCTTTAACTTTTTCCCACCATTCTGATTTTTGTCCTATTTTATCTAAGAACCATGCTATTTTATGTGCTGAGTTTACACGAGATTGTTGCATGTCTGGATGTCCAAAGTCTTTAGGGTCTTCGGGATTACCTTCCATATACTTCCTGTTTTTGAATGTCTCGTCATCATTATTGCCGGTAATGTCTGCACGATCATGAATAAACTCAAAGTCTACTCTTTCAAATATATCTAACATGTATGCAATATGACTTAGCCATGCATCATTCTGTGCATTTTGACTTAGGTGTCCCATAAGTATAAACCAATCTCTAGGAACAACAGGTAATATTGCGTAAGGATGCCCATCGTGATTATCCTTTGGTCCTAGTAATTTAAATTGTCCGGAATAACTAAGAATAACATCATCCCATCCTTCAGAAACCATTAAGCAATCATCGTTCCAAAAGAACAACCACTCACCTGTGGCATTTGCGGCCAGTGTATTAACGTACACATGTAAGTTTTCGTAACCTAATGGTTTGAATACATTAGCTCTTGCTTCTATACCGTTGTCAGTAAATAAAGATTTTAAATCGTTCTTTATATACTCTGTTGCTTGAACATCATCTTCATCTATACCAAATAGAATTTCTATTCTAGAAGGATCACTTGCTTTTGTAATCAGAGATTCTAAACTACTTTTAAGTACATCAGTTCTACCTCTTGTGGGTAAAAGTACAGATATTTTTTCATTGCTCATAATTAGTCCTTTTTAGTTTTTTGATTTTCACCAGTAAATAGTTTTCTAATATTGCCTCTAAATGTATAATGCCCCACATGGTTCAATGCTGTTCGTGGATCTAACCAAACATCACCACCATTATTTTGCCATAACCTACAGAATGTATAATCTTCTGACAGGTAACGTCTACTTTCAGGATCAATCATTGTATCAAATAATGCATACATAAACGGTTCGAATTTTTTGTCTACATTAATATCATTAACATATTTCATTTCAGGGTGTTTATCAAATAATTCTTGAATAACACTTTTTTCAATACACATAAATCCTGTACCAGCATCTTTAAGTTTTACTAAATTATCCTGTATAAAAACCTGTGATGTTCTATTGCCTTTATCGTCCTGTAAAAAGTCAAAGTTTACTACATAGTTAGAACTGTGTCCTTCAATAGTATCAGGTGTCTCATCTGGATCGTTTCGTGCCGCACTCATTATGCTTTGCCAATTTATTGCTTTCTTAGGATATGCTCCAACAATAACTGGTTTATCATATGCGACCATTCTCAAAATGTCTTCTGGATTAAATTCAATATCAGCATCTATAAAGAACAGATGAGTTGCTTGTTTATTTTCCATGAAGAAACTAACCAGTGTGTTTCGTCCTCTAGTAACCAAACTTTCATTTGCTAATGTACTGATAGTATATTGTATATCATATTTGTTACACAATATTGCTAACCTCATCATACTTCTAAAATATGGCTCACCAATTTGCCCACCATAACATGGTGTGGCAATAAAAATATGTTTTTGTCTAAGTAGACCTAGTGGTATCTCGATCTTTTGATCAAGTAGCCTATACATCACATCTTGCTCATTGTTTTTAGGTTGCGAGTCTTTAGGTGTATCTAGATTAATTTTCTTTGATGTTTTCTTTTTTGCCATTTTTACCTTATGTAAAATAATTTATATCTTTATTTAAGTTTATCTAAAAATTCATGTATTACAAACTGGCGGAGAGTGAGGGATTCGAACCCTCGAACCAGTTGCCCGGTTAACACCTTAGCAGGGTGCCGCTTTCGACCACTCAGCCAACTCTCCGTTTGGAGCGGATGCCGAGAATCGAACTCGGATCTAAACCTTGGCAAGGTCTCATAATAGCCGTTATACTACATCCGCCTAAATTGGTGGAGCCACGGGGGATCGAACCCCGGACCTCCTGGTTGCAAACCAGGCGCTCTCCCGGCTGAGCTATGGCCCCCGAAATTATCTATCCATAAGTGCTTTAATATTAGCACCTATTCTTTCAGCATTTTTCATAATGTTCTTGCTGATTTGTTCCGCATTCTTACGAATGTTTGCCGCAATAACGTCTCCACTCCATGGATTTGGTGTTACTTTGGTTGCTTTCTTTTTTGCTGGAGTTTTTGTTTTTGCTTTTGTTTTTGTTGTCTTTGCCTTTGGCATATCTGTCTCTCTTAAATTGGTGCTGGATGTCGGATTCGAACTGACGACCTACTGATTACAAATCAGTTGCTCTACCAACTGAGCTAATCCAGCCTGTTTCATTACTCAAGTATTTATATTTAAGAATTTTTATAGGTGAATAAAAAGGTCATAAAAAAAGCACCTTGTGGTGCTTTTTTATTAAAGAGTTTTACCTATCTGAAAAGGGTTTCTTGGAAACAAATTCGTTGAGACGTTCTGCTTCTTTTAAAACATCTTCTGTTGTTGGCATGTCTTCAGGGTTTTTTGCCTTTGCCTGAAGTATTTCTTTTGCCTCTCTAACTAAATCCAGACGTATTTCGTATGGTGTTTTGTTGGACATATTTTTTTCCTTAAACCTATGTTATTATGCATCTATTTATCGTGATTTAAATGCAAAGTTAAAACTATGTATTGCTATTTTTTCTTTTTAAGTTTTGCTACTTCTTTTTCTAAATCTACAATACGTTGTCCAAGTAATGGATATTGCTTTAACCATTTTTCTTCGCGACTAGCAATTTCTAAATCATATCTATTTGCTACCCACTCCATTGTGTTATCCATTTTTACTTGGAACCATACACCCATTTTAGTATTTTTAAACCACTGATAAAAACTACTACCAATTATACTTGATAGTATGCTTTTTAGTGCTAATATTATTAACCAATTCATATGTTTTCCTTATTTAGGTAATTGCTCGCCGTTGTCGTCCATGTTGTATAAGAATTCATGATATAATCCCATACTATGATCAGCAAAACCATCTATTAAATTAAAAGATTTAAGTGCAGTCCAATGACCTCTACATTTATCTTTAAATCTTTGCCAAGGAGTTGCTTTTCTAATATTACCATATGTGTTAATATATCTTAAAACTCCACCATGTTTAAAGAATAACCATGATGGTGGTACTGCTGTAACAATATCATTGTTGTTTCTATATCTGTAATATTTGATACCGTCCAATGCTTTAAGGAATTCTGCATTACCAACTCTTGGTTGACCAAATGTATGTAAGCCACCATTTGGTCTTAACTCAGCCGCAACAAGTACAGCCATTGCTCCACCTAAACTATGTCCTGTGACCCATACAGTTTTATCACCTTTTTTGTTATGTTTTGTTAATGCTTCTTTGATACCAGGAATAACTTTGTCATACTCTGCATAAAATCCCCTGTGTACTCTTCCTGATATATGATGTTTAACAGGGAACATTTTTAAATCTGCTAAAATATCATTTATCTGTGTGGGTTCCGTACCTCTACATGCAATAAGGACATCTTTGCTATCACTCATTACATAGGCTTGGGCTCCATCAACATCTATATATGTTGGTGGAAGTGGTTTGTTTAAAAACTTTTTAAGAGGGTCTAGACTTTTTATTCCAGGTCTCTTCTTTAATAGATCTTTTGGTTCGCAATAGCATTGATGTGCGAACATACTAAGCAATAATCCGCGTTCACGGTAAGACATATCTTTTACTGACATTTGTTACTCCTAAATAATAAAAATTATTATAGTAGTATTTATCAGTTTTAAACTATATGTTGGTCTCTGGTTTTTTCTGCAGTATATTGTTTGCCTGTTTTTCTACCATAATATACTTCTTTGCTTATACCTTTTGTTCCGCCTTCGCTGTTAATAATGTTAAACATCATAGAAAATAATCCTATTAAAGCAGGTATAATTATTGCCATAAGTATTACGCCATCAATCATTTTCTTTATCCTTATACTTTTCTTTGCGAGGTATAATTTTTGTTTTATCCTTTTGTACTTTGTGTCCGAAAGGTGAGTCGTGCGTAAACAGTTGCAAGTGTGACCTTGTTACTGGTTTATTGGTTTTCTTCGACATGTTTCTCACCTATTGCTATTGCTTCTTCTATGGAGTATGGACTTTCATGTGCCATTGCATCTTTTGTTTCTGCTATGTTTGGCCACACCTCAGATAGTTTAGCATTTATTTCTATAAAAGGAATTTGTTCTGATGGTAATTCATCGTCACTCCAAATTGCATCTACTGGACATTCTGGTTCACACAAAGCACAATCAATACATTCGTCTGGATTAATTACTAGCATATCAGGTCCTTCATAGAAGCAGTCTACAGGGCAAACCTCTACGCATTTTGTGTCTTTACATCCGACACATGGACTACCTACTATAAAAGCCATAATCTTCCTAAATTTATATTTATTATACTTATAAAATAATACTTGTCAAGAGTAGCAATAATGATATAAAACCTAAAAATATACCTGCTACTAAAAAAGCGAATAGAATAATTCGCAATGGAGTGGGTTTAAAAGTGCCGTTATTTTTGCCTACACCAATAACGGCCTTTACTGCGTCTTTGATCAAAACAAGAATGTATTTAATTTAAATACTACTAACATCATACCAAATACTACAATCTGAATTACTGCTGGTATAACAACAAACATTTTCATAACATCAAAATCACCTGTCATAAAAAAATCACCGCCGTTTTGCCATTCATGAACTTCTTGCGGAGTTGCTTCTGTGTAGTTTTTAGTTTCCACTTTTGTTTCTCAACTTTTCGTATTGGAGTGCTGTAACAATATCATGCATAGGTGCTTTTTCTAAAAAAATTGCTGATACAAGTAATCCAAGTGTTGATATAAATATTATTTCCATTATCTTATACATCCTTTTGGGTGCCAAGGTTGTACCCAATATTTAAAAAAAGTTTTTACCCAACCTCTTTTAAAAAAATTTAAAAAAGTATTCATTATTACTCCTAAACTAATTCTATAAAACTTATAAAAAATACATACCATAATAATCCGTATGTAAAAAATTCTATTTTAGTTTCTAACTTCTTTGTAATTCCTGATTTGTCTATAATTTTGTATACTATCTGTGTCATTAAACTTTAAGAACCTCTATCTCGTCATCTTCCCACTTTGTGTGATATGTTATCTCATCTAATATCATTGTTACTTTTGCTCTTACGCCTATATCTCTACCTGTTTTTATAATAAACGGTGTATTCCAAGTATTTTCCATAACGAAATCTCTTACTATTTCACTTACCCTTGGTTCGTATTGTGCATTTGATAAATCTAATGTTGCTTTTTCCATCCAGGCCATTTTAACTCCTAGGACACCTTCTTTTTACAATATACTCAGAAGCAACTCTAAGTTCTTTTTTAGAAAGTTTACCATCATCATTTTTATCAGCGGCATTAAAAAGTCCTACTTTGACTTCACAACCTGCTTGTTTTAATTCTTTTTTAACAACAAATCCATCATCGTTTAGATCAAATCTGTCCATTCTCCAATCTGCATTTACGTCTAATACAAATAATCCTAACATTGCTATAACAAATAAATTTTTCATTTTCTCTCCTGTGTTAATGTATACTAGGCGATACTGCTAGTAATGAAACCAAGAATATACTGACTAAAGTAAAGACTTCTAAACGATCTTTTATTTTATTAATTTGTTTTTCGCTCATTACTAATGCTCCAGTCAACAACTTCCCTAACACTTCGCAATGCACCGTATAGGTTATCGGATGTCTGGATAGACATACTTAACCATATTGTGAATAAACTTCTAATCATGATGGGAGGTTGATATATTTTCAGTTTATAATATGTTATATGCGGTATTTATATTAGTATATAAATATTTTATATATTATAGGCCAATTTTGGCGTATTTGGTATTTAGAAATCAAAAAGGAAATCTTTTAATGGTTGAGCCTCAGAGGTCTTTATTGTTTCCTCAAACTTTTTCATAAAATATAGCTCATTTATATCTTTATTAAATTTTATTCTTTGTATGGCTGGAGGTTTATTTTCAGATGTTATAAGACTTCTAACAGCAATTTCTTCAAGTGGAGCTCTAAATTCTTTATCGAAATTATCGTATATGCCTGTTATACTAGCATAATGTTTTTTAAGATTCTCAAACCCTGTGGCTGTCATTAATCTATGTTCTAAGGGAATGTCTAAAATATTATTATAATAAATTTCTTTATATCTATATTTTTCATATATAAAATTATCGTTTGTTGGTTGATAAACGTTATACTTCTTAAGTATGTCTATATTATTTGCCATACCCAAGTGATATAGATCAGGACTTTGATGGAAAATACCTTTTAAAAGTTTTTTGTTTTTTAAATCAGCATATATTTGATAGGGTACATAGTACTTTTCTACATAACCAAATAAATTAACATTATGGGCTTTATTGTTTCCAAATGTGATCCACGGAGGGTCACCACCTATTATTATTTTCTCCGCTTCTAATGTATTTAGAAAGTATATATGAAATAATATCTGTGGGCTCCAATTTCTGTATTTTTTTACCATAGGTAGCATTTTTGTATTTTCAAAAAAATCCTTTGCGTCTATGGATATGATTTCATATGGTAAATTATATTTTTTACAAAATTTTTCTGAAAACATAACATCATTTGCATTTACAACATTATTTCCCCAAAGTGATTCGTATATAACAACACTAAATTTAAAGTCAGATTCTATCATACTGAGTGCTAAAAATTGACTATCATACCCTCCGCTTAAACATAGAGTACCATCTTTAAATTCACTAAGTTGGTCACTTATAAGTTCTTTTGTTTTTTCTTTGGAAAACTCTTGTATATCAGAAGAAATATCTCCCTTAATGAATTCCTGTCCTGGTTTAAGTTCAGGGTATTCGTAATGTAAACTTAAAAAGTTTGGATTTCCTATTCTTATTTCTGTCATTACAATTTGTTATTTGAATAAATATGATAAATATAATAAGTAATTATAACATTTAGTTATCGAAACGGAGTCAAAATGGCAAAATATATAGTAGTAATGGATTCAGACACTCATAGTAATGCTACCGAGGCAGAAAATGCTCTTAGTACAGCGGGTGCAGGAATAGAAAAAACATTTGCATTAAATCTAACATATGAAGTAGAAGCAACAGCAGAACAAGTTTCAGCAATAGTGGGATTAAAATATTCTAGTCTAAGTGATAGTGATTCAGGCGTAAGTTTACAAGCAATGAATACTAATCACTTTTTATATGTAGACAACAGGCACGTTGATTTAGAAGAAGCAAATGCAATGGTTAACCAAGATGTTGACCCAGGGTATAGTGCATTTGAACCAAAATATACAGGTTCAGGAAAAACATGCTATCTTATAGATTCCGGAGTACAATCAACCCATTCAGAATTCAGTGGTTCTACTATTAATAACCTATTTACAACAGTAGATGGCGACTATGATGATTATACAGGACATGGAACATTCGTGGGAAGTTTAATCAATGGACAAAATGTTGGTCTTGCAAAAGACGCCACAGTTCAAAATGTCAAATTATTTGATCAGTTAGCAGGAACAATTAGTTTAGGTAACGTAATGAATGCTCTAGATGCCTGTTTGGTTCATCATAATGCTAATAATCCAAATGATGTTAAAGTACTTTGTGCTCCATGGGTAACAACACAAAATGATATAATAGATTCCAAAATTGCAGAAATCAATAATTCAAATATTGTTGTAGTTGCATCTGCAGGTAACCAAGGAAGTGATGTAAATAATTATTCACCAGCAGGAGTTAATGAGATAATTACTGTGGGTTCGCATGATACTTCTTATAATATTACATCATTTACAAATACCCCATGGGACGGCTCAGATCCTGTAACATCAATCAACAACTATGGTGCGGCAATTGACATCTTTACTATTGGTGTAAATGTAAGTGGAGCGGAAATGGGTGAAACAGGCACAACATACACGGACGGTACAGGTACTAGTGTAAGTGCAGGTATAGTTGCAGGTGGTGTGTTAGGATATATTGAAAAGCACCCAACAGAAGATTCAAATAGAATTAAAGAAATTCTAGTTGCTGAAGGTTCATTAAAAGGAATACAAAAATTAAATTTAGCAAATGCGGCAACTGACGGTGGATTTAGTACATCTAATACAAATAAAACAATTCTACAGGTTGATGCAGGTGGTGTTAATGCTACTCAAGACTTGTTTAATTACCCATCTGGATCAGTGGCAAAGGTACAAAGAGGACAATCAGTTACTGTGGATTTAGGTCTTAATAGTGGGGCATCTAATGTATCCGTATTAACATTTAGTCCTTTAAGTCCATGGATGTCATTTGATACAAATACAGGAATACTTACTGCAGATACTTCTACATTAACAGCCGATCAAGCACCATCACATTATTTGTTTGGTGTAAGAGGTAAAGTAAACGGTATAACATTAGTTGAAGAGTTTGCTGTCAGTGTGTACAACACCAGTGAAGACGAACTAGTTGAAGGTACTAATGCTTTCTATTACGACACTGATAATGACGAATATGATCAGGCACAAACATTAGATTGGCAGTTGGCTCCAATTATTACTCCAACATTTATGCCATTGTTTGACGGACCAAAATAAATCTATAAATGCTTTTTATAGACTTAACATCAGAATCTGATGTTTTTAATTCGACATCTCCTCAGGGCCATTGGTTATATCATAAATTTGGAAAAAGAAATTTCCCTACAGGAGAACTTGACTTAGAAGAAGTCAAAAATTTTATTTCTAAAGAAAACCCAAAAGACATTATATGTCATTCTTATTTTGGAGACCCTTTATTTTATACAAAAATTATATCTTTTGCAGAATATTGTTATGAAGAGGGTATTAATTTAATGTTATTTACTTATGGTAATTTTAAAAGTAAAAATGATATAGATCGCCTAACCGAATTAAACGTTAAATTTTATATATTTTTATGCGGTAACAATAAAAATAATAGTCTAGTGTACCTTAATTCTTCTAAAGATAATATACAATACATTTTTGAAAACATAAAAGCAGAAAATTTATTTATAGAATATTCATTGTATGACCATAATGTTAACGATTTAAAAGAAATCTTACAAGATGTTTTAGAAAAACGATGCAATATAAAAGTATCACATGGAAACTTACTGGGAAATACTTTTACTAATATAATGAACGAAAAAGGTAGATGGCTTTATGATATACATAAATGTAATATAGAATTTGATTTTATAGGAAAATTTATTAAAGATACAGAAGTATTATCAGCAATCAACACATTAGAGAACTTAGAATATAAATCAAAAGGACTATCACAAACAGCACCCGGATACTTATTGTTAAGAACTTTTATATACGATCGTGGACAAAATAATATTTTTAATACAACTCTTGAAAAAGTTAATGCTGAGAAATTTTTAAAAACTGATGGAGATACATATATAAATTACTTAGGTTATATATTTGAAAACAGAGATATTTATGAAACTTTTAGTAACTCTCTCTGTGATGATTGGAGTGAAAATTTAAAAAGAAATGGCCAATCAAAAATAGAAAATTCTTTAATTTCCAGTGATATGAAAAAATTAATACACATTAACAGCAAAAACAAAGCAAATGAGAAATTAAAAATTGTATATAAAGATAAAGATCGAAGATCGAGTATGAAACTTGATCTTGACTTTACAGAAGAAGGTAAAACATTGCACTTGTTATCGTTTTTAGCAAACGAAGATTTATCTAAATATCATATTTCTAAACAGTTTTAGTAATAGAAATATCCGATATATTATTACAAAAATCAAAAGGACATATGGTCATAGAATCTGGTATATACCAATCAGTACTTGTAATATTACCAAAATTTACTGCTCCACACCAACTACTATATATTTCACCACTGGCGTCTATATTTAAACTTTCATATCCTAAATGACATTTTAGTCCTTTAAATTTATTAAGACCTTCATTTATTATTTGATGGTGTTGTACAAATTTTTTTGTTCCATCGTCATATAAAAACTCTGTCATTATATCTGTATTTATGAATTCTTGAGACTCTGAGATACTACCATCATCTTGTTCTTCAGGTTCTGCAGGCTCTATTGGCATAGGTGCAATGCCGGGTTTTTGTAGTATTTCTAACTCCTTGTCTGTGTAGTTCCAGTATGTTTCCTGCTTACTGTGACGCCCTAAGAGCTTCTTATACATAGTCTTTACGCATATACTGACGTTATAATAGTAATTATGTTCACAATCTTTAAATAAATCCCTGCATTCTTCAGCAAAATCTCCTAATTCTTCTACCTTTTCGCCTACACCTGCAATGTTTATATCTATTTTAACATCTTCTTTGATCTCATTTATTACGTCTAAAAAATGTTGTTTATCCTGTGTCTGAGGATGGAATGTTAGTACAACACTATCCATATAATGTTTTGCTTTACTCCACCAATTAACCGTTCTACTGGCATTTGTATAAACAACACTGGTTGAGTTATACTGGCTGATCTTTTTAATTATATCCTCGAACCCTGGTATCACAGTGACTTCACCACCTATTAATTCAAAATCTGTTCTTTTCCCTATTCTATTATAGTATTCACATAGACGCTCTATTGTTTTTATGTATGTATCTTTTTCTAACCAAGGCTTAGAACCGTCATGTAATATAGGAGGACAATATTCACATTCATAATTACATGAATTACCCATGTTCCATTGTATTCTGATAAAGTCCATTACTCCACGAGCATGAGGACCACGAACTGAAATGAGATTTGGCATTATATGCCTACTTGAACCGTTGCTGGTACAGTACCTTCTACATTATGACCACATGTCACAGTACTAAATTGATGCATAGCAACAGGGCGGCCTTCAGCAAATACTGAAGTTGATCCAGTAACGATACTTGCTACGGTGTGAGGTGCTTCGCCGTGAGTAAAAACCTGATCTCCTGGTATAGCCGCTGAAGCACAACTAACTATAGAACCGTCAGCAAGTACGGTAGGTGCACCAGGACCGACGATTACACCGCCCCCTGCATTATCTAAACCTACTCTTGCTATTCCTGGCATACTACTATTTATGCCTTTTGATTACTTAGATTCTGGATTCTCTATTAATTTTAAATAGTCGTTAGCAGAACTTTCAAGAGATTCCACTATAGAAAGTATATTATCTGTACTCATCGCAACCTCTATACTTGGGCCCGTGTATTGATATGGAACAACAGCAATTTGATTATCCATAATGATAACTGTTCTAGGTTCTTCTAAAAATATAATATTATCCGCTTTTACAAATGACATAAGTTTAGCCATTAACTCAACTCCAGTCACTAATTTAATTGTTACAATTTTTCCGATTAATGCTTCCGTATTATACATTATAAACTAAATCCTTTAAATGTGTCTTCATTGACATCTTGTTTTGTGCCACCTATAACATAACTACTTATTTCTGTTTCTTGAGGTGCCACCTGTACACTACCTCCTGTTATCCATGCCTGTGTCCATGGTAAAGGATTAGTCCCACTATTATATACCTTTTCTAAGCCTACGGCGTGCATTCTTTTGGCCGCTATAAACTCAACATATTGTTTTAGTAGTTCTGCGTTAAGTCCTATTATACTGCCATCTTTAAACAAGTAATCTGCCCATGCCTTTTCCTGTTCTACAGCATCTATAAACATCTGCTTACACTCTTCTGCACATTCTTTCTGTATCTTTGCAAAGTCCTTGTCCTCCTGGGGCAAAAACTTCAACATCTGCTGTGTACTTGCCAGGTGTACATTTTCGTCTCTGGCAATTAATTTTATAATTTTAGCATTGCCTTCCATTCTTTTGAGTTCAGCAAATGCCCAACTACATGCAAATGATACATAAAAACGTACGCCTTCCAATATGTTTACGCTCATTAAACATTTATATATACGTTTCTTATGCTCATATATGTCGTATTTCTTACTGCCTGTATCTCTGAGTAGATTATATTCTATCAGTTTATCATAGTTTTCTGTAATACTATCTGCACAATCACATATTTCTTTAATGTCTAACATTTCATCAAACACTTTACTAGGGTTTGCATACACATTTCTAATAATGTGTGTATAACTTCTGCTATGTATAGTTTCTGAAAATGCCCATGTCTCTATCCAGGTTTCTAATTCTGGTAGGCTTACTACAGGCAGGAAAGCAATATTAGGAGAGCGTCCTTGTACACTATCCAATAGTATTTGTCTCTTTAAATTAGAGGTAAAGATATGTTGCTCATGATCTGATAAGTTTTTGAAATCTGTTGCATCTTTAAGTATATCTACTTCTTCTGGTCGCCAAAAGAATCCTAACTGTTTATCAGTTAGTTTATCAAACTGTTTGTATTTAAGTGTATCATATCTTTGTACTACAGGCCCTCCTGTTGGATCTAAGAACATTTTTACTTTGGTATGATCTACTCTATTTTTTGTATTTAAAACTGTCATTATATTTTACAACTCTCGCAATCTTCTTCATCTATTTCTCCTGCATCTAATTCAGGTAGATTATCTTCTTTATTAATATCTATTTCACCTTGTCCGTCAAATGTATTATTATAGTATAATTGTTTGCCACCATACTTATAAAACATCAGGATGTCTTGTATCAATACACTCATTGGTACTTTTTCATCTTCATAGTGTTCTGGATTATAAGATGTATTTACCGAAATTCCCTGGTCAATATATTTTTGAAGTACGGCCATTATCTTTAAATAACCTTGTGGTGACTTTTGATCCCACAGTAGATCATATTTGTTTTTATAATATGGAAAGCCTGGTACAACTTGCTTTAGTACACCGTGTTTACTTTGTTTGATACTTACAAAACTTCTTGGGGGTTCAATACCATTAGTACTATTACTAATCTGTGCGGATGTTTCTGCAGGCATTAATGCCATTAGTGTACTATTTCTAATACCATGTTCTTTTAGTTCCTTACGCAATCCTTTCCAGTCCATACGTTCTTTATTTTTAATTAATTCGTCAACATCTTTTTTGTATGTTTGATTAGGTGTAATACCGTGTCCATATTTTGTTTCCATATTCTTGGGACATGCACCTTTTTCTTTAGCAAGTTCGATACTTGCTTTAATTAAACCATAACTCCATCCTTCTGCCCATTCGTCAATCAACTCTAATTTAGGTTCTTGATATGTGCTATCATTTTTTGCCATCCAATATGCAAAGTTAATAATACCAATACCTAACGGACGCCTATTCATTGTGCTTAATTCAGCGGCTATTATAGGATACTCCTGATAATCTAATAATTCATCTAATCCTCTAACTGCTAAATTACAAATTTTATCCATTTCTTGTAAGTCTTTAATTACTCCCCAATTGATTGCACTTAGAGTACATAAACTAATTTCACCTTCTTCGTCTTTAGCATCATTCAATGGTTTTGTAGGTAGATCAATTTCACAACATAAATTACTTTGTTTTATTGGTGCTACCTCTTCTAAAAATGCTCCATGAGTATTAGCATGATCTACATTCATTAAATAAATTCTACCTGTGTCCTTTCTTTCTGTTACAAAAGAACTGAATAATTCAATTGCAGGAATAGATTTCTTCTTTATACTTGTTTTACGTTCTGCCGTTTCGTATAATTCTTTAAATTTGTCTTGATTGTTAAAGAATGCTTCGTATAGTTCAGGAACTTCATGAGGACTAAACAAAGTTATATTACCACCACTAATAAGTCTTTCGTACATCAGTTTGTTAAACTGTACACCATAGTCCATATGACGCACTCTGTTGTCCTCTGTGCCCTTATTGTTCTTTAATACTAATAAGTCCTCAACTTCTAAATGCCATATAGGATAGTATAATGTAGCCGCTCCGCCTCTTACACCACCTTGGCTACAACTCTTAACTGCTGACTGGAACATTTTATAAAAGGGGATAACACCTGTATGAGTTGCGTCACCATTTCTAATTGTTGACCCTACTGCTCTAATACTACCTGCTCCTATTCCTATGCCTGCCTTTTGACTTACATATTTTACAATACTGGCACTAGTAGCATTAATACTATCTAAACTGTCATCAGTTTCAATCAATACACAACTGCTAAATTGCCTTTGTGGTGTTCTAACACCGGCCATAACTGGCGTAGGCAAAGAAATTTTAAATAGACTGATAGCATCGTAATATGCTTTTACATATTGTAATCTAGTTTCTTCTGGATACTTAGCAAACAATGTTGCCGCAATCATCATGTATGCAACTTGTGGAGTTTCAAAAATTTCACCTGTTGCTCTATTTTGTACTAGATACTTACCACGAAATTGTTCCATAGCCGCATAAGTCAATACTTCATCTCGATCATGTTTAATGTGATCATTTAGTTCATTGATTTGCTCTTTTGTGTATAAATCTGTAAATTCCGGATCGTAAAATCCTTTATCTATATTATCTTGTATGATATCACATAGACACGGAGGAGTAAATGTTCCATAAACTTGTTTACGCAAATGATAATTAATTAACCTACCTGCTACATATTGGTAGTTTGGTGTTTCTTCTGATATTAAATCTGCGGCACTTTTAATAAGTGTTTCTTGAATGTCTTCTGTTGCTATACTTTCAAAAAATTGAATTTGAGAATTTATTTCTACTTCTGATGCACTGACGCCACTGATTCCTTCACATGCATACATCACAACTTTATGCAACTTATCTATATTTAGATTCTCTAGTGTGCCGTCTCTCTTTTTAACCTGCATGTGTGTCCTTGTCTATTTAAAGTTAAATTGTAAATATATTTACCTAATTTATATTGTAACTTAAAACTATTTAAATGTCAATATAAAATATCATTTGTGTGTATTTTATTATTATGAAATATTGTAGCATTTTCTTTAAGATAATCTATATCTACAATACTGTCTTTTTCAAAATTATATACTTTATTATTTTGAATCCCTACTAAACCTGTATTACCATTTATGTTATTACTTATCACACATAAATCTATTTCTCCTTCTAATATGAAACCTTTATGAAGCAATGTAGACAGAAGGACTAGTGTTATTCCGCTTTGGCAAAAATGTCCTTCACTAACAATTTCAAAGGGAGTAGGCCAACTTTTGGGAGTATAGTAATCTATATATCTAGAACAAATTTTAATATTTGAAAAACACTCTAAAATGGAATCAAGATCATAAGAGGGATCGTTTCTTAAGTCTCTCCAAATTTTAAGTCTATCCTGTGATGTATGTGTGTTTGAAAACATTCACTGATTTTATGATGACCAACGTTTAGTTAGATAATTTATTCCTAATGCTTTAGATGTAGAGTTTACTGCCTGTAGTGTTATTGCAGAGTTGCTTGAATTGTATGAAGCACTAAATACAACATTACCACTTAATGTATCTGCTACATCACTTGCTATGTCTTGAAAAATAATTCCACTATTACCAGTTGAAGAATTATTGAACACATTTAAATACATTGTACCAATCCTTCTATAATTACCATCAGTTGTTCCATCATACTTTACAGTATAATCTATAATAAAAGAATCATAATCAGCAGTATCTATTTGTTTAGATAATGATTGTAGAGTACCTACATTAGTAATAACATCGTCCTCTAAGTCATCAAATGTTGTGACTTTAGAACCACCACCGGTCGATTCACTTGTAAGTAATTCTATATTAGTTTCTATATTTACAAGACCTCTAATTTCTGAAGATGCTGTAGCAAAATAAATATTATTACAAATATGGTTAAAGGCCTGTGCTTCTTCACGTGTAGCAAATTGTATATACCTTGTATTATCACTGTTTCTTGTTTGAATATTAAGGATAAAGTTCGATAAGTTTGAGCTACCAACACTATAAGGATCACTAACTTCCACACCAGTAAATAAATTTACATCTTTGCTATCCATTAATCCATTCAGCCAGGATTCTAATTTTGCTTTTACCGTGTTATTTACTTTAGTTTTACTTCCAGCATTTAATCCTAACGTGCCTAATGTATTGTTAGCATCATTGTGTAATCCAAATTCTATCGCACCGCCTGGATTACCTGCTGATATTGAATCTGCTGACGCCTTTGTTGTTACATATACTTTATTAGTAGACCCTGGTATATATTGTACATCTAAAAATTCTGATGAGTTAGCCACATTTGCTAAAACTTCAGGTAAAGTAGTAAATGTTGATAAATCATAACTTATTACAGGCGTTACATTTGCTGTAGACTCGTTAATTATTACGTCATAAGTTCCTGTGACATTACCGGTTACAGCCGAATTTGCTTCTATTAAGAACGTATTAGTAGTTAATACTGCTCCATCATCCGTATCACCTATTTGAAAATTAGATGTGCCTATAGAAGAATCACTTGACGTTGCTACGTCTATGTAACCACGTTGTGTATATCCATGACTACTACTTATAATCTGTACATTAGATGTATTATTTGTGCCATGTATAATGTAATCTAAACCGCCTGGAATTGCACTAAGAATTCCTGCTTCAGTCACAGTAAACGAATTGCTTGTAACATTGCTAACTTGATACGGACCACTAGTAAATAATGTTGCGTTTGCACCTGCAAAACTTACATAGTCTCCACTTCTTAATCCTTCTATATCTGCTGTAATTGTAACCGTTGAAAGAGATGCTTGAGAAGCCGTTACTGCTCTAGCAGTTTGCCATGTATTACCCGTTGGTAGGGTTACTTCTAAAGTATTAGGTTGTACATTGGAAACTTGTAATGCTTTATCGCTTAACCAATCGTCTGTATCAGAAAACAATATATGATCGTTTACACCTGAATTACTATACTGATTATTACTACCGACTGCTACTGTTATTGTTGCCCCACTTTGTGATACATTTACTTCTGAAGTACTTTTTAAATCACTTCTACTTGCAAGTAATGTTCCTAGTGATAATGAATTAGGAGAAGATATTGTTGCTCCATCTTCATATACTGCTAAATGCTTAAACTCTAATCCTATAAAACCTTTTCCTGATGTTTCAGATACTCTTATAAGATCATTTGTAAGTTGTCTATAAACAGGAATATTATATTGATCATAAAAACTTTGTGCTGAAGATCCTGGGTATATTGTACTAACATTCGATAAGGCTCTTATAATAGCCGCATTGCCATAATAATTAATTGAAACCTCATCAGTTTGCAATGGAGCAACACGGAAATTTAATGTGTGAACGTTTGAGCCTAAAGTTGTTGTTTGGAAACTGTAGTCTGTGGAAGATGACGGGTCAATATTAGTATCGTCACCTATTAGAACTTTATTATTTTTTATTACCTTGATACCACTTGATTTAAATTGTTCATTAGTAAGTATATTTTTAATATTGTTAGGCGTAAATGTAAGTACATTAGATGTTGTTAAACTTTGATTAGATGATAATACTACGTTAGGAGCATCAAAAGATACAACTGTTACTGTTCCTGTTATATCATCACCAGTGACAACGTCACCAGAAGAAATATATGTATTACTAGAATTCAATGTAAAAGAAGTGCCTGTATTATTTGCAGTAACTGAAGCAGTTGGTGTCTGTGTTATATTTTCGTTAAATACATTTAACCCACTGCCGCTATAAGTTTCATCTGTTATATTCCATAATTTAGTTTTTGAAATACCATCGAAAGAAATATTTTTAGGGAATTTTTTATGGGGAACAGTAAATGCAATTATTCTAGTGTTTGCAATACTTTTTGTGAATGTTTCAGCACCTGACGTCGTTTCAAAAATACTTAAATTAGCATTTTCTCCCTGTAAATTACCACCTATATATACTTGCTTACTGTCAGTAGCAAATCCGATTTCACCTTCTCTCAAAGGTTGAGGAAGATCCTGCTTCAATCCTCTACGGTTTTGAATTCTTGATATTATTACATTGTTGTTTGCTGTTGCCATACTAAAAAATCTCCTGATTCAGTAGTATTTATCACTTTATGACTTACTTGGAATAAAAGTCTGCGAGTCTATTACTCCACTTATCACAGTACTCTTCAAATTCTTTACCTTCTATAACAAAGTCAGCATATTTGCCTTCCCTATCTATCATAAGTATTGCAACTTTTTTAATATCTGTACCAAACATTTCATTATGTGCTAATGCATATGCACATCCTTGCATAAAATAGTCTTCAATCCATTCACGTTTTTTAATTTTTTTTGCAGTTTTAAAGTCTATGATCGCTTCTTCGCCTTCCCACATTCCTACACCGTCTGCTGTTCCGGCATATAAACCTTCTGCTATAAGCCCAACTTCAACTCCGTATATTTCGTCTACTTTACTTAATCCTTTGTCTATCATTTCAGTAACCATATTTTTAGCCATAATACTGATATGATTATTACCTTTAATTTCGTAATCTTCCTGTAGTATAAATTTTTCTAATGCATTATGAACTTTGGTACCAAGTCCTGCTGACTCTGTGCTTATACGAGTTGCTTCTGCTTCACCTACACGTTTACGCCAGGCTATGAGAGCAGTTTTGTCGCCAGTATCTCCAAGAATAGTTGTAACACTAGGTACAGGCTTTTCGTCCTTACCTACATATCGTCTGCCTTGTTTTGTTTGTATTCTTTTTAGATTTGGGTAGTCGTACTTCGATACTAACATAATATATTATAACTGATTTTTAATTATTTGTAAAGATATTTACCAGGAAATATTCCAGGTAATTGTAGAATTGGACGAAGTATTTGTTTTAACGGCTACTCCATACCCTAGATCTTCGAAATGTTTTTTAACATAATTCATTTGATCTAATTTTGTAGGATCAGTTGTGATACTGTTCCATACATTGTAATAAACATTACTGTTAGTCATAGTTGTTGAACTGATGACATTTGCATATAGTACACCAGCATCTATATTTGCAATAACGGCACTTTCTATAGCAGTAACTTCTGAATGTATAACACTATTATTTCTGGTGTCCTTTCTAGCCTGAGTTGCATTTACAAATATATTTGCCATTATAAATCCGCCTTAATATCTTTCATTGCCTGATTACCAGCCATTTTACCTACATTAACACTGGGTTCAGCATCAGTATCTATATCTCCAGATAATTCACTGTTAGGTATTATCTCTTGATCATCTACACTACTAGCAAATCCACTGGTATCAACAGCCTGGATAATTTCCTCAGTAGAAGCAACATATCCCTGCTTTGCTAAAATATTTTTAAATTTATCTGTTTTTATTTTTTTAAGATTTTTAGAAGATATTACGGCAAGTAAATCTTGTACTGCACTTAATAAGTCATCATTATATGACTCTGTAATATCCTTAATAAGCATTTACACCTCTATTGGTGCACGTCCTAATGGTTCATCTTCTGGGCCTGATGCGGCTGGTTCGTTTACATCCATTTCAGGTTCAGAGGCTAAATCATCTAAACTTACATCATCTGAGCCAAGATCACTTGTATCACCTAGACCTAAGTCTGTTGGTTGACCTGTAATATTACCCACTATTTGATTGACACCGTCTTTTGCTTGTTTTGATGCTTCTAACGCCTGTGATAAAACACTCTCTGCTGAGTCTTTAAACTGGGAAGCCTTATCTGCACCAAATTCATTTATCATTTGATCTGCTATTGCTGGTAGATCTTCATTTACCATTCTTCCTAATCTTTCTACATGATCCTGGATATCATCTGCTAATGCTCTAACCGCCATAACAACTTCTGCTTCTTCTACAGATTCAACTTCTTCAGAAAGCATATCGTTTATAATATCATCGAACATACTTTCTTTCTTTGCTTGTTTCTTTTCATCTGATGTATCGCCAGTAACTTTGTAAGTTTCGCCGTCTACTTCGAACTCATCTTTACCTTGTGCAATCGCGTCTTTTCTTGCACCTGTAAATTTGTTTTGCTCTGCAACTTTCTTACCAAACATTTGGATACCGTTTGCAACTGCATCTTCTTCTAAACCGTTTAAGAAACCAACAACTGCATCTCTGCTTTTGCCACTTACTTCTGCAAACATATTAATTTTTTCTTCAATTGCTTCTAAACTTGTCACATCTTCTAATTCTACACCACACTCTTTTGCTAGTTCGCTAAGAAGTTTTTGGTTTAAATCTGTTTGTGGGCCATCTATTGCAATTTCTTCTAATGATTCATGTTTAGAATTACAACTTGCTTCATAATATTCTTTTGCCGCTGTTAATACTATAGGTAAAACATGCTCATCATCATAAGCATATCTGGAATCTTTTCTAAATCTATTCATACATTCTTTACTTGCTTCATCCATAGTGTAACCAGAATCCATTAATTCTTTAATGGTTTCTCTTAAACTACTACACATAGATTCATAAGCAGGTGATTCTGCATACATGCCTTCTGATAGCATTGTATCGATAACATCCTTAATGCCTAAATACTTTGCATATTCAGGTTCTAATTGAAAATGCTTATTTGTATCTTTAAGTTTGATAATCGCTTTTTCAGTCATTTCTTTTACAGTAGTAAGTTTTTCCTTTTTAGGAAAAGAACCTACTGCTACAGACATTCCAAAATGTTCTTTCAATAGACTATTAATTTTGTTTATTTTAGTTTTTCCGCTTGTATTTAAATCTCTTAAATGCATGATATAATCCTAAGTATAAATTTGTATACTCTTATTTATCATTTGATGAATGTTTAATTAAATTAAATTAATATATTTTCTGGCTTCTTTAGCCATGTGAATAGAATCTAACAATCTTGCCCGGGCACCTGATACTTTAAAAACGTCTTTACTACTAGAAATAGTATGCCTATAAAAAAGGATATCGTTCATATGCTTATAATATCTATCTATATGGATTTTTAAATTAAATAAAGAAACACTTTTAGGGTCTTCTGCTTTATTTAATTCATTAGTAAGTTCGTCTGCAACAGATTTAAATGGAATATTGTCTATAATTATATTATTAGATATGCAATCTAATACCTTATATCCAGGTTCGCTTTTACCTACAACATAGACGCCCTTTTTTGCAACATTTTTTGCAAGATTGTCTATTTTACTTTTTAGATGTGCCTTATTATAAGGTTTCTTTTTGTGGATATACTTTGTAGCCAATGATTTCTCCTTTACGAACCTTTTTAATAACATCTTTCTTATACATTTCTTCTGCTATATAAAGTTCTCGTTCGTTTAAAGTATTTACACCTATAAAGCCTTCTAAGTTAAGTTTATTGAAAAAACTTGTTTCTGGATTACTTATAAATTTTAAGACTTTGTTTTTACCTTTGACTGTTCTCATTTCTATCCGGCATGCATTGCCGCCATATGCTTTTTATACTTGGCTGTGCCTTTTTTGTGTGGGCTTTTACCTTCGGGTAAGTCTAAATGTGAAAGCATATTAATAGCATCTTCTATTGCTTTGCCTGTATCACGACCTCTATAAAATTCTGGCATATTGTCTGCCATATAACTTTCTAGTTCGTCCATGCTACTGAAATCATCTATCATGGGTTCAACTAAATCGTGTAATATTTTAGCGGCCCTGTCTCTGGCCTCACCTTCTTTTACTTTTTTCTTTGTTTTACCAAAAATACTAGGATTTGGACGTTTACGCATACCACCAAGTGGTACTGCCACTGTGGCAACAGCACCTGCTGTAGTCTCTGATATTATTTCATTTATTTTCATAATACTATTTATCTTCGTTATAAAGACTAAAAAATTCGTTGGCAATATCATTATGAATCTCTGGCCCATCATGACTGAGATCTCTTGCTTTAGTATAACTAGGTTTATAATAAAGTAAGTTACTATCTAAAGAACTAAAATGTATATTAAGAGACTTACATCTATATTTTAACAATGCTTCGTCCCTATGATAATTTAAAAATGTGGTATGCTCTAGACTACATATGTGGTTTAAAAGATCTCTAGTTAAATTTTTATCTTCCCAATTATCCAGATATTTGTCATTAAAAAATGGCTGAAGGCTAACGTCTTGATCTTCTAATGGCTTTTCTGCTTCTTGTATATCAGTGAAACTAATTAAATCCAGTCTATTAGGCGGGGGTATAAGTAAAAATACTCCCTTGACCTTTTTAAACTCTTCTAGAAGGTATTCTGTACAGTACATACTTGAAATATTTGTTGAACAACCTGGAACGGATAAATTAATATACTCACAATCCATTTTATCTGCTAGTTGGTGTATCCATGTTTGATGTTGATGTAACCCAGTGCCATATGTAATACTACAGCCTATTCCAATAATTACTTCTTTATCTTTTATTTCATCAAAATTTTTGCTTCTGCATCCATGTTTGTTAATCTTATATTCTATTTGTACAAGTTTACCATCTTCAACCCAATTATTCTTTTTCAATTTTTCTAAACTATCAGGGTTTTCATCACAATTAAAAGTATCAATTCCTACGTAATATCCTTCATCATTTAATTTTTTTTCTTCAGGTATTATAGGAACTGATCTTTTTTGTATTAGTCTTGATAAAAATTCCATATACATGTCTTTATCATTCTGATATATCTCTTTTAGATATCTGTACATCTTTCCATTCGTTAAATTTAATTTACCTAAATTTTTACTCATAATGATAATTTGTTTACTATATCACAAGCAAAATTATGATGTGTTCTTTTTCCGTAATGTGCCATATCTCTAGCAAAATCAAAATCATCGGCACGGTATTCTTCTGCAAAAGAATAAGAACTCTTTACTATTAAAGGTATGTTAGACTGATATGCTATTTTTTGTATAGATTGTACACCTGTAGATGTTCTCTCTAAACAATTTTCCTTACCCAATAAAATATTTTGATTATGTCCGATCCAATCTGGTTCTGTATCAGTATCATTAAAATACTTATGTACAAAAGGTACTCTACCAGTATTTAAAGTAGTCTTTCTTCTGAAATCTCTAATCCATTCCATTTGTATAATGTCAGTTCCAGTTTCATGAAAAATGTTTTCATGGTATTCATACTTTGGATTTTCGTGATCATACCAATTACAAAAATAAGAATATCTTATAGAAGGAGGAAGTAATACTACAATAGCCTTGCAATTCTTTACCTCATGTTTAAAAAAATAATTTATGTAAAGATTCCAAAAATCTATACCAATTGCAGGGCAGGATATATTTACCGATCTTAATCCTAATTCTTTTGCTACTAATTCAGTCCAAATATCATCTTGATCCAACCCTGTACCAAATGTATGACTACAACCAAAAAATACAATAGAATCTGTATCAGTAAACTCTTCACAACGAAATCCGTGTTTATTGACATAGTATGAAACATTATCATTACATTTTCCATCTATATCTATATACCCCTCTCTTTTCAGTACTTTTTCTTCAAAACTTTCTTGTTTATTGTAAAGTGATTCTAGAGTATCCCCTAAACTAAATTTAAACTTCATAGAATATTCTGGTCTGTCACATTTCTCTTGCCAGTCAACATGAAAATTATTCATACTCCTTTTGTAATACATTTGTCTTATTTTGTTAAAAGAAATATTATCTTGGTTAGTATCTCTTATGAATCGATTATCATGATAATAGATAACTTTTTGAATTTCATCAAGAGAAGAAAAATAATCTATATCGGAAAATATGTCTGTAGATATGTCGTACATGCATTTATTTATTTAGGATTTTTTCTTGCCAGCCTTCATGTTGGCACACCAGTGATACATTTTGCCTCGCTCACCACTATACTTTTTGGCCTTCTTGCGAAGTTCCGTTGCGGAACCTTTACAACTTGCACCTGCACGTTTTACACGCCCTGGTCTACTCTTGCCTTTCACTTTACCGTCAGCAAGGTTTTCGTCTACTATATATGCTGGTATTTCTTCTTTACCAATATCTTTTGCTTTTTGAACTCTGTGGAATCCATCCAATATAGTTTTGCCATCAACATCTACCACTATAGGGTCTGTTGTGTCAGCAAAATTCACATCACCCAAATCACCTATAATCCTGCCAAACCCTGGTGTTTTCATGTCTAAGTCTGCTACTTTAACTTTTGTTAGTATTGTGTTTTTGCCTTTTAAATACTGCTTTACTTTAGCACTTAAATTTCTTCCTTGCTTTGTAACATCTTGCGACTTATAATTTTCATCGTATATGCTTTTTTTAGGTAACTTTTTTAGATCTTTTTCTCGTTGTTTTAAATCTGCTTCTATACCTTTAAGAAGAGCACTCATATCTTGTGATGCTTCTATTGTTTCACTTATCGCTTTTAATTTTTTCTCATATAAAGATTTAAAATAATGTTCTGGCATTACTTCTCTGTCACTAGTTGTATGAGAAAAATGATTCATAATATCTTCTATTTCAGAATTTACCATTATAGCATCTACCTTTTTCATTCCCAACATATGAGCCGCATCATATCTATGGTGTCCATTTATTAGATAGCCATTTTTATCTAGAATAAAAGGCTTATCTTCATTATTTAGGAAAATATCTTGTGCTTTTTTACTCAGTCCTTGAACTCGTTGAGTTTGTACTGGCTTTATATTACTAATACTTATAGAACCTCTTTTATATGTAAATGGTGATGCATCTAAATCATTTTTATTTATTTGTGGCATTTGACTTCTATCAAAATGTTTATCTGATAACTTTCTATTGTATTCTTCTTCTACAACTTCCCTTAGTCTAATAACACCACAGCCAACTCTGTCTCCTGCATTACCTGTTTTTAAACTTTCTTCATCACCGCCTTGACCTAAATCATCTTCATCTGCGTGAATAACTATTGCTCTACCTACTATGTCAGAAAGTTCTACCCTTTCTGCTTTGATTTGAAATCTTGCTGTACCTGATTTATCTGCAACTATATTACCTAAGTCACCTACATGCCCTTGTTGTAAACTGCCATGATCAACACCGTCTGGATTGTAATGGCCACCTGCACTAGCACAACCATCACTTAGATCGCCAAATTCGTGTATGTGAAAGCCATGTTTACCTGGTGTTAACCCTTTTACTATGCCTTTAATTATTGTAGGCTGTCCGGGTTTTTGTTTAAACTTTACAGCACCTTGTACATTACCTTCAGTATGTTCAAGTTGTGCTATTGCTTTGATTGTTTCTTCGGCCTCAGTGATACCTTCCAGTCTACTACATTGGCATCCAATAGATCTTGTTTTAGGGCAGGGTATTACCTGTTGTATTGCATCAAATATTTTCATCGTCTATTTTATTTTTTATTTCTCTTAGTTTTTCTTCAAAGACTTGATCTAATTCAAATATTGCACTTTCTAAATTATTCTTGGCTTTATAGACTTGATTAATATCATATTCATCTATTTCTACACCATATTTTTCTGCAAGTAATGACAGTTTAGAAATAATGTCCATATGCATATCTGCATATTTAATTTGTTTTGTTATATCCCTTGCTTCTTTCACAGCAAACTCTAAATCCATAGCATAGTCATTTAAGTTTTCGTATATGCCTTTACCGTACTTAAAAGTTTTCTTTTTCTTTTTCTTTTTCTTTTTACCAGGGACCATACTACCTAAAAATGCATAACCTCTACTTACTGGTGCATCACTACTAGGAGTGGAATCGGAGGATGTAGTACCACTATCTCCGGTGCTACCACTATCTGCAGACCCTCCGTCTCCACCTGAACTTGTTCCACCTGTTGCTCCGCCTGTGCCACCTGCGGCACCGCCGCCTCCTGCACCGCCGCCTGCACCGCCTCCGGCGCCACCGCCACCGCCACCGCCGCCGGCTTCTGCGTCTAGACGTGAACGTTTGCGTTTTTCTAATTCTTCTTTACTTAAAAATAATTCACTTATTTTCATACTTTACCCTTTTTAAATTTCATCTGCACAAATACTTCTGCTGGATTAGAATTAGAACTTACAGCACTTACACCCAACGAACCTGAGTGTGGACCTTCTATAAATTCTATAAACTCATCTTCACTTTTCATATATGCTGTTTTGCCTGTATACAAATCTATTGCTAATAATGAATCAAACTTACCTTTACTTACATAATCTATATAATTTGCACCAGCATATTGCTTTGCTATCTCTATACTTTGATTTGACGATTGAACTGCTTTTGCAATCTTTTGTACTGCTTTTGGTATAAAGACGCCTGTATATAAATCTTTAACAATTAACCCTCTTCTTTTGTCTCCTACAGGTAAATCTGTATTTAGATATTCTAAAAACTTTCCGAATCCTAGAGTTTTGTTTCTGGGATCTTTTAAATGTTGTGCTATGGAAGGTATATCGTTTTCATATTTCAATAGTCTTGCTGTAGCATCATCTCCAGTTAATCCGTGCATACCTAATCTTCCGCCACCTGAACTTGTCTCACTCTTACTTGCTTTGACTTCTACTAGGTCACCATCTACTTTAATATCTCCTGTAGAGTCACTTAATTGAACTCTATCACTAAGCATTGCTAATGCAAATTCACCTGGGCCTTTTCTATTAGATCCTACTCCGTATGGTAGTAACGTTTTAAATACTGTAAATCCTACATCTGACTTAAACACATTTGATAATGCATTAATAGGTTTCTTGATAGCATCGACATCATAAGCAGAACCTGTTTTTTCTAAATCATCTAAAAAAGATTTAATTTTATCATAACTGCCTTCTACTTGATAAATTACCTTTGTAAGTATTTTAGTTGCTTCAAGTTTATCCATTGCTGTTTCGTCTGCTATAGGTCTTGCTACTACTGAACCAATAACTGTTTGAATATGATCTGAATTTAGTATTCTCCAAATTTGGTCTATTATCCCTCTGTCTTTTTCATCTTCAATATCTAATTGTTTAATAATATCCTGTATTTTAATTTTTTCTGCTTCTAGATCTTCATATTCAGAGATCATTATTCCTTCATTTAGATTTACTTGTTTTTGTGATGAAGGATCTAACTGTTGCTTAATATAACTTCTTAGTATAGGCCTTAAACATGCGTCGTCTCCGCCCTCTGAACGTCTGTCTCTAAATGCTTTTAACATGGAAGGTACAGGTAGAGCAAAATAGGCATCCATTTGTTTTTTAATATCACTTGCTGGCATAGGCTCTGCAAGTAATTTGTTTAACATTCTAACGACAGAGTTATCTGGTAAGGCACCCTCTTCCATTTTTTCTTTTTTCTTTTTCTTTTGAGGTTTATCGTGTTTATCAATTCTATCTGTTGCAAAAGTATCTTCTATTCTACCTTCTTGTTTTTTCTTACCATCACAATGAGCCTTTTGACTGAAACCTTTAGGGTTGCTACAGTTGATACTGTCCTTATATTTTTTGCTCCACTTTTCTAATACATCTGATTCGTTTATAATACGCAACCGTTCTTGTAAAGGTAGTTTGTCAAACTTGTCTAACACACTTTCTTGATTTTGTCTTGACATATTCATCCTTGCTGATGCTAATACAGATTGAAAGTCATCAAAAGCACCCATACCACTATCTGGTGTATCTGCAAGTGTATCTAATACTGCATTTTGAAAACGTCTGTCATTAC
>Ga0255765_1000933_pt1 | contig 38142 bp, 35 predicted proteins | sample 041ome_8_FD_179965 | JGI IMG/M metagenome (GOLD analysis project Ga0255765, IMG submission 179965) | Coastal salt marsh microbial communities from the Groves Creek Marsh, Skidaway Island, Georgia - 041407BS metaG (version 2) | ecosystem: Environmental > Aquatic > Marine > Intertidal zone > Salt...
TTCATAGTAATAGTGTACGCAAAGGCGCTTTATATCTGCAACAACTATATGCTTTACAAATTGTCAAAAGCAGTGTCGTGAAAATTGCTCTCCAGCAGAATCCTAGTGAAGGTGCTGTCAGACAAACAAGCCCAAGCATCAGTTTCGAAAAATGACTAATTCGAGCAGTTACCAAATAAACCTATTAGTTCGATGCCGCATAAGGATCTACCGTTGAAGTGCCGAGGCGGCACCAGGAAACTTTACTTCTTCTAGATCAGTTGTAATGCGATTACTCTTATTTTGACATCATCTAAGGTTTGAAGCATTAGTCATTATTATAATATCCGACGACATCCCCATCTGTACTCACGCCAAGACCATTCAATAGTCGGTTCACGTAATTGAAGTATCCAATGATCTGATTGACTTCTAAGATTTCACCATCGCTGATGCCTGCGTCTTTGAGCATATTAACATCTGTCTCTTGCATATCACCAGGCGAAAGCGTGAGTTTTTGTGCGTACTGTAGCATAGCGAGCTGTGCGCCATCGAAGGCATGTTCAGGTGCCCGGATTTTCAATGCTGCATCAATCTGCTCAGCTTTTTGCGGATCATTCATGAGATGACAGGCATTCTTCCAATGGTTAGCATATGAATAGGCGCAATCATTGAGAGTCGATACATAAGAGCTAATCACTTCCTGAAACCACATCGGGATTGTATTGTGATCATCATGTAAACACGCGCGATATAAGACGACATGTCCATTCATAGTGCTGGGTCGCAATGAATGTACCCTCATCACATTATCAACTGTCCCGTGAGGTGTGCGTGCAAAATCCAACGCCTGCTTGAGCGTATCATCTGCCTCTTCATCAGAAATCATTTTTATCCACGCAGACATGGCGTTCTCCTCGATAAGTGAAAAATAGATAAGTATTATTTATTAGAGTTATGGCATCACGCAGTTTTTTCTTGATCAATCATTCGCTGTAACTTTAAACGAAACAACTTCGATCCCGCATCCAGTCCGAGATCAATATTGGGCGTTGCCATCTCATCCATTCCTTTTTGGACCGCCTCAAGAATTACCTTGTCTTCTAAAAAGGCCATTTTTGCACCAGCATTCATGTTTTCGGATATTGTTTTGTCGTCTGGATCTGTGTTGCGATGCTGAAACCAGATATACTGTGTATTAGTTTCATCAACGGGGGTCATAAAATTATATGAAATATTTACGTAGGTCTTTTCTACGGCTGGCTTGCCTGGGCCACCTGTTCCTGGGGGAGTGTATATAGACATATTTAGTGCAATGCCTGGAATAAACATCTCATAATGCTGTTTGCGATCGCAATTGCCCTCAAATTTCAATAAATCCTTGTAATAAGGCGAGGCTGGCTGATCATAAATCCATCTTGAAACAATTACACCGTTTTCTGTTTTTTCTAAATCTAATGGTTGATCGTCAGTTCCACCACCAGCAAAAGAAGTGACATGAACCCATGCGACGTGACTAGGATCTAAAAGGTTATCAACGACCCACAGGTAATTACAAGCTATAGGGAGGACTCCACCGTCAGTGTAACCCCACTCAGGATTATCGAAATTCTCGATCTCAAATATATCGTCTTGATTTGCATGTGCAGGATCGCCCATCCATATCCAAAGGAGACGATAACGATCAACAACTGGATATGATTTTACAGCAGCGCGTTTCGGGATTTTATCTCTTTGGGTTGGAGCGTCCACGCAGTTGCCAAATCCGTCAAACGTCAGGCCATGGTAACCACAAATCACAGTGTCTTGGCTGAGTTGCCCTTGTGATAGCGGGAGTTTTCGATGCGGACATGCATCTTCAAGTGCGACGGCCTTTCCATCGTGCTTGCGATAAAATACGATATTTTCACCTAAGATTTTTTGTGGTCTCAATTCCGCTTTATAGTCATTACTCCAACCGGCAACATACCAACAATTCTTCAAAAACATCGTCTTTCCCACTTTCTTGATATGAAGGATTTAATGAGAGAGATATTAAAACGACCTTGCGGGTGAGTCCATCACTCTGAGTTGTCGGTAAGTGTTACGTTAAACAAATGACAATCTCCCATCCATCCCCAACCCGATATTCTTGGCGGGATTTTTAAACGCACGTGCCAGCGATGGAAATTCTGACATCAGCTCTTTTCCTGAAGGCAAACGTTCGGGATGAAATACTCCCCTGTCCCAAATTTTCTCACCATCAACAGAAATAGTGGGGTCAACAATATTTAGGCTAATTTCACCAGGTGGATATTTACCGCAGGAATGGAAATGTAAAAGCCTTGGATTTCCAAACGCTGCACCGCTCCAGCGTTCAAAGCTTGTTGAAGCTGGTTCATTAAAGGAACACGAAGGATGAATCCCAGCATGCCAGGAATGGATATAAAAAGGATCAATGCCATATTTCTTTGCAACAAATCGATAATGATTTTTTGCCGTTATTATGTCTGCTGCATCACCCTGAAATCCCGTTATTTTATTTCCAGAAAATTCAATCAACAGTGTGTTTTGAAGCGCACAGGCGTAAGGCTTGTAGTAATTTGATCCAGTGCCTACCAAAAAACCATTTTGAGCTATTACTCCTTCAAAATTCGAATTGGGCAAAGGTGCGAAAATTGACATTGGGAACCGCTTGATAGTGACATCACTTGTTCCCGCCTCAAAATTTTTCGCCTGTCCTGAAAAATTACTGCCTGCATCGCAAGTCACATGAATGCGATCTGCCTGCAACATTATCATATTAACCAAGGTTTTTAATGCTTCAAATCCCCGGTAGTCATTGACCCCAAAGTCTGATGTAAGCATTTCGCAATCAATTGCATAAGTGATAATCCAATTAGCGAAATTTGTGTTCGACTGAAACCTGACCTGATCCCCCAATCGCGCCATAAAAACCGTGTGATCAGCTAATTCAGACGCCTTAGCTAAATCATCGGGAATTGCTTTTACTTCTGGGTCAAAGGCGATCGGATAGAACTCAACTACGAAGCCCAGCATTTTGGCCTGATTAGCAATCAGATTATGTAGATCCTCTCCATAAAAATTTTCACTCTGATTTTCGTGCACAATCAATAATGACTGACCTGGCCTCGCACCTGCACATTTAAAGAGCAAGTTTTCAACTGCTGCTCTGGCTCTTTTTGCATCGTCGCCCATAACACGTCATCTTTTCCTAAGTACGTTGATACAACTTGAAAATAAGAGATCAACGATGAAAACCTAATTCTTCATTCGAGTAGTTTTATAGGTTTAGATTGATATACATACCGAAAATCCCACTACTTTGAGAATTGATCAAAGGCTTCAAGGGCTTTTGCACTATACGAAACGGAGGGACCACCGCCCATATAACTTATCATTTCCAGCGCTTCACAAAACTCCTTGCGCGTTGTTTCAAGACGGATCAGAGATTTCACATGATACGCAATGCATATTTCACAGCGGGTTGAAATCGCAATTCCCAGGGCAATGAGTTCCTTAGTCTTTTCACTAAGCACTCCATCTTTTTTTGCAGCCTTACCCATAATATCAAAACCTGAAAACGTATCGGGTGCTTCTTTTTGATATTTTCCAGTAGTTTCGATTGCTTCGCTAAGCAGCGCATGCCAATTCATAATGTACCTTCCTTTTCTCCTGTTTGGGCGTCATAAAGTTTACATGAAACTTGAAGAAATGACTTGGTGTGAAGTAGAGACCTATCTTGAAACGTCTCCAGGGATAATATTGCCAACCGGATCTATCGAACAACATGGCCCAGTTGGTTTGATCGGCACGGATTCGATATGTGCGCGAGAAATTGCCTGGGCCGCGGCAAAACAATGTGGGACACTGGTTGCACCAGAAATCAGCTATGCACCGGCCCCATTTAACATGAGCTTTCCGGGCACCGTTTCGCTCAGCTCCGAGCTTTATAAGGATCTTGTAAGTGGTGTTGTGCGTAGTCTTGCACAGCATGGATTTAAACGCATTTACATATTGAACGGTCATGGAGCTAATCTTGCAATTCTCAGGGCTTTTGCGGAAACGAATCCACAAACAATCCGCATCAAGAGCTGGTGGGACTTTGAACCTGTAAAAAAGCTGCGCACCCAATTTTATGGAGATTGGGAGGGTATGCACGCCACCCCTTCTGAGGTTGCTATTACTCAAAAAACGCACCGTGTCATACCCAGCGAGCATATCGAGCCACCAAAAAAATTATCACCGGAGTATATCCGAGCCCATGCAGGGGACAAACATGGACCGCCCGAGGAACATCGCGCCCAATTTCCAGACGGAAGGGTTGGTTCCCATTCAGGCCTGGCCAAAGCCGAGCACGGTCAAGAGCTGCTAGAAACCGCAGCAAGGTCTGTGGCAGAAGATTATTCCAGGTTTTTGGGTTAATCACTTGCTTTCATCCGCGCCCATTTTGCGTTCCAGCCAACGCACACCAAAACTGATGAGTAAAACCAATATCAGATATTCGAAGATGAGAAGTGTGTATATTTCCAAAGGACGGTATTCTGTCACAACCAATTCGTTTGCACGTCTGGTCAATTCTTGCATGCCAATAACGGATGCGAATGCCGACATTTTGACAATGTAAATGAATTGATTAGCAAGCGGCGGCAGAATACGTTTGATCGCCTGAGGCAAAATAACGTATCGCATCGTTTGCAGATAATTGAGTCCGATCGTTTTGGCCGCTTCTGTCTGACCTTTGTTGATCGATTGAATACCAGAGCGGTAAATTTCTGCAGTGAATGCGCTGTCAGAAATTGCGAGAGTGATAATTGCCCCCCAAAAAGCATCAATATTCGCGTTTATGCCCATCGACTTCAAAATTACTGGCAAACCATAGAATACCCAGAACAGCATTGGCAATAAAGGTATTGCTCGAATAAATTCAATGTAAATACGTGAAGGCATGCGGATCCAACGATTGCCCGACATACCCGGCAGCGCCACAATAAGTCCAATGACCATTGACAGAACGGCGGCAATAATCGACAGCAAGATTGTCGCGCCAAATCCATTTAACAAAAAGCGTATATTGTTGTAACCCTGTTTTGTTGTTGGGTCGATAACATACCACCCCCAATTTCCACCAGACGAACACCCTGCCAGCAACAGGAGCAAAAAGAAGACTGTGAACTTGCGTAGGGCCAAAATTTTGCACTCCTAGTGATGAAGAATCTGATTAAGAAATGTCTTGCAGCGCTGCGTCCTTGGCGCTTCAAAGAACTCCTTTGGAGTGCCCATTTCGATTATTTCACCTTTATCCATGAATACCATGCGATCAGCAGCACGTCTGGCAAATCCCATTTCATGGGTCACAACAATCATCGTCATTCCGTCTTCGGCCAAATCAGTGATCACATCCAAAACCTCAGCGATCATTTCTGGATCAAGTGCAGAAGTCGGCTCATCAAACAACATAATCTTTGGTTCCATGCAAAGTGAACGCGCGATAGCAACACGTTGTTGTTGACCGCCAGAAAGCTCATTCGGGCGTTTCTGTGCCTGCTCTGGAATTTGCACGCGTTCTAAAATCCGCATCGCGCGTGTCTCTGCATCAGCTTTGGACAATCCGCGTACCTTCATGGGGCCAAGAGTAAGATTTTGTAAAACACTTAGGTGGGGAAAAAGATTAAATTGCTGAAAGACCATTCCAACTTCTGCACCAATGGCAGCTATGGAAGTCTTAGTGTGATTAAGTTCAATATTATCGACTATAATTTGACCAGAGTCATGATGTTCAAGTGAATTGATGCAGCGAATAAGGGTTGATTTTCCTGATCCAGACGGGCCACAAATGACTATTCGCTCACCATGAGACACCTCCAAGTCGATATCTTTTAGCGCCTGATAAGACCCAAACCATTTACTAAGGCCCATGATTTGAATTGCATTTACCATTTTCTCTTTCGTCGGAGATTTCTATCCCAAACAATGTCGTGATTATTTTTTTGGTTTGTCAACTCTTACAATTACGCTTGCTTTCGAGGGAGATAACGGAAAGGATAGTCCTCGGGGAAAAATATGGGGAATATTCTCCATCAGAAACGTCCAATCGGAGAGGAAGAACAATGAAATTTTTTAAGAAACTTCGGCTTATCACAGCCTTTGTCGCTTCTTTGATTGCCACTCAGGCGATCTCTCAGTCAGCTCTTGATGAAATTTTAAGCGAAGGTGTGCTCAAAGTTGGAACAACTGGCGACTGGAACCCTATGAGCGTCCGCGATACCGCTACAAACAGCTATGTTGGGTATGACATTGATATAATGACAGAGCTTGCCAAAGATTTAGGCGTAGAGCTTGAGCTAGTGCCAACCGATTGGAAAACTCTTGTGAACGGCGTTGTGGCGGGTAAGTACCACATGACAGGCTCTGCATCAATCAGTCCCCCCCGACTGAAAGCGGCCGGGTATTCGGACAGCTATATTTCTGTCAAAATCCTTCCGTTCACAACAGAAGATAAAATTAGCCAATTTAACAACTGGGATTCTATAAACAAAAGTTCAGTAAAAGTATCGACCACCTTAGGAACGACATTTGAAAAATTGGTTCGTGATTGGTTTCCAAACGCCACAATAAACGTCGTGGAGGCACCTGCACGCGGATATCAGGAAGTTCTAGCAGGCCGCGCAGATGTTTTCATCACGTCTAACATCGAAGGGTCGACGCTAGTTCAAAAGTTTTCGAATGTACGCCAAATTCCAGTTAATGAAGCTAGAGCACCAACGCCGATTGCGATGCTTCTACCTCAGCGAGACCAAGTCTGGATCAACTACGTTAACAGCTGGATTGAGCTCAAGAAAGCAAAAGGCTTTTTTGAAGCTACCGCTGACAAGTGGGGTCTGTGATTGCAGTTTCGCAAAACCCACAATGTTTAAAAAGGCCGGTTCAACTGGCCTTTTTTTAGCGAACAGCAATAATTAGTAGCGCTAAAATAGCAGCGCGCTAAAGTATTTTTTTGGGGTGCTTTCAGACAAACGAGCTAAAGCATCGGGTCTTTAACCGAGGTGCCACTTCCAATGACTGACTTGCATTCCCCTTCCCTGCGCTTTTCGATCTGATTTGCAAATTGAGAGCCAAATCTATGCCACCGGTGCCGAACGGATTCATAGCTTACGTCCACGCCTCGCTCATGCAGGAGGTCTTCTACATTTCTCAGTGAGTGTGGAAATCCCACATAAAGCATAACCACAAGTTGGAGAATCTCAGGGCTGTTTTTAAAATAGCGGAGGGATACTGGATTGGGCATGGCCGATTAGCTAACTTCCAGAGCCCTGTTGAACACGGCGGTTTGTTCTGACGGAGACTTCGAAAGAGTTGTATCTAACGCGACTGAACAAGTGGTGAAACAAAATTTGACTAGCATGACCAACCGCCCTTGCCGCCGCGTCGGCAACCGGGCGGCCGGCCGGACAGTATGAGTTTACCTATTAGTCGACAGCGATTATGGTGATGTTATGTAATAGGCGAGGGAAGAAGGGATATGACCATAAGCCTGTTGGAAAAAACTGCCCTTGTCAGTGGGGCAGGCCAAGGCATTGGACGTGCTATTGCCGAAAAATTCAATGCCGCCGGTGCCCGACTCATATTGCTGGATAAATCATCGGAAAATCTGGCCGCTCTTGCCAGTACGCTGCAACCAACACCACAAACCGTGGCGATTGATATCGCCGATGCTGGCCAGATTGAGTCAAGTTTAGACCCGCTATTGGAACAGTTCGGCCCGGTTGATATTCTGGTCAACAACGCGGCGGCTGTGACCCGCAGGGCGCCGATTACAGAGCTGTCACTTGAAGAATGGCAAAAGGCACTGGCGGTCAATCTGACGGGTGCATTTTTACTGTCTAGGCTAGTGATCCCGCAGATGCAAGCGCAAGGCGGCGGGGTGATATTGAACATTGCCTCTCAGCTGAGCCATGTTGCAGTGGAGGGGGCAGCCGCATATTGCACAACCAAGGGAGGAATTTTGCAATTCACCCGCGCGCTGGCCCTGGATCATGCTAGCGATAATATACGGGTTGTGGCGCTGTCACCCGGGGCGGTTCAAACCCCGCGCCTTAAAGATATTTTCGGCTCGGCTGAAAAGGCTGAGGAAGTATTGGGGCCAGCCCATCCGCTAGGACGGCTGGGCCAGAGTGAAGAAATGGCCGATGCTGCGCTGTTCCTTGTCTCTGACTGTGCCGCGTTTGTCACCGGCACCGATCTGGTCGTTGATGGCGGCTATATCGCAAGGTAGGGGCGGACCAGCCTAAGCTGGCCGCGCGTTTCAATCGCTCAGAAACAGGGCCGTTTGATGCCCTTCAAATACAGCTTCCAGTGCGGTGCGCGCTGATATGCTATCGCCGGCGTTATATATCGGCCTGTTGATTTCAGGTGGCGCATTGGGCGAACCGGACAACGGAGCGACCACGCTGTCTGCCTGAAGTGCGCGCGCACCCTCTTGCACCGACAAATCAGCGATATCAGCCCGGCCATTGGCAAAATCCACCAGACGGTAGCCCCCGATCAGCTGGACATTTTTTTTGCGCAGACGGTGTTTCAGGGCGAATGAGCTGTAAATACTGATTTTCCAGCCTGCGATGCCGGTCGGCACGATCAAGGTGACCTGCTTTCCCAGATCGGCTAGATATTCTGCTACCGAAACAACGGCCCAGGTACCAAGATGATCTACCATCACCACCTTTTCTCCGAGCTTTTGCGGGTCGGCCAGGGCCTGCTGAAGTGAAAGGGCAGTCTCGCCATTGGCTAGTATTTGGCCTTGCGGCTTTGCTCCGGCGGCCCAGATAATATGCCAGTCCAGGTATGCATCAAGCATCGCAGTGCTGACACTCTTTTCCAGCTGCAGCTCTACCTTGTGCTGTTCAAGGCGGCGCCTCTGGCGATCGCAAAGCCGCAGAAATTCGCGTCGCAGCGGCATTTTCTCTAGCCAGATCAGAGACCCACCCAAAACCGGCTGGCGATCAATAAGAGTTACGCTAAAGCCTCTTTCTGCCGCAATGCCGGCGGCCTCCATCCCTGCCGGGCCACCGCCAACCACTAGCACCGGCTTTTTGCTCTTTGCCAAGTGCAGGACCGGAGCAGGCCAGTCTGCCTCCATACCAGCGCGCGGATTGGCAAGGCAAGAAATCGCCAGCGATTGAGCCAGCATATCCGCACAGCCCTGATTGCATCCAATGCAGGGCGTGGTATCCTCAACCCTCCCGACACGGGCCTTGTTGACCAGCTCCGGGTCCGCGACATGGGCGCGAGCCATCCCGATCATATCGGCCTTACCGGTTGCCAGCATTTCTTCTGCAAGCTCCACCCGATTATAACGGCAAACCGACATTATAACCGGCTTTTTTGCCATCCCATCAAGGGCAGCACTGATCGCCTCAGTCAGGTATCTGAATTGCTGGTTTGTAAATGCCATATCGGCCATTTGGGTGGATATCGTATAGCTGCCATGATAAGCCGAGTGGGATATATTTACAAAATCAAGCTGGACGGCCGCGGCCAGCTGTAAAATCACCTGGCACATATCTTCAAGGGTCAGCCCTCCCTCAAGAAATTCATCAGCACTGATCCTCACACCCATGGTGCTTTTCGGCCCCACCGTCCGGCGCATGGCCAAAGCCGTCTCCATGACAATCCGCATTCGGTTTTCAAAAGAACCGCCATACTCATCTTCACGCTGATTGGCAATCGGGGACAAGAATTGCTGGAGCAAATGGCCGTGTGCCAGCTGCAATTCAATCCCGTCCAGTCCGGCCTCCAGCAGATTGGCGGCAACATTGCAATGGGCGTCCACCACTGTCTTGATTTCCTGAACAGTCATGGGATGCGGGGCCGGTGCGGTGGCGGTCCATGGAATGGAAGAGGCAGACCAAGCTGCCATTCTAGCAAAATTCCCGTCAATATGGCGACCCAGATGTAAGACCTGGCCGAAGAGGCGTCCCCCCTCACCTTGAACGGCTTTGGCAATTTCTCGGAATTTTGGAATCGCCTTTGCCTCATAGCCATTGACACCCTGCTGGCGGCCCAGCGAAGATTTATGCACCCGTATCCCCTCAAAAATGATGAGGCCCGCCCCGCCTGCCGCCCGTGCTCGGTGATAGGCTAAATGGCGGTCGGATGGCAGATTATTCTCACCAAAATTGGTGGTGTGGGCTGGCACAAAGATACGGTTGCGCACTTCAGTCTGACCGATTTTCAGGGGCCGGAAAATATGAGGATAAATAGGGTGCTTTTCCATCTTATTTACCTTGTTCCTAGGTATTGCGCAAATCTAGAAATCGCTGAGCTTTCAGCGATTTGTCCGGGTTGAAAATCGCTATCCGTTCAACCCGCTCAACCAGTGGGCGCACCCCGATAGCAACCCGCACCGCCTCGGCAATTCGATCAATATCGGCCTGCGGCCCGGCATCCACCAACAATCGCAGCCGATCAGCAGACAGCGCATCATCTGCCACTTCACGATCCACAATAATTTGAAATTCGCCAACCTGTCCATCTGTCAGCAACAGGTCTGTCACAATTTCTGGGTTGACAAGCATACCCTTGACTTTGACCAAATCATCGGCGCGCGATGGCATGCCCACGAACCGGTCTGTCCAGCTGCCACAATGTGGGCATTGGGCGGTGCTGAGGGCGGCAAAATCTCCCATCGCATAGCGTAGCAAAATCGTGCCGCGCCGATCCAGATGTGTTAAAATCGACAGGCCGCGTTCACCTTCTGGAAGCGGAGCATGGGTGTCTGGGTCCACCACCTCGAAATAAAAATGATCTGGGGCCGGGTTGTGATATCCAGAATCAGGACAACATTCTACGGCTCCCACCTGCATTTCAGTTGCGGCGTAAGAGATACTGACAAATGCATCTGTCTGGCCAATGCGCCGCATCCGGTCTGTCACATCGCGGCGCATTTCACCGCTGACCGCCTCGCCGGTTACAAACGCAAGCCGCACAGATGAAAAATCAGCGCCCATTTCCTCAGCCCGCATGAGCACCCGCCGCACATAGCTGGTCACACCCCACAAGATGGTTGCCCTGCTGCGAGCAACTGTATTAACCACCTCATCAAGACTGGAGGTCCAGTGAAAATGGGGCGATGGTCGTCCGGGCAGCGGGCTGATCACAGGTATCTTCATCACATTGGCCGCAGCAATGGTGCGGTGATAGGCACCATAGGGATATAAGGTCATCGGGCAGAGATTGGCCACAATATCATTGCTGAGCACCTGTCTTATTTCCAGCGCCCTTCGGTTGGCTGTCAACGTATTGTAAAAATCATAACTGGTCGAATAAAACGGTGTGGGTTTGCCGCCGCTGGTCCCGGTGGTATGCATCACGTCCCATTGTATGGTCGCTTCTTCCTCCAGGCCGTCGGTTTCAAGACAAAATGCCTCCGGTGCAGCGGCATAGTCCTTTTTTGAAATCACAGGCAACAGATGAATATCAGCGAGGCTTTTGATATCGCCGCGCGCCAGCCCCATTTGCCGGAACCGGGCGCGGTAATAGGGATGGCGAGCAAAGCACAAATCCATCATATGGGAAAAATTTTCTTCCTGAATGGCGGTGATCACCGAACGGCTCTTAAACGGTAGGTCAGCGATCATTTGTCTAGCCCAAACACCCGCAACGCATTGCCGCGGATAAATGCTTCGTAGGATTCGGTGCGCAAGCCCAGCCCGTCCACTTCTTGGCGGTAGCGCTCAAACGTCAGGACCGGAAAATCTGTTCCGAACATCACCTTATGCCGCCCATAGCTGTCAATATATCGTACAAAACTATCCGGCCAGTATTTCGGCGCATGAGCATCAGCGATAATGTAGACATTTTCGTGCTTCCATGCCATCGCTATCATCTCGTCTGTCCAGGGGATGCCGATGTGGATGCCCACCAGCTTCAATTCTGGGAAATGACAGGCCACCGGATCAAGGCTGATGGGACGGCCAACTGATTGCAGCGGGCGGCGTGGCTCATAGACCAGAGATTGGCCCACCTGCAGCAAAATCGGAATATCCAGCTCAATACATTTGCTGTAAAATGGATACCAGCGCGCATGATCTGGAGCCAGCTCAAACCAATGCGGATAGCCATGCGCCCCGATAAAGCCATATTCTTCTACCGCCTGTTGCAGGGCGCGCACCCCAGCCATCCCCTCAGTTGGGTCCAGTCCAGCCAGCCCATGGAACCGGTCGGGAAATTGCCGCACCGCTTCTGCCACGATTTCATAGGGCAGATGCCAGCTGCCCTGCAGTCCAAGCTGGCCAGTCTTGTTGGCGACCAGAAAGGCCCTTTCAATACGCGATGCATCCATCTGACGCAGCATTTCTTCGTAGCTGTAGCCGTACATGACTGTTTCATCGCGGCCAAATTTGCTCTTGTGAAATCGGCCAGACCAGTCTGGGCGCATCTTGACGATTTCCGGCGTGTGCGGGTTGACTACCGTATCAATGGCCAAAATCGTGTGATCAGCGTCTGTCATTTCTCAGTACCTCTTCCTGCCCCCATATCCGCAGCGATCAAATCCAGCAGGATTTCGCTCGACCCCTCACCAAAGCTGTATAATCTGGCATCCCGCCAATAACGTTGCATATCACTTTCTGCGGCATATCCAGCACTACCCATGATCTGCATGCCTTGTTCGGTTACTTTTTTCAGTGTTTCAGTAGTCACCAACTTGGTTTGGGCAGAGAGACGCGTGCAATCCTCGCCTGCATCAATCGCCCGGGCCAGCTCGCGGGTAATGAGACGCGCCAAATCCACCTCGGTTTGCATTTTGGCCAACCGGTGTGCAAGAACCTGAAACCGGCCAATAGGCTGGCCGAATTGTTCTCTCTCGCGGGCATGGTTAGCAGCTGTATCCACTGCTGCTTGTGCAGTTCCCACCACCGCAGAGGCCAGCCCGGATCTTGCATAGAACAAGGTCTTTTTCAGGCATTCAAAGCCGCCACCAACCGCGCCAATGCGCGCCTCATCCGGCACAATCACCCCGTCCAATCCGATATCATAGGAGAGCGAGCAGCGATTGCCAATCTTTTCCAGCAGGGTCATGGAGACCCCCTCAGAATCGGGCGGGACCAAAAACAGAGTGATACCTCGTCCACCTCTACTGGCTGGATCAGTGCGGGCAGCCACCACGATACGCAAAGCAGAGGCGGCGCCGCTGATCCAGATTTTGCGGCCTGTTATTTTCCAGCCCTCACCAGTTTTTTCAGCGCGTGTTTGCAAGGCCCCAGCATCACTTCCTGCCCCGGCCTCGCTTAAGCCCAGCGCAAACGCCCCCTCGCCGGCCATCAATTTTGGTAGCCAGATTTCACTTTGTCTATCAGTTGCAGAGGTGAACAGCGTCATCATGCCAAAACAAGCCACCCGGTTATAGAGCAAAGCGGCCATGGTTGCATGATAGCCGAGCCTTTCCTGAATCATGGACAGATGCTGCCAGCTGCCACTGAGCCCGCCTGCCTGTTCTGTCAGAACCAACTGGAATAGACCCATATCAGCAAAAATCTCCAGCAAATGATCAGGCGGTTCAGCAGCCGCATCACGCCGCCTGACTTCTGCAGGAGGCAAATGCTTTTGCATCATCTTGTCGATAGCCTCACAAAGACTCGCAATTTCAAATGACATTTGCCCTGACCACAAAATATTTTTACATTAACAAAGGGTAAAACTCTATCTGTGCTAAAACAACTGTAAAATAATGCTTGATAATTTGGACGTGATAATTGTTGGGGCTGGGGCGGCAGGTGCGGCTACTGCATGGAGGCTGGCAGCGGCCGGGCTGAAAATCGCATGTCTGGAGCGTGGAAGCTGGCAGCCTGACAATGATTTTCCGGCACAGGCAGATGATTGGGAAATCATCCGCCAGACCAGATGGAGTCCCAACCCAGCCCAGCGCCGCTTGCCATTTGATCTCGAAATTGATGCAAGAGACAGTATGATAAAACCGCTGGTCTGTGCGGCTGTTGGCGGCAGCACGATCATGTGGTCTTGTCATTTTCCGCGCTTCCACCCTTCTGATTTTTGCACCCAAACGCTTGATCAGGTTGGCGATGACTGGCCCATAAGTTATGATGATCTCCTGGCCCATTATCAACTGAATGAAAAGATGATGGGTGTCAGTGGCCTTGCCGGCAACCCAGCCTATCCAGATGACAGGCCGCTCAGGCTGACCCCGCTGCCCCTGTCTGAGGGCGCTGTGCGGATTGCCCGCGCCTTCAACCGGCTTGGCTGGTCATGGTGGCCAGCTGATCTGGCCGTCAATTCCGAATCCTATGGGCGGGGACGCGGCCATTGCCATCACTGCGGCCCCTGCGAGTTAAATTGCCCGCACAAGGCCAAGGCCAGCACCGATATTGTCTACTGGCCGCTTGCCCTGGAAAAGGGGGCGCAGCTGCTAGTTCGGGTGCGGGTGACCGGTATTATGACCAACTCGCAAGGGGCAGCCTGCGGTGTCATCTATCTGGACGATAAGGGACTTGAATATCAGCTCAAGGCCCCACGCATCATTCTAGCCGGCAATGCCATCGGATCGGCCAGATTGCTGCATCTGTCCGCAAGCAGGGCACATCCAAATGGTCTGGCCAACCGGTCCGGGCTGGTCGGAAAGCGCCTGATGCTGCATCCGCTAGCTCGAGTCACCGGCCTGTTTGATGAACCGGTTGACGGTCACAAAGGCATTTCAGCAGGCAGCTTTGTTAGCCATCATTTTTATGAAACAGATGTCCGCAGGGGCTTCAAGCGCGGCTTCAAGCTGCAGGCCCTAGGAACACAGGGTCCGGCCTTGACGGCCAGCGGCGCCCTTGGAAAGCGCATCGCATGGGGGGCCGATCACCATGCAGATTTCCAGCGTCATTTTGGCCATGCCTACAGCTTGTCGGTTTGTTCTGATGATATGCCGCAGGAGTCAAACCAGATAGGGCTTAGCGACCGGCTCACGGCAGATGATGGCTTACCAGCCGCGCGCATGGTCTATAAAATCCCTGAACAGGCCAGACAGGCACTGGATCTTGGGATAGAGGTGGCCGAACGCGCCCTCAAAGAGGCTGGGTGCCATGATAGCTTCTCTACCCCGTTTCTACCGGAGACCGGCTTTCATCTGATGGGAACCGCCCGAATGGGCGACGATCCTGAGAGCTCGGTTCTGGATAGCTGGTGTGAGGCCCATGATGTGCCGGGGCTTTATGTGGTGGATGGGGCAGGCTTTGTGACAGCAGCTGCAGTTAATCCAACCAATACCATTCAAGCCCTGGCCCTGCGCGCCGCTGATCATATTCTGGCCAGCAGTAATAGGCCATTGCCGAACTGACTTGACGAGCTAATTTCCGAGCTCATATGGAGATTGACAAGTGAATACCTTTCCTACCATGATAACCCATGGAGAACAACTTCTGACGATTTGTGTTTTGTTCATCCGATCGGAGGTAAAATGCAGGGTCAACATGCTGATAATATATCTAATAAAGGCCCACTGGAAGACAGCGGCAAAGCCGCACACGACCCCATCATTTCACAAATAATTGAAAAGGTGTCCGTCAGCTGTGACAGTTGGCGCATGAGAAACTGGCTTTCGAAAGATTTGGCCGGCAGCACTGACCTTCGCTTTGCGTTCAACCAGCAAATCAGACAGGAAATTGAACAAGCACTGGCCTTTGTCCATCAGAACAGCCTGACCCTCAAAAGCGTAACCCAGGAAGATTTCCGCCTGCCTTCACTGGCCCGCGAAATGCAGCGCCTGCGCCGGCAATTGGACAATGGACCAGGTTTTGTCATTCTGGATACCGGCCTGGCAAATTTGGTTTCCGAAACTGACTTTGAAATTATTGGCTGGGCGATCTGCAATTATTTTGGGCAGATCATGCGTCAGGGCATTGATCATGATTTGCGCCTTTTCACCGTGGCGGACAAGGGTGTGGCCAACGCCGATCCCACCCGAATAGGTGCCAGTGCCAAGCGCTCTGCCAAACATTCGGACAATGGCTGCTTAGAGCCGCGGCCGCCTTGTTATCTTGGCCTCTATTGCTATCAATCTTCTGCCAGTGGCGGAGAAAACACGATCATTTCAGCCCAGACCATCTTGCAAACAATAATTGAAGAACGTCCGGACCTGTTGCCCTTCTATTTTGAGACCTATCATTTCCGAGCGCCGCAATCCCATGTTTGGCCCAGCCGCGGACCCACTGTCGAGAAGCCAATTTTTGAATTCCGGGGCGATGAACTGTTGGTACATTACGCCCGAGTGATGATCGTCCCCGGCATGGAAATAGCCAGGCATCCCCTCAGCCAAGCACAGATCGAGGCGCTGGATTATTTGGATGACGTGATCGAGCGTCCCGAATTAAATTTCCAGACGCTTTTACACGCCGGAGAAATGCTGGTGTTAAATAATCTGGCCTTCCTGCATGGGCGCGAGGCATTTAGCCCCGGCAGTGTCGGCGGGCGGAATTTGAAGCGATACTGGATGTGGCGGCGCCATATAGGGCCGGGAACCGATCCGGCCCTGCTGGATTTGGCAGAATTGATAACACAGGAGTGATTGCTGATGCAGCAAATAGCAGTCCAAATTGATAGATTTGACGGAACATCCCAGCAGAAGGATTTCCAAATCAAGCGGATGTATAATTTTGGCTCTGCAACACGCGATCCTCAGGAGGCAGTGGCCCATCAGGAGGAGGTAGCCAAATCAGGAATATACATCTCCCTTGATGTGCCGGCCCCTCGCATTTATCCTATCGGACTGCACGCGCTGGATACAGGTCAGAATGTGTTTGTCCAGTCTGACAAAACCTCAGGTGAGGTGGAAATCGTCATCCATGTTGGTGAACGGATTCATGTAGGAGTAGGCAGCGATCATACTGACCGCACCCTTGAAACAGTCTCAATCCCAGGCTCCAAACAGGCTTGTGTCAATCATCTAGCCAACCATTTCTGGGCCTGGGATGACATAGCAGATTCGTGGGATTCCTGTATCTTGCGCAGCTGGGTTGACGGGCGGCTCTACCAAGAGGTGGGGGTGGACAAGTTTTTGTCACCGCCTGACATTCTGGAAGTTTTAAGAGCGCGCGTGGGCAATTTGCCAGAACGCGATTTTTTGGTTTATTGTGGTACCTTTGTAAGCGTCGACAAGGCGTTGGGTTTCGGCAATACTTGGCGCTACCAGCTGGCGGCGCCACATCTGAGCAGGCAGATTGGTGCCGACTATAAGGTGGTCGATATTCTGGGTGAGATCAAGCCAAAATTTCGGGTGCCTTTTTTCAATCCTCAGGAGCCCTGATTTGCCCGTTTGGAAATCTTCACATGAAAGGGAGTAAGTTAAAATGCAAAGACAAAAAAGCAAGCGACTGATGAAAGTAGCTGCCTCGTTGGCATTCACATTGTTTGCAGGTGCCGCCTCAGCTGAAACGCTGATCGTTGCCTCGCCGCAAGTGCCAGAGGGGTTTGATGGTGATGCGCTTAAAACGCATACTCAGAATGTGGTTGTTCAGACTTATGAAAATCTGGTCGTATACGGCAAGAAAATGGTTGATGGCCGAATGGTCAATGATCCATCTAAGGTGGAGCCGCATCTGGCTGAAAGCTGGAAAATCTCTGAAGATGGAAAAACTTGGGTGTTCAAGCTGCGTGAGGGCATCAAAAGCCCCTACGGCAATGAGCTGACCGCTGATGATGTTGAGTGGAGCTGGGCAAAATCCTTTGACCAGAAGCGCACTGGTAACTTCATTGCCCGCGTGTCTAATGTTGTTGGTGTCAAAGCAATCTCAAAATATGAAGTTGAATTTACACTATCAGCACCAAGCTCAATTTTCCTAAAAGCCCTGACTTTGTATGTACCGGGCATCTATGATTCAACCGAAGTTAAGAAGCACGCCACCACTGATGATCCATGGGCATTGAAATGGATGCAGTCAAATACCGCAGGATTTGGCGCCTATCATCTGGAAACATTGCGCCCAGATGATCAGGCTGTCTATGTAGCGAACAAGAATTATTTTGGTGGCAACCTCTATTTTGACCGCGTGATCTATAAAGAAGTGCCGTCTGAAGCCAGCCGGGTTACCTTACTGAAAACAGGTCAGGTGCATCTGATTGATCGCCCTTCTATCCAAAAAGTGGTAAATTTGCAGGGTGATTCAAATGTCAAGGTAGACCGGGCTTCAGGCCGATCAATCGCCTCTGCTAGAATGAACCCGAAATGCAAGCCCTTTGATGATATACGTGTCCGTCAGGCCTTTAACTATGCCATCGACAAAGACGCACTAAACACAGCGGTGTTTGCTGGGCAGGCGGATATTGCCAAATCAATCGTCCCGCCAATCGTGGATGGCTATAACCCCAATCACTATCCGTATGACTATAATCCGGACAAGGCAAAGGCTCTACTGGCTGATGCCGGTTTTCCTAATGGCATTTCAGAGCCGATTGAACTGCTTTATGCCGATGCGTTCTGGCATCAGGAGCCGGTAGCAATCCAAGTGGCAGATATGCTCAAAAAGGTGGGCGTAAATATTCAGCCTACACGGGTGACTACCTCGGAGATGCGGGCTAAGGGTTCGCCCAAGGAAATGAGCATGTGCTTCTTTACGTGGGAAGATGGACCGATCGTTCTGGACCCGGTCTATACCATGTATCTGATCTCGCACTCTAAGGGAGTATCCAACCGGGCGGCATATTCCAACCCGCGGGTGGATGAGCTAATCGACAAGTCCCGTCAGGAGCTAGATGCAGCCAAGCGTCTGAAAATGATGGATGAAGCCCAGAAATTGTGGGTGACTGATGCGCCATGGATTTTGACAACCTATCCAGCGACTTTTGAGGCAATGAACCCAAAGCTGAATGGCTGGGTGCATTACCCGGACGAGCATGAGCGCTGGCGTGAATTGAAGATGGACTAAGACAAAATCTGACATTGCCGGTGCGCTGGTGCCGGCAATGCCGAATTATAGATTCGGCAATTTAAACAGAATGATAAAATGAAACTGTAGGTCCATGAAATTTTCCCAGTTTATTTTACGCCGTACGCTGATGGTCATCCCGCTGTTGGTTGGCGTGGTTTTCCTGACCTTTATGCTGATACGAGTTGGCGGGCTGGATCCAGTGGGTTTGCTGGCAGGCCCGACCGCAACCGCCGATGAATTTGACATGATCCGCGAGGAGCTTGGTCTGAACCAGCCCCTCTGGAAGCAATTTCTAATCTATGCCGGTAATGTGATTCAGGGTGATTTGGGTGAGAGCTGGCTGTCCAACAGGCCTGTTCTCGAGGATATCAAGTCGCGCTCGCTTATTTCACTGGAATTGCTGTTTTGGGGCATTGGCCTCGGCACGCTAATCGGGGTGCCGCTGGGATTGCGGGCGGCTTTTCGCCCAAATGGCAGATTTGACCAGATAACTCGCATCCTGTCACTGCTGGGATTTTCCATCCCAACCTATTGGTTAGGGCTTGTGATGCTGTTTGTGTTTTTCTACCTGCTGCGCTGGGCCCCGCCCGGCATGGGGCGAATATCCCTAATGGTAAACCCCCCAGATTTCATCACCGGCAGCTATCTGGTTGATAGTTTGCTCACCGCCAACTGGCAAGCAGCCCATTCAGCGCTCAGCCATCTGATTTTACCCGTTATATGTCTGGCGATTGTTTCAGCAGCCCCGATTATCAAGCAGACCAGAGCCATCGCATTGGAAGTCATTAGCTCTGATTCGGTTCGCTATGCACGAGCTTGCGGTCTGAAAACAAAGACCGTGAGGGAAATTGTTTTCAAAAATAGCGCGACACCGATCATCACCTTTGTTGGAACTGAAATAACCGGACTGGTTGGCACCATGTCCTTAATCGAATATGTGTTTGCATGGGGCGGGCTGGGGCAATACGGGCTTAATGCCATTGTGCGCGGGGATTTTACCGCTGTTCAGGGATATGTCCTGACCCTGGCACTTTTCTCTGTGCTGGTTTTCCTGGTGGTGGATATCATCATAGCTGTCATTGAACCCAGATCGGAGCTGAACTGACATGAACAGCACTCACTCTGATCAGGTCTCGCTCGCCACCCGTATTGGCAACCGGTTGCGCGGTATCAGCCGTCTCAGCCCAACGGCAACAGCCGGGGTTGTCATCATTTTGCTGTTTGGCATTCTTGCACTGTTTTCAGACCTATTCATGACCCATGATCCGGTATCATCCTATCCCGATCGCATATTGCAAGCGCCTTCGGCACAACACTGGTTTGGCACAGACGGCAATGGGATGGATGTTTTCTCACGCGTGATTTATGGCGCCAAATTCGGTTTTGGTATTGCGATACCTGCTGTCATCATTGCGGTGATAATTGGGGTGCCGGTCGGATTGGTGGCGGGCTATCGTGGCGGTATTTTGGATGAGGTGCTGATGCGGATTTTTGATGGGCTGCGCGTCTTTCCATCAATTATCCTGGCCTTGGCCGTGGTGGCGGCTACCGGCCAGTCGCTTATCAATGTGGTTTTAGTGCTGGGTTTTCTGGACAGCCCCGTCTTTGCTCGTCTTGTGCGGGCAGAAGTTTTAGCCTTGCGATCCTCGATCTTTGTTGAAAGCGCGGTGGCCGTTGGCAATCCAACCTGGCGGATATTGTTCTTGCATCTCTTGCCCAATTCAATTCAAGGGGCGATGGCGCAAACCGCGGTGAGGGCAGCCTGGGCCGTGCGCATCAGCGCTACCCTTGCCTTTTTGGGCGTCGGTATCCAAGCACCGACCCCAGAATGGGGGGCAATGATCCGCCAAGGGGCGGAATTCATGGTTACCGGCCAATGGTGGGTCGCTATCTTCCCCGGCCTCGCCCTTATCTTTCTGGTTTTTGGCCTCAATCTGTTTGGTGATGGTATACAAGATATTCTGGACCCGCGGCGGAGAGCATCGAAATGAGCCTGCTCTCGGTCAAAGATTTGCAAACACATTTTATATTTCACGATATTGACAATCAGCTGCGCGAGGCGCGCGCACTGAACAACGTCAATCTGTCTTTGGATGCAGGCCAGATTTTGGGCATTGTCGGCGAGACCGGCGCTGGCAAATCCTTGACCGCACAATCAATTTGTGGATTGCTGCGCCCGCCAGCGCGCATAGTTGGTGGTTCGGTTGTTTTTGATGGCCGCGAGTTGCTGACGCTGCCTGAAGAAGAGCTGAACAACATACGCGGGGCTGATATTGCGATGGTTGTTCAGAATCCACGAAGCTCACTGGACCCACTGACCCGCATCGGCGAACAGCTGGTGCGTATCCACCAAACCCATACAAGCGGTCCACTGGATGGCTCGCGGCAAAAAGCCATGGAGATGATGCAGGCGGTTGGCATTCCGGACCCGCAACGCCGGTTCACCGCCTGGCCACATGAGCTGTCCGGCGGCATGGCCCAGCGCGTGCTGATAGCGATGGCCTTGATGAATGAGCCAAAGCTGTTGATCGCGGATGAACCGACAACCGGCCTGGATGTAACGGTGCAGGCGCAGATTCTAGATTTGCTAAAAGAGCTGGTCGCCCGCTTTGACATGGCCAGCATGATCATAACCCATGATCTGGGCATTGTGGCGCATTATTGTGATCAGGTCGCAGTGATGTTTGCCGGTGAGATCGTTGAACAGGGAACATTGCGAGATGTATTTCTGCAACCCGCCCACCCCTATACCCAGCAGCTGCTCGCCTCAACTCCTGAACGAATCAAGCTTGGCGCAGAAACCCCGCTGGGAGGCCAGCCGCCGGATTTGTTCAATCTGCCGGTCGGATGCCTCAGTCAGGACCGCTGTCCGCTTGCTACCGATATCTGCCGGACCAGCCCACCGATGGTCAACCTGTCTATCGACCATTCGGCCCGCTGCCACTTTGCTAATCCGAACAACAAGACAGCTAAATCTAAGGGCAAGAAAAATGGCTGATGTGATCCTACAGGCCAAGAATTTGGTCAAGCGTTTTCCAGCCGGACGATCCGGCAGTTTTGTTAATGCGGTCAATGGGGTTGATCTAACCATCCGGCGCGGTGAGGTTCTAGGAATGGTAGGGGAAAGCGGTTCCGGCAAATCGACCATCGGACGTACAATCTTGCGCTTGACCAACCCGACTGAGGGCCAGATTTCCTTCGATGGAAAGGATATTACTAAGCTTGCAGACAAGGCTGTGCGCCCCTTGCGCAAGGATATGCAGATGGTCTTTCAAGATCCGTGGAGCGCACTGAACCCGCGGATGAAAATTGGCGATTTGATTGCAGAACCGCTACGAATCCATTTGAATATGTCACGCTCAGAATGCCGGGATCGCACCGAAATGCTGGCGCGGCGCGTTGGGCTCAGTACCAATTTTTTGAACCGGACGCCAAGTGCGCTGTCAGGCGGCCAGCTGCAGCGCGTCTGTATCGCGCGCGCGATCGCAACCAATCCAAAGCTGATTGTGCTGGATGAGCCAACCAGCTCTCTGGACCTTTCGGTACGGGCCGGTATTTTGGAATTGCTGCAGGAATTGCGCGCCAAGACCGAAGCTGGGTTTTTGTTCATCAGCCATGATCTGGGCACCATCAAGCTGATCAGCGACCGGATCGCAGTGTTATATTTGGGCCGGATTGTTGAAGAAGTGCCTAAGTACAAGCTCTTTTCTGAACCCTCTCATCCCTATTCACAATCATTGTTGTCAGCTCATTTACCTTCTGATCCGAATGTCCCCTTGCAGAGGATGGCCTTGCAAGGTGAGATACCCTCACCTATCAATCCACCTAGCGGGTGCAGCTTTCACACAAGATGTCCGGTGGCAGTGGCAGAATGCAAGAGAATCCAGCCCCTACCAGAGAAGATTTCTGCCGACCATTTGGCCAGATGCCTACGCCTAAAGGATGGCAAGAACATTATTCCACGAGATCAAAAATGACATCAAATCCCTATCCAATTCTGGGCAGTCCAATCAAATTAGGGCCAAAGACTGCCCGCAACCGGATATGGATGACGGCCCATGCAACCTTGCTGGTCAAGGACCATCTGTTCACAGATGCCCATATTGCTTATTATACTGAACGGGCAAAGGGCGGAGCTGCGGTCATCACTATGGAGGCGATGGCCACCCATCCAACCACCCAGCCCTACAAGGGCAAGGCCTTTGCCTTCGATCCACGCATGGTCCCTGAATATCGCAAGCTGGCAGATGCGGTCCATCGCTATGGTACATTGCTCTTGTCACAGCCCTGGCATAGGGGACGCCAGACAAACGGGGTGACCAATGGATTGCCCGTTTGGGCGCCATCTGCAGTGCCGTGCGGTGTTTACCGGGAAATGCCCCACGTCATGACCGCATCAGATATTGATGAAATCATCGAAGGCTATCGGCAGTCAGCGCGCTATTCGCGCGAAGGCGGTCTGGACGGTGTCGAGGTTCATGGTATGTCCCATGGATATCTACTCAACCAATTCCTGTCGCCAGCGACCAATTTTAGAGAAGATAATTTTGGCGGCTCCCTTGTCAACCGGATGCGGATTGTGATGGAGATTCTCGAGGCTACGCGCGCCGAAATCGGCCCAGATATGATCATGGGCATGCGGCTTAATTCAGACGACGGCCATAAAGGTGGGCTGGGGCCCGATGAATGGGCAGATATTGCCAGAGAATTTGAGACAACCGGCCTGATTGACTACATTTCGTTCAGCCATGGTACCTATATTAACCGGATGCTAATCTATCCGACAGCCCCACAGAAACATGGCTATCAGCTTGACGCAACCGGCCAGATCAAAGCTGGTCTGACGGTGCCAGTTGTCGGTGTCGGGCGAATTACCAGCCCGGAACAGGCAGAGCAATTCCTAACACAGGGAAAATGTGACTTTGTCGGCATGGCACGAGCCCTTGTTGCTGATCCCAAATGGGCGGAAAAGGCGCTGACCGGTAAACCCGATACCATCCGGCCTTGTGTCGGTGCAAATTGGTGCATGTCGCGCATATTTGCCCAAGCCCCGCTAGGCTGTATCCACAATCCGGCCGCCGGACAAGAGCTGGAGCTTGATGAATACAGTTTGCCAGTTGCTGGCAAGAAGAAAAAGGTTGCGGTTGTTGGGGGCGGGCCGGCCGGTATGCGGGCCAGCTGGACCCTCGCTAGGCGCGGCCATCAGGTCATTCTGTTTGAGGCGCAGGCCCAGCTGGGCGGTCAGCTGCGCTGGTGGTCACAGGCTGAATCCCGCCGCGAGCTGGTTGGTATTATTGATTGGCTGGCTGCGCGCATTTCGGAAGAAGATATCCAACTGGTGCTGAACCATCGAGCCACCGAAGAGGATTTGGCAGACTTTGATGAAATTATAATCGCTGCTGGCTCTACCGGCCTGAAACATGGCTGGACGATGCTGCATCCAGAAAAATGGAATGGCCCGGTCCTGCCAGGTGCCGACAGCCCTCATGTTTACAGCTATACACAATTGCTGGACCAACAGCCGGATTTGGGCGAGAAGGTGCTGGTATTTGATATTATAGGCGGGCGCCAAGGGGCAGTGGTAGCTGAAATTCTTGCCCGCCAATCCAAAGTGGTCCAATTTGTGACCCAACTGGGCCAGCCATCACCAGACCTGGCGTCAAGCCGCGATTGGGGTAAGGTGCATGGGATGCTAAAGAGGCTGGGCGTTCAATTTCATGTCGACAGTGAATTGCTCTCAATCAGCGGCGACCGAGCGGTCCTGCAAGATCTTTATACTGGACAAGAAAAGATCATTGAAGGCATCTCTGCATTTGTGATGGTTCAGGGTGGGACGGCGAATGACCAGCTTTATCACAGTTTGTCCCACCAGAAATCCTGTCATCTGGTTGGTGATGCCATGGCCCCACGACGGGTCAATGATGCAATAAATGAGGGTGAGCTGGTTGCCCGCCTGATCTAGCAAAGTGTTCGGGAATCAACGGGAGATATTTTGGCCGAGATCGCTGATATCGTAATTGTTGGAGCCGGGGCCACTGGCCTGGCCTTTGCCTGGCGTCTGTCTGCCAGCCAGCCCGATTTGCGGATCCTTGTCATGGAGCGCGGCGGATATATCGATCAGCGCAAATCCCCCAGTCTGAAAGATGAATGGGAGCTGGCCCTGCTAAGACAGTTCCATGCCAACCCCAATATTCGAAAAAATCCAGATGATTATCCGGTCGATGATAGCCAAACGCCGATCAAGCCAGCTTTTTTCAATGCAGTGGGCGGCAGCACAATCCGCTGGGGCGCGCATTTCCCGCGGTTCCGGCCATCTGACTTTGCTGTTCATACACGAGATGGCATCGCTTCGGACTGGCCTGTGACTTATAATGATCTCGCCGGCTATATGGATATCAATGACAAGATGATGGGGGTGTCCGGGCTAGCTGGAGACCCGGCCAATCCTCCCCGTCCAGCAAGGCCATATCCACCGCTAGGCCTTTGCGCAGGCAGCCGCAAGCTGGCAGACGCCGCCAATCAGCTCGGCTGGCACTGGTGGCCGGCAGATGCCGCCATCAACAGTATCGGGGACGGGGCAGGACGGCAGCGATGCAATCATTGCGGGCCTTGTGCAATTGGCTGTCCACGCCATGCCCGAGCGAGCGCGGATATCGCCTATCTGGAGGCTGGGGAACGAGCCGGCGTGCAGGTTCGGACCCATAAGATACTCCGCAAGATCAATGCTCAGTCTGGCCGGGTCCTGTCTGTTGAAGTTGTTGATCAGCGCGGCCATACAGAGCAGATCGCCTGTGCTGAGCTGGTTCTCGCAGGCAATGCGCTGTCTACTAATATTCTGCTCAATTCTGTAACAGACTGGAAGAACCCTCTCCTAGGCAAGGGGTTGATGCTGCATCCAACAGCAATTGTAAGCGGCCATTTTAAAGAAAATCTGCACAGCTTTGCCGGGCCCTTTGCCACCTCGATTATCAGCCAGCAATTTTGTGAGACGGACCAACGACGCGGTTTCCTGCGCGGCTTCCAGCTGCAAGCTTTACGGGGCCAAGGGCCACTGGGCACTGCCCTTGGCGGCTATGGCCGGCGCATTGATTGGGGGGCAGATCATAGCCGAGCGTTTAATGCTGGCTTCAGCCATATGATCAGCCTGACCGTAACTTGCGAGGATTTGCCGGAAGATGAAAACAGGATTGAGATAGACTCCAGCCAGTTGGACAGATATGATATGCCCATCGCCCGCATGGTCTATCAGCTTGGCGAAAATACAAAAAAAATGAAAGAATATGGCATTGAGATGGCGAGCCAATGGCTGGGTAATGCCGGAGCAAGCAACATTACGGTTACCCCATTATCTGTTCAGGCCGGCTTTCATCTTATGGGAACCGCCCCGATGGGCATCGGACCAGAAAATAGTGTCACCGCCGCTGATGGCCGGGTGCATGGACTGGAAAATCTGACGGTTATTGATGCTTCTGTCTTTGTGACCGCAAGCCCGGTCAACCCAACCTCTACCTTGCAGGCACTGGCACTGCGGGCTGCTGATTTAATGAGCCAGCGACTGGCCACCTGAACAAGAGAGAATTCATGTCTGATACCATCATAAAATCGCTTCTGGATTGCCTGATACCAGGTGATCAAAGCGGCTGGCCAGCGGCCGGACAGCATGGGCTTACTAGCCGGTTCCGAGAGTTGTTAAAAAGTCTGTTTGAAAATGGAGACCAGCATCTTGCCACCCTGTTAGCAGAATTGCCCGATAATTTTTCATCCCTGCCAGCAGAACGCCAAACAGCTTTGCTCAAAACCATTGAAGCGAGCAAGACAGAAGCCTTTGAAGCATTGGTCAAAGCCTGTTACGCCTCATATTACACCGATCCGGAAATTCGCCGGATTCTGGAAAATAAGACCGGCTACGAAGCGCGGCCTCCGCAACCGCAAGGCTATCAAATGCCACCGTTCGATGAGAGCTTACTGGAGCCGGTGATAGCGCGCGGTCCAATTTGGCGAAAGGTTCCTTAAACGTGGAACAGGGCTCATCTGGAATTCTGGCCCCCCGCCCACTATTGGGCTATTCGGCGATGCTAGGCAATACGGTTTTAATTCCGATTATGGCGGTCGCGATCAAATTCCTGACCAATGCTGAATTCAGCACCATCCAGATTCTAGGCTGGCGTTCCAGTTTGGTATTGCTGGTCTTATTGCCCTTTTTGCTGATCCCCAAATTTCGCCAGGCCTTGCGCGCTGCCGACCTCAAGGCCCATATGATCCATGCAACCTTTTCAATAGGCGCTATGGCTTGTTTTTATTACGCCTTGCGCACGTTGCCGATTGTTACCGTAACATCGATTAATTTCACCACCCCCACCATCGCAATGGTTCTGGCCAGCCTGTTTTATAATGAGCAGGTTTCTGGGCGCGGTTGGCTAGCACTGGGCATGGGATTTTTGGGCGCACTGTTCATCCTCAATCCAAGTTTTGACGGGATTGAGCTTGATATGATTGTCGTGGTCATTGGCTCTTTTCTGGCAGCCCTCACCAATCTGGCGGTACGCCGTATGCCAGCCAGAAGCTCAAATTTTGCTGTCATTTTTTATCTGAGCTGTACCGGGATGGTATTTTTTGGCTTGCCGGGTCTTGCTGATTTTCGCCTGCCAGCGGGAAATCAATGGGTCTGGCTTCTTGTTTTGGGCGCCGTTGCCCTTGGCGTGCATTCCTTTATAATAATAGCCTACCGGTTCGCCTCATCGATGCTGATTGGAGCGCTTGATTACCTGCGGATTGTCTGGGCCCTAGGCTTTGGCTATTTTATCTTTCAGGAAACCCTTAGCCTGCTGGATATAACCGGCATACTCCTGATTTGCACCAGCGGATTGGTGAGCGTTACCAGTGGCGGCAAGGCGCATCTGAAATCAACCGGAACCTAGCAAGATAAGCGGTCAGCTAGCCGTCAGGAAATCGGTAAAAGCGGCGGCTGTCAGCGTCGCCGCCTCCACGCTACGCACCCCGGGGGTAACACAGGTATCAGCCTCGGGCAAAAGCGTTGTCGCCTCTTCATAATCAGGCCGGACCAGATCATTTTCAGCACAGGTTATTAGCGTGCGATGCTTTATCTGCGGCACAAATTTGCGCATCGAATAGCGAAAGGCCGCCAGATAGGACTTGTGATAGCTGCGAATACCCTTCAGCACTTCGACGTATTTGTTATGTAGAAAATCAGCATCAGGCAAATCATGGGGGACACGCCTTTCTGCCTGCTTACGGAACCACGGAAACCAAATGTATTGATCCCGGCAAAGCTGCCAGGCTTGCAAGGCGTAAAGCCCCTGTTGATCGGGTTCAATGGAGGGGGCATAGACCTCCAATATCTGATCTAGCGATTGTGGGGTATAAAGGCCGAAGCCGTCCAGGATCAGCTGATCAATCCGCTCAGGCCTGTTCAGTGCTATCCAGGTGGCTATACGCGCGCCTGTATGGGTGCCATAGAGATGAAATTTCTGCCAGCCAAGCTGATCAGCCAGCCCCAACATCGCTACCGCATAATCGGCTATTTCAGGCTGTTCTTGTGCAGGCGGCATGGAATCGCCATTACCTAATGTATCTGGAGCGATCACATGAAAATTTTCTGCGAGCTGGCCAGCCAGTAGCTCCAGCTGCTTGGAAGAGCCGGGCGAGGCATGCAGCAGCATCAGCGGCATTGCCGCAGCTGTTCCAGCCTCACGGTAATGAACCTGACCACCAGGCATATCCATAAAGCGTCTTTTTACATTCATCCTGTCACTCCATTATCTTTGAAAATTCGGCCGTGGCCATTTCAAAAGCATGTGCCGCTGCCAGCACCTTGCCATCCCCATAAAGCCGACCAGTCAGCTGAAAAGCCATTGGCATATTGGCTGCTGAAAAGCCGGCCCGCACCGCCGCAGCTGGCGCACCAGTGATATTGGCCGGTGCGGTGATCAGCGGTGCTTCCAGATAATAATAGGGAGAGACCTTATCGATTTCTGGCGGGTCACCCAGCATCGCCGGATAGCAGAGTAAATCCAGCCCGTGCTCTGCCATCAGCTGGTAGGTCTGGCTCGTCAGTACCCGCCTGGCCTTTTGAGCCTTGATATAATCCTCCGCGGTGAAAAAGGCACCCAGTGAAATCCGATGGCGCGTAAGATTGCTAATCTTATCCAAATTATTGCGGAACCGATCTTTGTGAATGGCATAGGCTTCCGCGGTCATTATTGTGGTATTGGCAATGGTAAAATCCCACAGGCTCGGCAAACTTACATGCTTTATCTTGGCACCTAACACGGAAAATACATCCAGCGCCCGCAAACAGGCGGTCCTGCTTTCTTCTGTTACGCCCTCTGCCTCGGAAAAATTGCTGACATAGCCGATGACCACCCCCTGGCAATTTTCAGACAAGCCAGGCGTGGTCGCTGCTATCTGTTTCTTACTGCTTGACGGATGAGCCGGATCATACCCCATAATCGCGTCCAGCAGCATAGCACAATCGCGGCTGGTTCGGGCCATCGGACCGGCATGATCAAGAGATCCTGACAAAGGAAATAATCCGCGCAGACTTACTAGTCCGTAGGTTGGCTTGATACCGGCCACCCCGCAAAAGGCTGCCGGTATCCGGATTGAGCCGCCGGTATCTGACCCCATTGCGGCGGGCACCATTCCGGTGGCAAGCGCCACCCCTGCACCACTAGATGAACCGCCCGTATAGCGACGCGTATCGTGCGGGTTGAGCGAAGTTGGATATGCGACATCGGGCGATGGGCCGCCCAAGCAAAATTCGGTGCAGTCGAGCTTACCTAGCAACACCGCACCAGATTCCTGCAGCTTTTCCCATACAGCGCTGTCCGCCGCCGGGACGCGATCAGCAAACAGGCCAGAGCCTACAGTCGTGCGCAACCCGCGGGTATCATAAGCATCCTTTAGCGCAACCGGGATACCATCAATTGGCCCGCGTCTTTGTTTTTTGACCTGCCTATCATCTGCTTGTCTTGCCAACTCAATCGCCTGATCAAAGCTGGTTGTCAAGAAAGCTTGATAGGATGGATTCTTTTCCTCAATCCGCCGGATAAAGGCCTCAGTTATCTCACTGGCCAGCAATTGCCCGCTTTCCAGAAATCCAGACAAATCCCAGACGGAAAGATGACTTATTTCATCTTGGCCCGTTTTATCATTATCAGGCGCGATCATATATCGTAATCCTGACTTTGAAAAACTCCGGCGACCTCCGTTTCCGTATCCGCTATTTTGTCAAGCCGCTCCAGCAAATGACGCAAACGCTGGCAGGCCATAAATATCGCCTCTTGATCCAGCTGTGTCATGTCAAGACCACTTTGCTCAGCCATACTTTCCCAATTTTTCTGGCTCAAATTCATCTTCTCCAGCGCCATCACCACCTTTGAGGTTCCTTTCAAATTCAACAAGCTGATCAGTTCATATCAACCCTAGCAGATTGCCGTGCCAGCTGGTTCCAGCGCATATCAATAATACTGTCCTGATTCAAAAAGGCAGCGGCTTGTGCCAATTCCAGATTTTTGCCGGCGTGATCATCAAATCCTGATGGCTTGCCTGCAGCTAATGCCTGAAGATAAATGCGGCAATTTTGATGAAATATCACTGCTGCGCATACCGCATGTCGAATTGATGGGCCAACCGCTATCAGCCCATGATTTTTCAACAGCAAAATCTGGCCATCGCCCAGCTTCTCTGCAAATTTTCTGCCCAGCGTCTCATCTTCGATAATACCGTCATATTCATCATACTGGGTCACGCGACCATAGAGCATCAGAGCGCTTTGATAGACCGGTTGGAAAGGCATTCCGGTCGTGCTGAAGGCAATCGCCGATTCAGGGTGGCTGTGCACAATGGCCCCGATATCTGAGCGGGAACGGTATAGGGCGACATGAAAGGCTAGTGACGGGCTGACATCGCCCCTTCTGGCCGCATCAAGTGAAAAATCAGTAACTCGAACTGCCGCCTGTGTTACCTCGTTAAAGCCAAGCCCATAGCGATGGGCCAGCAGCTGGTCACTGTCTGTAATCCGGGCAGTTAGGTGCCCAGCGATGCCACTATTCTGGCCATCTGCGTCCAGGATCGCAAAACCAGCTAGAAAATCATCAAAAAGGCCCGGATGTTCATTTATAATTCTGTCTGTGTCATACACTTCCATAAAAGGACGGTAACAGACAAAATTACCCTCGACAACAAGATATGAACAGGCTGGATTAATGCCTAACCGGTTAGAAACTGGGTCAATATCTGGGCCATACGTCGCGGATCCTGTTCAGCTAAAAAATCAGTTGCCTCTTCAAGAAATACCGTCGCTGCCTCCGGCAGTAATTTTATGGCCCGCTGATGCATAAAGCTGATCCGGTCAGCCCCACCCCCAATCAATAGGGTGGGGCAAGGCAATTGGTGTCCGGCTGCTGCAAATTCGCCTGGCAAATCATAGTGCCAGATTGCTCGATATGAGGATGCAAAATCTGGCCCAGCATTAAGAAAGTCACGACAAAAATTTGTCGCCAACTGGCCGTCAATCCACGGATATTCAGAATGAATCCGGTCCCAAATCCAGCGAAGATGTCCCCCCTCATCATCAATTTCAAAAGGCGGCGCAAAATTGGCCAGCCGATCTGCCCGTTCTTCATCTGTATAGACAGGCATCCCGTGCAAGACCAGCCTGGTTACCCGCTTCGGGGCCAACAGGCTGGCGATTAAGGCAAAAACCCCGCCTGTTGCACGCCCAAAAAGATAAAATTGCCCAACTCCGAGCCAATCAGCAGCCACAAGCGCAATATTGGCAAAATCTGCTGCTGACCAGAATTTGTATGGCGGCGCAGATTGGCCAAACCCTGGCGTGTCCAATGCCAAAACCCGCAGCTGGCCGGATAATTCTGGTAGCAGTGCCTGATAATTGCGCGAGGATAGCGGCGATTGATGCAGCATAATCAACAGCGGTAAATCACTTTCCAAATTAACCGAGCGATAATGCAACTGTCCCCAGTCACAATCAATATATCCATTTTTAACTGGCTCTTTGCTACCCATTTCCGGCCCTCCCTGCAAAATTTTTTACTGCCCTTATAACCAGCAAGATAGCACGGCCTGCTATCACCTTGGCAATCACAATCAATTCCAGCCATGGCAAGTCAAAAACCACTGGTCAAGGCGGGGCTTGCTTGAACTGGACAAATCTTTTTGTCGGGTGCATGCTGTCCAGCAATGGATGTTACAGAAAATAGTGGGGAGTGGACAGTTATGGATTTGCGGATCTCCAGAGAACACCAGGCTCGCCTTGATTTGGTAGAGGGTTTGAAAGTCTTTGTGGCAGGGCGCATAATGCCCTCATTAAGAGAAGAGTTTGATAGCTGGTGTGCAAGTGAAAACCCGCCTGAACGACAGCTGCGCGACAGCCAGTTTATGCAGGATAAATTCAGTCGCGACCCTCTCTATCAATCATCACGCGGCCTACAAAGGCTCAGCCAGGAAGCCATGTGGCAGGAAGTGATTTCCGGCCTTGCTGAACGCCAGCTTGAGATCGAAAGCCAGCTAGACCAGGACTACTCTGATGCCGGTTCCATAACGCTCAACCCGGATTTGGCGATGCCGGACTATTATGATGATACCGAATTTCACCTCCAGCCAGGCAATTTCCACAAAAGCAACATCGCCGGGCCAATTTATGAGGTAGGCGTGGCTACCTATACAATGCATCGCTATGGCAAGGCCGGTGATGAAATGGGGCGCGCCCTTGTTAGCGTGTTGCCTGAAAAACCCTACAAGCGGGTGCTTTATATGGGATGTGGCCCGGCCTATAAGGGTTACCCCCTAGTTGATGCGCTGCCCGAGGCAGAACATTGGGGCATCGATTTAGCAGCACCAATGCTGAAATATGCGCGCCACCGGGCCGTCGAAAATGGCAAGCCCATGCATTTCAGCCAAATGAATGCTGAGGCCATGGATTTCCCAGATGGCCATTTTGATCTAGTTTATTGCATGCTGTTGTTGCATGAAGTGCCGACCGAGGCGGTCATCAATATTGTTAATGATACGGCCAGGATTTTGGCCCCCGGGGGTGTTCTGGCCAATCTTGAACTGCCCAGCTATGACAGCCTTGATCCACTCAGCGCCTATCTCATGGATTGGGATACAGACCATAATGGTGAACCATTCTGGCGCGCCTATCATGAGATGGATTTGCTGGATAGTTATCGAAAGGCTGGCCTGCAGGCTGAAGTAACCGAAGCCCATTCGGAATGGGGCGGGGCAAAGGGCAATTACATGGGAAAATTCCGCTACCATGTGACCATGGGGTGGAAATCGGAGGGCTAATGGCAGGCAATCAATCATCTGTTTCTGAAACGGATTATTTCGATTCTGTTTCAAAATCCGACATGATGCGGGTGGTTCTCGCTTTGGCAACTGAAGTCTATGCGTTGCGGGATCGCCAACGTGTGTTGGAGAAAATTCTGATAGCAGGTGGAACAGATTTGGCCCGCCTTGATGAACCGGTTGAGGCGGCGGTCTATGAGCCGGACAGGCTGGCTGAGCGCGACGCCTTTGTGGCTCGGGTCTTTGCGGCGATGGCCAATCCGGTTGCTAGTACCAGATAGGTACATCCATTTCTGGCACACTCAAAGGCTATGCGGCCCCACTTGACCCCGCAGATCAACCTGGATAGATGGACCCCCGCCCTGGAATTTCAGTGGCTGCTCCATGATCTTGATCAGCCAGTGTCACGAACGCTACCCTGGCCGCACTGGACCGCGCACCGCTGTATCCGATGGCCGATGCACCGGTACGCTTCACCATCCATAAACTGGTTTGTGATATCGGCTTAGGCGCAGAATTTGCCGCCTGCCAACCAGATCTCTGTCTCGTGCGCTAGGCGGTGGTCGCCTTGCCCGTGCGTTTTGAAGAGGTGGCGGGATTTTATGATCCTTTTTTCTATCGAAATTCGACCCAGGAAATTAGCGTTGGGAGGAGGATATTTAGGTGGCCGCAGCTAGATTTAATGATTTGGATGATCCCGCCTAGCCCGGCTCCTGGATTGCATAATGGTAATCGACTGACCGGAAAGTTCCAGCACGAAAATGGCCCTGTTCTGTCCTTGTCAATGCAGATGAATGAAAATACAGATTTCGGGCAGGTGGTCCCAGTCTCTGTCACTTTTTATACAATGCGGGTTTTACCTGATCCGGTGAGCCTTTATAGCAGGTTAGAAATTTTCCACTCCCATATGTCTGACATTTCGATCAGTTATGCCAAATTTTGCAGAGGAGTTCTTATGGAGTCTGCCGCGTAATTGCAAGCCGTCCCGCCGGCCAGCGGCGGACCGGCAAGGTGTAATGCGATTGCCTGTGCCAAAAACAGTTCACCGCTGATTCATAGCCAGACTTTGGCTGCCGGTAAAGCGCTTCAAGCTGGGAGGCCAAATCAGGGCATCAACCCGCCACCATTGACATGGATAATCTGGCCAGTAATCCGCCTTGCTTTGTCTGACAACAAGAACAGCGCAAGATCAGCAATGTCAGATCCAAGGGTCTTTCCTGCCAGCGGCAAGGATTGCCAAAGCCAGTTCATATCCTGATCTGAAAATTCACCTCGTGGCTGATCGGTATCAACCAGGCCAGGGGCAATGATATTGGTCCGAATATTATGGCTGGCAAATTCCAGCGCAGCAGATTTTGCTAAACCGAAAAGGCCGCTCTTACTGGCACTGTAATGAGCGCCATTTATCGCGCCCTTGACCGCCGCCCCGGATGAAAGCAGTAGGATTGAGCCCCCCGCCCCCTTGACAATCATCTTGCGAGCAGCGGCCTGAAGCATGAAAAAACTGCCTTTCAGATTGACCGACAATACCTGATCCCAATCCTGTTCCCGCATATCCAGCAGGCTCACCCTCGGATAAACGGCTGCATTCCCCACCAGATAATCAACACCGCCAAATTCATCGGCTGCATCGATCAATAGCCGGGCCTGATCCTGATGAGAGATATCGGCCTGGACAATCTTGGCCTTCACCCCATTTTTGCTTGCCTTCTCTGCCAGGGCCGAAACAAGATTATCCTCATCCAGATAATTCATCACAATATTGATCTGCTGATCTATAAGCGCCTCGGCAATCGCCGCGCCAATGCCTTTCTGGGCGCCAGTTACCACCGCTGTTTTCTGGTCTGCCATTGTTGCTTTCTCTCCATTTTACCAGCTGGCCACTGGCATGCCTGTCTGTTCATTGCGAGGGCCGGAAAAGGCTGGCCTTCTGCTTTAATCTTCACCTGATTCCTACAACTGCACTCAACCAGTTATAACTCAAAAGAGTTCCTTTTTGTTTTTTTGCGTTTCCTTTTTGCCAGTAAAAAATACAAGTTATTGTTTTAAAATAAAAATCACGCCAAAAGTCGCACTCTCGGCCGGAATTTTAATAAATCTCACCGCATTGTTTTTGTGAAGTTTTTTTCGACTATCTTGTGGATATCTGATTGCCTTTTTCCTTGGAACCACAAGTTGAAACGATGCTGCTCGCAGATAAGATGCCAGTTAGGTGAATGTTGAGGATGTAATGGCGGGCGTTCTCAAACGAACTAACCTAAACAATCAGCATCCCCCACACTTTCCACTGGACTTCCTCTCGCTAGCAATCCTTTGTGTAGGTGTGCCCGAATAGCGCCGGGCTCTAGTCAGTACGAGTGATCGGTACGGAGTAGAGCATGAGATTAAATTTGGATGGATTGGCAGCGGCCTCGCGTGAGGCGCTGATAGCAGAGTGGCGCGAGCTCGTAGGTCGGCCGCCCCCAAAGCACTTAAGCAAACCCCTAATGGTGCAGATTTTAAGCCACGCTTATCAGATGGATACGCTTGGCGGTTATACCAAGCGTTTGGATAGTCGGCTCAAGAGTGCCGCCCGGCGCGATGTGGTACGTCCTGCCTTCAAACCAGGCACCCGCTTTGTGCGGGAATATCACGGGGTCACCCATGTGGTTGAGGTTAATGAGGATGGGCGCTTCGTTTGGAACGATCAGAGCTGTAAGTCGCTCTCCCACACAGCACGCGTCATAACAGGCTACAACGTCTCAGGCTTCAAGTTCTTTGGGGTGAGCACATGAGTGTTCTTGGAAAGCCCGTCGTGCGTGCTGCTGTCTACACCCGTAAAAGCTCCGATGAGGGATTAGACCAAGAGTTCAACTCCCTGGATGCCCAGCATGAGGCCTGCAGCGCCTATATTGCCTCACAGCGCCATGAAGGCTGGAAGCTGATCAAGCGGCGCTTTGATGACGGAGGGATCTCTGGAGGCACACTAGAGCGCCCTGCTCTGCAAGCTTTGCTTGCTGATGTAGATCAGGGCCGCGTCGATATGATTGTGGTTTACAAGATAGACAGGCTTACACGGTCCCTGTCTGACTTTGCTAAGCTTATTGATCGATTGGAAGCTAAGGGGTGTTCTTTCGTCTCAGTCACCCAATCCTTCAATACCTCTTCATCCATGGGTCGGCTTACACTGAATGTGCTGCTCTCCTTTGCCCAATTTGAGCGAGAGGTTACGGCAGAGCGCATTCGCGATAAGATTGCAGCCTCCAAGCAGAAGGGCATGTGGATGGGGGGTATGGTCCCCTGGGGCTACAATGTTCACTCTGATCCAAAGATGCAATCTCTAGAGATATGTGCAGAGCGGTCTACAGACATACAGATCGTCTTTGATCTTTATGAGCAACTAGGGTGCCTCAGTAAGGTTAAGCGCTCTGTCGATACGCTCTGGCCCGAAAGAAATTGGAGCCGAGGGCGAATACACAATATTCTGATCAACCCGATCTACACAGGTAAGATCAAACATAAGACAGAAGTTTATGAGGGATTGCACGAAGCGATCATTAGTCGGGAACAATTTGATCGGGTTCAGGAGCAGCTGCAAAAGAGGTCTGTCATCAAACGAGGTAAGCATCCTTCTCGAGGACCTTCTGCCTATTTAGTTGGGAAAGTCTTTGATGAGACGGGAGACAGGTTAACGCCCTCGAAGTCCAAGAAGTCTTCTGGAAGAGTTATCAGGTACTATTACTCCAATCGTTTGATATCAGGGGGTGCTGATCCTACGGGGTGGCGATTACGGGCAGATATGCTGGAGGGGTTACTGAGTGAGATTGTTGGGACAAGGCTGAGCGAAGCGCTCAGTCAGTTTAGGTTGGCACCGCAGATGAAGCCACATGAGTTCAACAAAGCCAAAGAGCGTTTTGAACAGTTGGATATCAGGGGCACATTGGATCTGATCACACACGTTGATCTCAGCGAGACCAAAGCAATTATCCAGATAAATGTTGAGAAAGTGGCTACACTTATTCAAATCGACACCAGAAAGCTCGACTTGGACTACTTGCGTGTTGAAGAGCCCGTTGTCCTCAGAAAGCGGACGAATGGAACCAAGCTGACTTGGGTTGTATTTAAGGGAGAGCCCAACCATGCGCTCATCAGAGCCATCGTAACGGCACAGGCATGGGTGGATGAGATTAAAGCAGGTCGGTCCATGTCTGATATTATGCAGGCACACAAAATACCCGAAGGCATGATATGGAAGCGTATCCGCCTTGCGTTTTTATCACCCAAGCTTTTGAAAGCGATTGTTGAAGGAACAACCAACAGGGACCTATCCATAAAGATGCTAACCAAACATGATCTGCCACTCGATTGGTCAGAACAAGAAGCCCTGTTTTTAGGCTGAGTTCCCTGTTAGGGCGAATGAAATTCCCTGTTATATTTTACGACCAATTATGAAAATCCCAACAAACACTCGGGTTCCGTCGCTATTCAGGCGTTCCCAAATATCAAAAAACAAAAAATTCCCTGTTAATTTCCCTGTTAATTCAAAAAACAGGGAAAACACACCCTCGGCAAATCACCAGCTGAGGTTTAGCGGGAATTATCGCTGAGATGAGAGGTGATATGCTGCATCAGTCGCAAAGCGCTGTTGTAAATCCCTGATCTTTCGCAGGAATAGCGCAAGGAATACCAAGAACAGGAATGATGAGGATGTGGTGGCGGTGCTTTCAGACAAACGAGCTAAAGCATCGGGTCTTTAACCGAGGTGCCACTACCTATAACTGGCTTGCACTCGCCCTGCCCTGCGCTTTTTGATTTTGCATTCAAATTGAAAGCCAAAGCTGTGCCTGATCGAATTGCGAAAATTCGTTAACGACAATGGTACGCATTAGGCTAGCTCTTGGAGTTTGGCCACAACAGCGCGACGGACAGGTGC